>Ga0080004_1113504_pt1 | contig 13714 bp, 20 predicted proteins | sample WasSprMetagenome_FD_69207 | JGI IMG/M metagenome (GOLD analysis project Ga0080004, IMG submission 69207) | Sulfidic aquatic microbial communities from Washburn Spring, Yellowstone National Park, USA - WS (SPADES assembly) (version 2) | ecosystem: Environmental > Aquatic > Thermal springs > Hot... | reverse complement strand
TGTTCGCCGTGCAGATGAACGCCCGGGAGCTTCTGCTGAACTTCGCCCCCCTGCGGTGCGCATACACGGCACAGGCGGAGATTAGACACGTCTGCTGGCAGATGTTCGCCGCGGCGTGGAGGCTGTGGCCCGTCCTCGCCAAGCTGGTGTGGGCGGACCTCCCCCAGTTGCACCGCGATTTCTGTACCAAAGTCCCGCGGGGCGAAGACTGCCGCCTCTACGCCATAAAAGACGCAGAGGAGAAACACGGGCCTCTGCCGGAGAAGCCCTGGCTAACCTAACCCCTTTTTTAATTTGAAGACTTCTCGCCTCTCAACACGCTACCAACAGCGTCTTTTTCTTGCCCCACATCAGAATCAGCAATGCGGCGAGCGCCGGCCACGCCGTTAGCCACATCAGCACAATCGCCTCAAGCCACAGGCCGCCGACGCCGGTCAGTCGCTTAAACAGCTCAGCGGTGAGAGGCGACTCAAGAGCAAATATCGTTGCTAACACCATGACTGGAAACATAAGGAAGACGTACGCGTTGCACTCCAACCTGCGCTCCGGTCTTTGACATTTCACGGCCATATGTTTCTGCAGGTTTAAAATGCATGTAGCCGGTGTTGATGGCATTTGTAAGGTTCAAATCTTGGGAGGATAAAAAAGTGGGAATTAGGCACAAGATAATTTAGTATCATCGAGCTTCTTTTCTCGCATAAATAACATGAGTAGCGGTTTGGGAATCTGATAACAGGTCTGTAGACCCGCTACTTCGCAAAGGATGTAAAACGTGCCCATATCAACTCCGAACCACTCTTGAACAACTTCGCCTCTTTTGTCGATGAGGAAGCACAACTTCCGCTTTTTCCACGAGGTTTCTTTTTTCAATTTTTTCAGCCAACCCATGTCTCCTTATAGGCGCTTCGATTTGATGAATAATCGTTGCTCTTGGAGAAGACAGTTAGGAAGCCTCCATTGTCCTGCTTATCAGCGCCATGCCTTCAGAGAAACATGGACTTCCAGACAGCCATGTTTTGGCTATATGAGTGTCTGTGGCCGCCTCACTATGTCGGCCAAGTACTTCTGGAGGACGTGTACGTTGTGCACCATTCTTACGTCATTCCTTCTGGCGCCGGAGGGGTCGAGGACGTAAGAGCGTAAGGCGGGGTCTCTGCAGGCTGGGCAGTTGCAGCTGTAGCTGGCCAGCTCCTTGGCATTTACCAGCTTCAGCTTGCCGTTGTAGACGACGTAGGCCTTCCCCTCTACGGCGCGGCGCCTAGGTGTTAAGGAATCCGCGCTGTATATGCGCTTGACGATGTCCAAGTCGAGTCTCTCTGGCGAAGACCAGCCGAGCAAGTGTATCTTCGCCCTTACGCCATGTCTCTTGGCGTACCTCTCCACCGCATCGACAGCGTGCCTAATCAGCTCCACATCTTGCCAGGAGAGCGCCCTTCCTCCAGTCCCTATAGCCACAACAAACTCCTCAGACACCTCAGCCATAATTGAGATGCTGTGTTCAGCAGACAGCTCCACGTCGTCTTTGAAGAGACCTTGCACAACTGGCGCCAAGCCTAAGAAGCCTACCTCTCTTCCTGTCTCCACCATCTCCCTCAGACGCCTCGCCCCCACCTCCACCGCCACCCGCGACAGCTCCCTCACCCCCTTCGCCAAGGCCCCCTTTACAGCTGGATCGACAGGCGCTTCCCCGCCGAGGTAGAGCCTGACCGGGACGTCGTAAGCAATGCCAAGGTCAACCCCCAAAGCCTTGTAGATGCGGACAATGTTTCTCGCCGTCTTGGGCAGGCTGAACGTCTCAGTGAAGCTCTGCGACATTATGCCGTGGTCCATCACTATTACGCCGCCGTTCAACGACACGCCGTGGCGGCGTAGCAAGTAGTGCCTGAGGCTGAGGCGTGCGGCGAAGACGCGCCTCAGCTCCGGCTCCGGCCTCAGCATGAAGCCCTCCGCCGCTTCGAGGAGGGGAGTAAGCCACCCGTACCTATGCCCATAAATGAAGTCTTTCGCCTCAACGACGGGATATATCTTCACCACGAAAAAACCAGACGCCCAAAAAGACAAAGAATTGGACGTGCGTCTTTCTCTGCGGGCAGGATGGGGTTGATTGCTTTTAATTGTGGATAGCGTATTTGCTGTGGATTATGTAGATGTGCTCCGGCCGAGCCGCGTTGCAAATCCTCCGCGTGTTAAGTACCAGGTTCTTGAGGTCTTTCTTGAGAGGCTTGTAGACGGGGGCGAGGAGGAGGCCTGCAGGACGCCCCACGCTGAGAGGCTCGGCTTCTGTGGGCTTCTGCGCGGCGACGCATCGGCGGTATGTCCGCCTCCATGCGATTCGCCTGTCTGCAGTTGCGGCATCTTCGCCGTGCCTCTTGCGCTTGTGGCGTACTACCTCCTCGCAAAGCGCCGTATAGCCGACGCCGAGGCGCTGGCTCCCGCCGTGGAGAGGGCCGCCAGAGAAGACGGCAAGCCCTGCCTGGCGCAGTGCTTCAAAGACGCGCTTACGGGCAGAGAGCCCACGTGCAACAGCTGGTCTATATCCTTCGAGGAGCTGTACTGCTTGGCGCTGGCCGCCTTAGCCAACCCCAAAAAGAGAGAGGAGGCCCTAGCCGCCGTAGAACACGCGGCCAGAAAAGCCGTAGAGCCTGTTCCAGTCGAGATCGTGGAAGGCTATGGGGTTATCGGCAGTGATGAGCCCGCCGACATAGGGCTGTACTTCCTATACAAAATGCTCGCCCAATGACGAGCTTGCGCCTTCTGCAGAGGGCGAACCCTAGAGAGGGAAAGAGAGGCTATTTAGGGCGGTAGTAGCTCAGCTCTGGGATTACGTGCACCCCCACGGCGGTGATGCACTTCCTCTTGGCCAGCTCGTATTCAAAGAGGATTTTGGCGCGTCTATGCACTATTTTGTGGACGGCGGCGTTCATCTCAACCGCCTTCCTCAGCAGATCAGCGGTGAGGCTGAAGTCGGCGCATACGGCGTAGGGGCCGTACTGCGTGCACAGCCACCCCTCTGCGGGCCTCCCCGTCTTTATTATGCCGACGTTTTTCCTGCACACCTTCTCCGGCAAGCCGTCGAAGATGCAGGCGTCTGCGGCGTCGGCGTAGAGCCTGGCCATCTCCAGCTCCACGTCTCTGGTCTCCGGCGCCGCGGTGTTGTACTCCAGCAGGTCTACGGCGCCGCTGTCGGCGACTACGCCGGTGACGGCGACGCCGATTTTTTCAATGCGGCGCGTCGCGTAGCTGAAGCAGCTGGCAATTCTGACGCCGGAATCAACTGCGATTATCACGGCGACACGCGTATGGGGACTACGTCGTCGTCTATGTAGATGAACTCGCCGCGGCGTAGCTGAGGCAGCAGCCGCGCCACGTCGGTGGGCATCTGCGGCGCAATCGAGGCCAGCTCCCTGGCCCACGAGGAGTTCCGCACGCGGCCTGCCACAATGCGGGTGTTGGCCACGTATTCGCCGGGGCGTTGCGACACTAAAACCATCCTCACGCTGAACTTCCTGGTCTGCGCCAGCGCCAGGAATATCACCCTAGACATCGCCTCGTCTGCCATGAGCTTAGCCGCCTCCTCCACCACGAGGATCGCCTCCTGCCCCCTCTCCACCATCTTCCTAACCATGTAGCTCATGACCCCTATCGCGACGTCTGACGTCATGAAGAGCTGGCTGGGGTCGAAGAGGTTCACGACGTAGAGCTGGGGCACGTCCCCGCCGCGGAGAGTTGCATGCGACGCAGAGGCCGCCCACAGGAGGTACATCACAGCCGCCGCCACCCTCTCCTCGTCTCTTCTAGCCATCTCCTTAAGCGCGTTGTACAACACGCCGCCGGCGACCTCCTTCAGAGCGTTGGCGAACTCAGCCGTTAAGCTGTCTCTCCCATCAAGCGTCTTGACGCTGGGGTTTACGACGTCTAGCATCAACATGGTCTCCGCCGCCTTCTGCAGGGCGGCGTAGATGTCCTGTATGCCGACCTTGTCCGCCATGGCGCAGAACGCCTTGACGAAGAACCTCAAGTACCGCATCATCCTAATCGGCGACTGAACCCTGAGGAGGCCCGTCACGGCCAAAAGCTCCTGGTCGGTGAGCTCGCACAGAGGCAGAATCGGCGGCCCGACGTAGCCGCCGAGTCTCTGCGCCAAGTCGCCGTACTCCCCATGCACGTCGAAGATGACGACCCTAAGCCCCCTCTTGACGGCCTCCTCCACCAGTAGCTTGACCAAGGTGGTCTTGCCGGCGCCGGTCATCCCTACCGCCGAGAGATGAGGCGTGACGGAGTACCGCAGAAGGTCGACGGGGCCTTCGGGAGAATACACGCCGCGGCCCGACGGCCATTCGTAAGGCCGAACCGCGTCCCCCGGCCGCGGGGCCTCTCCGCCCACCAGGAGCGCCCTGCAGAGGGAGGTAGACCTGACGTCTGCAAGAGCCTCAGCCACCCGGAGCATCTCCACATACTCCGGAAGGAGCTCGCGCCTCCTAGACACCACGAGGAGCCTAGAGCCGTTGCTGGCGGTGAGGAGGACGCCGGGCTCGAAATCGCCGACGACGTAGACGGCCCTGTTCACCACTCTTATTACGACTCCGTCCACGGCGCCGCGGGCGCACGGGGCAATATTGAACCAATTCAGCTCAACCCAAATCAACGGTGCAGCAGAGGCGCTGTAAGCCATGGGCAAGGTAGTTACGACGTTTAGATGTCCATCCTGCAACAGGAGGCTGGTCATTGAGGAAACGATGGGCGCGGTAATGTTCGGATGTCCAAACTGTGAATGTTACGTAATAGTCACAGAAAACAAAGTTAGGGAGTACTTCTACGGCTCGGTGTTCAGCTGGCGCCGGCTGATGAAGGATCTGTACAACACCTACACATCTGCCAAGAGGCACGTCTGTACCTAACCCCCTTTTTATCCCATCTGCAGATAAACTGCCGCTTCTTAATGCTCATGATAACGCAGAGCGGTGCAGAGAACTTGGCCGCGGCGCTTCTCATCGCGCTGATCATAGGCGCGGTTCTTTTCTACCCCCTGGGCGGAGGCTTTGACAGAGGTGAAAAAGCGGTTAAGAGAATCAGCGCGGCGTTTTGGCTGATTGCCGCTATTAGCGTAGTTATTGCGTTGCTGTCGGAATTGGCGACTTGATGGCGGTGGGCAAAAAAGAGGGGGTTAGGAAAAAGACACGCACCAGCTAGATTTGCATGTCCACCGACGTACGTTGCGCCTGCCGAGAGCACGAAGCATGTGGTATATCGCGTTTGACATGTACCGCGCGTCGGCCCCGGTGACGACCAGCAGAATTTTCTTGCCGTCGCGGCGGATGACGACGTCGGCGTCGCGCGTCTTGGGGTTGTATCTTTTGATTATTCCAATCAACCTCTTGACTGGCACCATGGCAAGTGACGAGCCTATTCATGAATTGAACCGAACAGGGTAGGCACAAGCCGCATTGCCCGTTCGTTTTCCCCAGATACTAGCTATGTAGCTATGGCGATATACGTCAGCTACATCCGCTACACCCCCGTGGGGGAGTACCTCAGGCTGGTCATTCTTAGGAGGCTGGCGCGCGGCCCCGCCAAGGTCGAGGAGGTAGACAAGCTGGCCGAGGAGGCCGTCAGGCGGCTACACGTGAGATACGACTGGCGGGTGTGGCCCATGCTCCTCAGAGACGAGGTGGAGATAAGAGACGGCGTTGCGGCGATTACGCAACGCGGCAGGTGGATTCTTGAGCTAACCGGCGACGAAGTCGCTAGGTACGTCGAGAAGACTCTAGGCGTATCTCTATAACCCTTCTTTTTTCTTCTTTAACATTCTGTACCAGCTCTTCTGCATAAGGGGTTGAAAGAAAAATGCTTGCGGCACTGTTAGCAAAGCCCTGCCTCTGTACTTCTTGAACCCGGTTTGTAGGCCACTGCAACGTCTGCAACACCGTCAACGCCGCAGGTGTAGCCGGCAACCTGTTCATCAGCTACACCGCATGGGCTTAAAAACAGCCAAAGGTGGGTGGAAAAAGAGGGGTTTACTATCTCGACTTCGCGGCTTACTGCAGGTGTTATTTGCCGTATGTGCGCCGTTTGAAGTTGCCGCCCCTGCGGAATGTGTAGACGTTTATGTACTTATCGGTAAAGTACGCCTTGATCATCAGTATTTTTCCATTTCTCGTAATCATGCGGTTCAGTAGCCTCTCTACGCCGCGGACATCCAGCTGCTTCCATGCAAGCGAGGCGTAGAACCCTTCTTTCTTCACAGACTTCTTAACCGGCAGAACAATGATGCCATCTCTTTCTGTTGCGAGGATCACCACACCGTCTGCCCACTTAGGCATCCTGTTTAAGATTTCCTTAACAACATCGCCATCTCTGCTTTGTTCCTCTCCACCGTCTTCTTTCTCCTGCTCCTCCCCGTCGCCGGCATCTTTGCTGATCGCCTCTTCCTGTTCCTCGCCTTCGTTTGCCTCTTCATCTTCTGCCTCCTCGGCTTCTGGCTTCTCTGTGTTTAAGCGCAGAATTTCGACGTTGGGCTCGCCTTCATATTTCATAACCACATACCCGTCGTCTTTCTCCACTACTACGTAACCTCCCTCCATTTTATTCTCACGGATGTCTTCACCATTGATCTCGATAAATACCGGGTCTTTTATCAAGGCTATCCTTAACCCTTTGGTATTCGATAGGTCAAACATCGGAAACACTTTCCCCTTAACCTCTTTGATTTCGACTACTTTGACGCTTAAGAGCTTTTCAACCTGCTCTTTTATATCCATGTAAGTATCTAGGCACCAGTTTTTAAATTCTCACCTGCCAGCTTCACCGGGGATTCTTGAAACACTGCATCATGCCGATAAGTAGGAAAAAAAGAAATGAAATAACGGCACACTGGGGAAGTGGTCAGGCGGGGGCCGGGATCGGGATATCCCAGCCCTCAACGAGAGGCCTGATCACTTCCCCAGTGTGTTTGTTTACGACTTCCCCGTTGGGGCTCCACACTAATTCCGGCCGCCCCGGGGGCGGTTTCCGGTATTTTTGTTTTCTTTGTCTTCATGTCTTTGTCTTTTTCTTTGCTGAATGATGATCTGTTGTGTCGTTTGTCGGCTTTCTGCCTTGGGCGGCCGGTTTGGCGGTTCTACGTTTTCTGAAGTGGGTAGAGGTAGTATGAAGTATTTGGTTGAGCTGATATATAGAAAGTGTTGGGATGACATCGATATACGCCGGTATGTGCGCCAGTATATCCGAGACCCCTCCGATCTGCCGTCTGATAGGTTGCTGGAAATTTTGGATGCACTTGCCGCAAAGTGTCTTGGCGAGTCTGACGACTTGCCTCCCCCAATATGACTCTTTTTTTCTCTTGCAGGGAATTACCAACAGGGAAGAACCTGCAGGGAACTTTTCCCTGTGGGTGTTTCCCTGCGGCTACGCGTTGCTGAGTGTTGTGATTGGCTGCAGGCGGAGGTACCGCTCCAGCTTGGGCGGCATCAGGGGGTAGACGTAGGCAATGGCGGCGGTGGCTACCACCGTGAACTGGCCCTTTTCTACGATTTTCTGCGGCACCGCGTCTGGGTCTAGAGTCCACAGGCCGAGCCTGTAGCCTATGCGCCTGGCCTCTTTAGAGCGGTCGTAGGCGAGCCTGAAGACTGTTCTGAGCTTCTCCGGGTCGGACAAGACGTCTAGGGCCCCCTTTCCGACGCTCTGCTCGTAGTTAGGCGTGTTTATTACGGTCTTTGCGCAGTCCACCACGTCGCAGATGGGGATCCATCTGTCTTCCACCTCAGCGTCGACGTAGGCCCGGACGACCAAGGCGGCGTGTTGCGGGTGGCGGAGGGGGTCGGCCAAGGCGAGGAGCGGCAGGAGGTCGCATCTGCGGTCTTGGCAGAGTATGTAGAGGCGGTGCGCCGGAGCCGACAGGGGGGCTGAGGCGCTGTACGCGGGGGCCAGCTTGAGCCAGTACCGCTTCCACCCCAGCACCAGCTCAAACCAAGGCGGCGGGGGGGCGCGGCCTCCCGCCCACCCCAGGAGGACTTCCGTAACTCCGACCTCGCCCTCGGCGCACTGGCCGCCTACGTCTGCCAGTCGGGCCGGGGGGAGGTCTGCCGCCGGAGAAAGGCGGAGGTGCCTCCAGCCGGTTTTTGAGCTGGGGTCGACCTGGTTGACGAAGTAGACGGCCCACCCCTTGGGGCTTACGACGTGGTTCATGAAAAACGCCGCGTGCAGATTTAAAAAGAACCAATCAGCACCTGCTCAGGCGGCTCCTCGCCGCGGCATACAGAAGCACCCCAGCCGCCGCAAAGGCCAAGCCCGCCGGCGCCGGGTGCACTACGCCGACCAGCGTCAGCACAAATGCGCCAATCGCCAGAGCCAGGGAGCGGGCGCAGGCATCCACGGCAGACAGAAGCACCCGCTTTAAATCTGTTATTGCAGAAACCCGCCCGCAAGTTTTGCCGTTTGCAACAGCTTGAGTTGACAGATCGATTATTTTTTCTGTTCTTGGAACTGTTGCGCCGCCGCGAGGGCGGCGGCGTATGTCGTCTTTTCGCCCACCGTCTCGTATATCACGTAGCCGCTACATCTTATTTTGATGTTGCGCAGGTGGGAGACTGCTAACACTCTGTAGCGCCGGTTGCCTGTCGGCTTTATGTAGACTTCGCCGCTGGCCTCTATGCGTCCGGGGCACTCCACCTCGGCCTCGGCCACGTATACTACATGTCTCTCCGCCTTCTGGAGGAGGCGCTTGTACTCCCGGTAGAGCATCACGGCGCCGATGTGGGTGCAGACGCCGCGCCTCAGCAAAGACTCCCGACATGTGCAGCGCCACCGCCTGCCCTCAAGCCAGACGTAGTAGGCCGGGTGCCTGTCGCCCAGCTCCGGCCTCCCCTCCACGGCGTAGCGTCCGGGGCCCAGCTCCCGCACCCACCTCAGCCTCTGCAAGACGCGGCGCATCCAGCCCCGCTCTGCATGCGGGAGCTTCTCCCTAAGCTTCTCCAAGGCGCGCAGAAGTATGGGCTGGACGACGTCCATCGCGCCCTACTTCTTCTCCAGCCTTTTTGCATCTGCCAGCGCCGTTGCCAGTTCAACAAGCCTTGTGCCGTGGTGTTTGTCTGTGCAGATGCTGGAGGTCTGCAGGAAGGCGCCGGAGGGGCGGAGGAGGCGGCTCTTCCTCTTCGACGCGGTGACTAAGTTCTTTAAAGACGTAGAGGGGGAGTTCCGGGTGGATTCCATGTCTCCGGAGGCGTTTGTCTCGCTTGTGAAGCAACTAGACGTGGAGGTCTTGGAAGAGGTCGGAATAGAGTTCCAAGGCTTGGCGGAGGCGCTCGGCGCCAAGCCGCGGCGGGGGGAGAGGTACCGCCCCGGAGACTTGGTTGCGCTGGTGGGGGAGCGGGTGCTGGTGCTCGCGCCCGCCTAGTTGCCGTTGTAGTTCCACACGCATCCCCGCCCAGATGCACATATGAAAAGGTACATTAAGTTAATGGAATTTCCCCAAAAATTAGGACTTCTACAGGAGGTTGAATACAGCTACAACGGCAGGCAGTACGAGGGAATATTGAAGGTGGAAGGATGCCGCAGGGGGGTGTGTTTAAGGTATAAAGTGTTAGTAACATCAAAAAACGGCAGCGACTGGGAACCGGCGAAACGCAGAAGGAGTGAGCTGGATTTGGGCGGCTGCCTTAAACAGGCAGCCGCCGACGCCCTGATGGAATTGGCAGATAGATATCAAGTGGGGATATGGTACAACTACGAACCTCTATGTTCGACATGCGGCGAGAGGATGACTTTGAAAGACTGCGGCGTGGAGATAAACGGTATAAGGTTGCGCCGGCCTTACTGCAGTAACATCGAAGACTGCATAAGTCAGATATTGGAGGACTACAGGCGCAAGGTTGAAGCACTTAAAGAAACTCCAATGAAGGCTCAGATTGATGACGCGACAAAGTTCTTAAACGAGCACCAGGAGCTACAAATATTCGGTATTGATTGGATAAGAGAATGGTTGCCTTATGCCAGAGAAAGGATGATACAGATAGCAGAAATTCTGAAAAACCACCCTAAGGCTAAGAAGGCCATAGAACAGTTTGGAATCAAGGAGAACCCCTTGGTAATAGAGATATACATATCCAAAGACGGAACAGAGGAGTGTGTAGCGTTCGGAAGCACCGAAGTGTTTTGTGTTTCTGAAAACAAGATGAAAAAGACGTCTCTGGAGTACATTGGACAAATGCAACCTCGCGGGCTGTTGGCCTATGTGCCCCGCAAAGAATTTATACGGGTTCTTTAGCAACCCTCTTTTTCCCCTCCTTCGCGAAGGTAGTCGGTTTCGGCGCATATGCGGAGGTGCGTAGCATATACGTTTTTGCTGGCCTGCTGGTGCATGCCGCCAGCCCGGACTACACGAAAGCCGTCTCGACTTCCGCATGTCAGCCGCCGTCATATCAAGCCGAGGCCGATGTGCGGCCGCGTACCCAGAGCCGTGATGGCTTTAGCGTCTCTAGTGTACATCTAGGCTACAGCGGTAATTATTACCGGCATGAAGATGATTGACGGCGACGCGGCACCATCTTGATAAAAACGCCCCGCGGCGGCGAATGAAAAACGCGGCCTGCGGCGTCGTGGTGACTTTCGTTGCAGTAGTCGGCCGCTGGGGAAATTTTTTAAGAGGAACCTAGGTGGCAGACATGGGTTTAGGAAGCGGCGCAATCCCGGAGGAAATATTCGGCGTGTGTCTCAGAGAGGATTGTGAATTGGTGAAGATGCTTAGGCGTAGGGCGCTGAGGGGCGTCTTGAGGCGCGGCTCCCCCTCCGACATGCTGACCGCCGCGGAGAGGGCGGTTAGGAGGATTGGGTACGCCGCCGACGTGCGCGGCGTTGTGGAGGAGTACACCGAAGTCCTCAGCTTGGACATCCCTCTAAACGAGTTTGCGGCCGCGCTCCTCGGGGGCGAGCCTGGGCAGACGCTTGAGGAGCTCCTGTACAGCTCAGACGACCCAGTCGTGGACGCCCTCCACGAGGCCATGATGGCGTTCTACATGGAATACGTAGACGGCCACACGCAGAGGCTGGATGTGCTGGAGCTCGCCGCATATGCTGTGCTCATGCATCTCCACAGGGGGCGGATGGATAGAGGCCGCGCGGCTGAGCTACTGAAATGGATTGCAGACAGGGCGCTGGGTTGATTTCTCATCAGCGTAGGTATCCCTCCTCCTCTTTTTCGGCGTTGCGCAGAACTGTGTCTATGGAGGGGGCGGGGCGCCAGGCGATTACCCCGGTGTCGCCGGCTTTGACGTACACCGCGGGGGGCCGGAGGGGCGCCTCTATCCTGGCCAAGCCGTCTGGGCCCCGTGCCTCGAAGACTGTTTTAGACATCAGCTCTCTTATCCGGCGCACCACCACGGCGGCTGCGCCGTGGCGCCTCGCCAGCGCCTCCTCGGCGGCGGCCAGCGCCAGTATGTCCACCGCGGGGACGCGGATCCAGACCTCTCCAAGGGGGCGCTTCGGCTTCACGGCGAAGTGGCCCCCCACCGGCCGCGCCCAGAGGAAGCCCTCCGCCTTCGGCTGGGCTGTCAGAGACGCCAGCTTCCGCTCCAGCTCGGCCTTCTCCTTCTCAAGCCTCTGCAGGGCGTCTGCGCATTCCCTGCGGACGCGGCTCCTCTCGTCTATATATGTCGAGACCATCCCCTGCATCTTCTCCGCCTGGGCGTAGAGCGCTTCGGCCTCTGCGGCGAGCCTCTCCGCCGCGGCTGACAGAAGCTGGGCCTTGGCCCTCCAGCGCGCGGCCTCGCGGCGGTACTTCGCAATGAGGAGGAAAAAAGGCAGGAAGAGGAGGAGGGGGAGGAAAAAGCACATTTTCAGCAGTAGCGCGTCCGGCTGAGGTAGCTGTGGAGGACGTCCTGCGCAACCGTCATGTGCCCGGAGGAGCCGGTGCGGTGGCCGTCTGCCAAGAGCCTCACCCACTCCCGCACATATGCCGCCAATATCCTCGCGTGCTCCGCCGCGGCCTTCTCGTCGATCTCCTCGTAGCTACATCTGTACTTCTCCGCGTACCGCATCACCAGCAGCTTCACGTTGTCTAGAGATATCCAGTTGCTCCGGTTCCCGTTTATCAAGCCGAGCACTATGCGTTTTATGGCCTCCGCCACCACGCACTGCGGGATGACGGCCTCGCTGTTTGGCTCCTCGTTTTCCGGTTGCCCAAGCAGCTTCTTTAGCTTCTTGGTGTTTTTGCCCATGTTTGTAACGATGTAGAACCACAAACACGGCGGGGCTGGTATTTTGTCCTGGGCGGCGTCTATCAGTATCTCCCTCACGCGCCTGGGGGTGAGGGCGGCTACCATTGGGCGGCCTTGGCCGCGGCTTCGCAGTCTAGGCCCATCCTGTTGCGGCTGGCGTCTACTATGAACTGCACCGCGTCTAGGGTGCAGTGCTCGTTGTTGAAGAGGTACTGGAGGAGCGCCGACGCCAGCGAGTTCAGATCCCTGGACTTAGACAGCAGCTTCAGCAAGGTTTCCCTGTGCCTAGGCGGCCACCTGCTCAGCGCCTCGTCTAGGGCGGAGGTCGGCGCGGCGCCCGACTTTGCGACCTCCAGAATCACCTTCCTCAGGTCGCCCTGAAGCGCCTTGCGCAGGTCTTCGTTTTCCAAGACAAACCTAACGGCCGAAGCCGTAGACGCGTCCTCAACCGCCGGCAGAAGCCACCCAAGCCCGTGCTCCTTAAGCACGGCCTTGAGGTCGGGCGGCTGCTGCGGCGGGGGCTCAGCCGGAACGACCTTGGCGGATTTGTCGTATTGAGCCATCTCCTGGATGAGCCGCACGAACTCGCGGGTTGACGCCGAAATGCGCTCCGGCGGCGGCGGAGGAAGAGGCGCGTCGTGAGGCGCGGCGGATGCGTGCTCCTCCTCCTCCTTCTTCGGCGCAGTAGCGGCAGTGCATGCAGACGGCGGCAGGAGCTGGTGCTCGCAGAGGGACTGCTCGTCGGCTAGGCGGAGCAGGGCCTCCTTGGGCGGCTTCGGCATGCGGAACAGGTCGGCGATGTACTTGGCCAGCTCTGCACACACCGCGCCGTCTGGGCAGTCTACTATGTGGACGTCGTAGAGGCCGTCGGCGGCGTAGTAGTTGGCGTCTGGGACGCAGACTACGCCTTCGCGCCCCTTGAAGGCAAACACCACGTATGGGTACCTCCCCGTCGTCTTGGCTATAGACCGTATCCGGTCGGCGTCGGATATGCGCCTCTGCTCCACCGGCGGCCCGCAGAGGCGCACAACAGCTGGGCGGTTCATGAACCTGGACTCGCCCGTGAGGCCTGCCATCTTTAGGAGCCTGTTCGCCTCTTCCAGCACCACCTCAATTGGGACTTCTTTTAGTTCAGTTTGGGACATGATTCAACGAATGTAGCTGTTTATAAATTTTGCACTTTTGGAATCAGTAGAGCCCCTCGTCTGTGAGCCGGTAGGCGATCTTTACATCAGGCGCCATGCCGGGGACGTCCAGAGGCCACATGTAGCCCTCCGGCTTCGTCTTGTTGGGCCTCGCCATCATGAACCGGGCGTTCACCGCATGGGCAAGCACGTTGCCCCCCACCGGCTTTTTGACGCCTATGGCAAACGCCTCGGGCACGTCCATGACCTGGTTCGTCAAGATAGACGTCAGGCCGAAGGTGCGGGCGTGTCTCCTCAGCCAGTCTATGAGGTAGTGGATGCGTTGCTGCCTCACTGCGAGGTGCTCCCGGCCCACGAACT
>Ga0080004_1124014_pt1 | contig 13715 bp, 13 predicted proteins | sample WasSprMetagenome_FD_69207 | JGI IMG/M metagenome (GOLD analysis project Ga0080004, IMG submission 69207) | Sulfidic aquatic microbial communities from Washburn Spring, Yellowstone National Park, USA - WS (SPADES assembly) (version 2) | ecosystem: Environmental > Aquatic > Thermal springs > Hot... | reverse complement strand
CCTGACAACGGTCTAAAGTATCTTTCAACAGAACTTTTCCAATAAAACATCTTTATGCACATTCTACTAAAATATTGGGATAGGAAGTCTTATTTAATTAGCTCGAATTTTGATCGCTAAAGCATGGAATTCAACGTCATTGGAGGTTGGTAGTGCACAGCATTCATCTTACCAGAAAGTTTTTAATTACATTTTTCCCCAAAATTTTTAATCGTTTAGGCTAGTACAGTTCAAAAAGGATAAAGATTAATAATCTAAAACGAAAATGACTCTTTGCGGTTTAAATGAAAGCCATGTTATTATATAAAACAGCATCTATTGAACAAAAACCACTTTCTTATGAAGATGTTAAAATACCTATCATGTATATCAAACTGTACATGATAGAAGGCGATTGGCTTGATTGGAGTGTTCTATCCAAGTAACCATAGCAAAAGAGAGCTTTGTAGATGCCTCTTTAAGCTTTAGGAATATTTAAATATTAGCCATCTTTAACTTTCCAGATGATATAAAATGGATGCTGAAAACCTCGTGGAATCCTATAAAAGTGGAAAGGTTTCCAGAAGACGTTTTATTGCAACATTCTTTGTGATAGCACCCATAGCGGCGATCAGCGCCTACTGGCTTTGGCAAAGTAAAGAGACAATTTCCTTAACCGGTACAGCAACCTCCACAACATCAACAACTATATCTTCAACAACTACCACCACATCTCCAACAGCTACATCTTTCACCCAGACTACAACTTCATCAACTACAGTAACGGAAACAACGACGATACCTCCTATTGAGCCTGAGTTAAAGGAAAAGTTCTTAAAAATTATTCCAAACGCAGCCAGCTTCAAGCCAGTAGTAAAGGATGGAGAAACAATCTACTATGAAGCCTATGATGAAGGAGGGGCTTTAATCGGCTACGCCTTTGTTACGGAGGCGACGGCGCCCACCGACAAGCTGGAAATTGTAGGCTTCGTGGACTTGGACTATAAAGTTGTCGCTGTAGACATAGAGGCGTTAAGTAGCAAACTCTGGAAGAAGGAAATTTGTGAGAAGGAGTTTGAGCAACAGTTTTCAGGCCTGTCCGTTGGAGAGCTCGCTTTAACAAAGGATGGTGGAAAGGTTGATGGCGTAACAGGCGCAACCATGTCTTCGCGGGCAGTAACTGAGGCCATAAAAGCTAAGGTTCAAGAAATAATGCAAAAATAAATTTTTTAACATTCATAATAGTAGAATCCACTTGACCTAACAGTCTGACCATCTTCTGTTACAAGAAGAGCTTCAACTCCATCCAATTTCTCTATAAGCCGCATACCCTCCTCTGCACCCAACAGGAAGAGTGTTGTTGAAAGGGCGTCCGCGTCAACCGCGTTTGATGCGATAACGGTCGCGCTTAAAGTTCCCTGGGAAGGGTAGCCTGTCCGTGCATTAATTATGTGGGAAACATTCATTTTACCTCCAATGTGCCGTTCATACCCACCGCTTGTCGCAACAGCCCGACCTTCAAGCTTCACTACGGTGAGAAACTTATCCTTTTTTCTAGGATCTCGTACTCCAATCCTCCAGGGAACATTCTTAGACTTGTCTGCGAGAGCCTTTATGTCCCCGCCTGCGTTAACAAGCGCATGCTCCACACCCCTCTCCCTTAACACCTCAACAGCCCTGTCCACAGCGTACCCCTTCGCGATAGCCCCTAAAGTTACACCCATGTTAGCCTTCAAAAACCTCACACGCTTACCCTCCACTCTAACATTTCTATAGTCCGCCAACGGCAACACTTCCTCTATCTCCTCTTTCGTAGGAAATGTTCCAGCATCAAGCCTCTTCTTCCACAGGTTTAGTAGCGGGAGGACTGTGACAGCAAACGCACCTCCACTTAAGATCGAATACTCTTCAGCCTTCCTAATAACATACAACGTCTCATCACTCACATTTTCTATACAGCCACTTTTATTAAGGAGAAATATTTCGCTACCCTCCTTGAAGACGCTCATCAAACCCTCAACCCTGCGCATTTCACAGAAGGCTGCGCCTATAGCTTCCTTGGCCACGTCAACATTGGAGTGCACAACCGTCACCCTCACTGAAGTATCCATAATACTTTGAACACCATCTACAACATACTGCTTGTCCCCGGACTCCATAACATCACGCACTTACATGGAAATTTTTGCTAAAAAAATTTTTGGAGCAGAAAATTTAACTATTGTAACAATTTCCAGTTATTTGGCTTAAGCAAAAGTTTAGACAGCCTTCTTGATCTCTTCCCTCAACTGCTCATCACTCTTTCCAGTGGGGGTCTATTCCGAAAGCTTTAGCGGCCTCCTCGAGCTTAAGTCTTTCGGGAGGTTTGTCCAGTTCAGCCTTAGCCTTCTCTATCTCAATCTTACCCCTCTGGAACTCTCCAGTAGCCCTTCCAATGGCTCTGGCGATTTCAGGAATCTTGCTGGCTCCAAAAAGTAGTACAACAACGACAATAAGAATCCAAAACCATTCTACGCCTGCAATATTAAATAACTCGTGACCCTCAATCATTTATACCCACTCAGATCTTTTTTGAGTTCCGGATATATAAGTTTTTATAAGGAGATAATGTCAACGTAAAAGGAACCTTTAACCAAATATAAGCTTATAGACAATCCATTTCAAAGCTAAAAAGAGACCTTCTCATCGACATCCTGTAATTAACAGGAAACGAAAAGATTAAATGCCTACTGCTCATTGTTTTGTTTGGTGAGTTATGCCCAGAAGGTATGGTTTTCTTTCAGAGCTGCAGTTTAAAGTGCTACAGCTCAGGATCGAGAAGGGCTTGTCTCAGGCAGATGTTGCAAAAATATTGGAACGAGCAGGGAAAATGTTTCTATAATTGAGAATAGGGCTAAAAGGAAAAATCGACGCTGAAAAATTTGAAGAAGAATCATCAAAAAAGGTTACAGAATCTAAAAAAATTATCCGAAAGCATAAATCCTCTGGCTTGAACCATCCATAATGAAACTGCTGGAGCCGGACAATGTCTTCCATGTGCCAATCTCTAAAGTAGAATTGCGTCGTCTACTAAGAACCTACCACCCGCTGGAGGCTCCACCTCCAAAAGGGACGAAAACATTATCATTTCAGCATGATTTTGCGTCTGCATTTGTTGTTCCAGACTTCATAATCCACTCAAAAAGACTAAACCAGTTTATGGCATTTAGGTCGGAGGATGGTGTTGCAGTTTGGACGGTGTCTAAGCTCAGTGAAAAGAGAGAGTGGACCCTCATTCCACCAGCATTGGTGCGCCTAGGCTATCCAGACATATTCATCTATGTAGACAAATCCCCAGAAAACATAAACCTCATAGCAGACTCGCAGAGAATCTGCAGGCCAGAAGTCATAATACAATGCATAATAAGAAAGGAATGGAGCGAAAAAGAGGCAAAGGAAAAGGCAAAATTCTACAACCTAACCCTCAAGCCAAAAATTGGAACATTCATAATCTCAAAAGAGCCAATAGAAGAGAAAATGGAAGACGTAATACAAATGCTTTCAGTGAGCCTTACCGTGCTCAAGCACAGGCATAAGCATCTAACCTTCAACCTAGTTAAGGTTTCAGTGGAGACGGTTAAAGAAAAGGCTTATAGTGTAGACTTGCAGCTGAAGATTGCAGGCGGCTGTAGACGCACAGCACGCACAAGCAGCACCACATTAAACACCCTTAAGGTGGTTGAAGGAGACCAAGCTTACGCGTGGATTAATCCAGCCTACATCAGGACGAAAGCCCTTTCACCTTAAAAGTGATCCCAAAACATTTTTTATTAAGGCTTTTAGGTTGGCGGCCTTGACAAGTCTACTATCATATTTAAGCACACTCTTTCAGAGCATTCCAATAAAATTATGATAACTCTTCTTCAAGGTTCTTCAGTTTATGTTGTCGGTAAATCGGAAAAGCCAGCGTATATATTTATTGAGGACGGAAAGGCTGAAATAAGAGATGCGAGTGAGTTGCGGGGCTTAGATACGTTCGAGACGCAGAGGGCTATCAGCCGTGATCTTGGCTCATACGTACGCACTCTGAGCATTGGACCCGCTGGCGAAAACCTCAGTAGGATCGCAACGATAGTATCAGATAGTGGAAGTGCTTTCGGTCAAGGCGGATTCGGTGCCGTAATGGGGTCAAAGAACCTTAAGGCAATAGCTGTAAGGGGTTCAGGAGGTGTAAAGGTAGCCGACCCGGACAAACTTTTCGAGCTAACCGAATACGCAGCAAGTTTGCTTAACCGGCGTGAGCAACCGTCCCAGTACTTTCCGAGGCCATACTTCAGTAAATACTACTCACCTAAGACTGACAAGTTTTATGCGGATTTGGATAAGGCTAGGGTGAGGTGGGATTCGTGTCAAGGGTGTCCAATAGGCTGTAGGTACTTTATAGACGTTCCCGGAGGCGGACATGGGCAGGTGCAGTGCGTTGACTTTTACCTAATGTTGTTGACAAGTGTTGTTTCCAGGGAAACAACTAAAGCAACAGAAGTTGGGAACAGGCTTGGCATAAACTTTTTCCAGTATCCTCTCCTTAATGTTCTCTCAACAGCCTTCCAGAAGGGATACTTAACGGAGCAGAACACAGGTTTACCGTTTAGCAAAGGAGTTTTCTCGGGAGAATTTTCTATCGCCATGTTTGAAGCTATAGCATTCAAGCGAGGCGAGATTGGTGCTATCTTAGCTGAAGGCATGCCTAGGCTCGCCTATTATATAGCTAAGAAATATAATGATCCCAGTTTCGAAGAAACGGCCAAAAGATTCGGAACCCGTGGTATGGCGAGCCACTGGTCGCAACACTTCCCCGTAAATGCTCTTACATGGGCCCTTGATTCCAGAGACCCCTACGACGACTTCCATGAATACACATACTTCTATTCAATGAAATCTGTTTATGCGACAAAAGAAGAGAAGAAGGCTGCTGCTAAAAGAGCCTATGGGTCGGAGAAGGCGATAGACTACTTCAGCTGGGATTACAAGGCGCAAACGACAAAGAGGCTTATAGAGCGCGCATGCATAAAGAGTAGCTTAATCCTCTGTGACTGGGCCTTCCCAATTGTTATGAGCCAATACACAAAAGATCATATGGGTGACCCATCTCTAGAAAGTAAGCTCTATTCCGCCGTCACTGGCATAGAGACTACTGAGGAAGAGATGTATGTTATAGGTGAAAGGATCTTTAACCTTGAACGAGCTATCATGATAAGAGAGGGACGGAGAAGAGAACAAGACCACTGTCCATATGAATTTACATTGCCCACGAATGAAACAGTTTGGCATGGAACTTATGAAGATGGGCCAACAACATACAAAGGAGTGTTTGTGGATCCGGATTACTTTAACACAAAGTTTTTGGACGAATTCTACGAGTTAGCTGGATGGTCAAAAGAAGGGGTTCCTACAAGGGCTAGACTCGAAGGGCTCGGCCTTAAAGATGTTGCAGACAGCTTAGGCCTATAACTGCTGTAGTAGATTAACCCCTATATATTCCCCTTTCTTTTTTTGCCATGATAGATGTTCTGCTGATCAACTCCCCTTTGAGAGACCCATATAGGCTATACCGTAACAATAGGTCTGGCCCTCCACTTGGACTCGCATATATTGCTGCGGTATTGCTAAAGAATGGTTTTTCCGTTTCTGCCATAGATATGAATATTCCATTCATAGACTTTGAATACGTCAGAAAGAGGATTGAGAGAGAAAAGCCTATAATAGTAGGAGTTTCAGCTTGCACAGAAACTTATTTAAATGCTTTAAGAATTGCCAGAATAGCTAAGGAAGCGAACTCGGGGATTGTAACGGTAATAGGCGGGCCTCACGTAACTTTCTCTCCAACAGATACTCTAAGAAACAAGGAAGTAGATGTAGTAGTTAGAGGCGAAGGCGAAATTACAATGCTAGAACTAGCCAACCACTTCATTAAGGGATTCCCTACTATTGAAGGAATTCAGGGGATAAGCTATAAGACTGAAGGAGACACAGTTCGATCAAACGCAGACAGACCGTTCATCCAGGACTTAGATAGTCTGCCATTTCCGGCACGACACCTATTCCCCCTACGTTTCTATCAGTTTCCCGGAAACATTTCTACAGCAAGGGGATGCCCATACCGTTGTATATTTTGCGCAGCTAGTGCCATGGGGGGAAGAAAATATCGCATCAGAACCCCTAAAAACATTATTAACGAAATAATACATCTAATAGAAAAATATGGGATCAAGACGTTTACCTTTGTTGACGACACTTTCACAGTTTTTCCAAAGAGAACCTACGAAATATGTGAGCTAATAAAGGCTCTCACGCCAGACATAAGATGGCAGTGTTCAACTAGGGTAGATACGGTAACAGAGGAAACTTTGAGAGAAATGAAAAGTGCTGGATGTTACGCCATCACTCTAGGCATTGAATCCGGTTGCCAAAGAATACTTGATGAGATAGGAAAAGGCATTACCTTGGATCAGGTTAGAAGGATTGTTCAACATGCTGTAAGAGTAGGGATTGAAGTATATTGTAGCTTCATGCTACCCCATCCGGGAGACACTGTAGAAACAGTAAGGCAAACAAAGGAATTTATGAAGGAGCTAATTCAACTGGGTGCTATAGTAACTCTAGCCTATACAGTCCCCTACCCAGGAACAGACCTGTATAACAATTCTGAAGCACTTGGAATACAAATCTTATCTAAGAATTGGGATGACTTTACAACAATTAAGCCGATTATTAGCACAAAATATCTGTCAATAACAGAAATAGAGGATTTATGCAAAGAAATAGTTTCGGAAACATGCTTATAATAAAGAGCTTATAATCTTCTGCTCCACATGCCTTTTCTTGTGGAGAAAAGAGGTTTGCTTCAAATGTGAAAACCAAATTTTATATCAGATTCTCCGTTCAAGAGCCCGTTATAAAGGCAAATAAATCCTTATTAAGTATTTTCCAATAAACTTATTGGAAGATGTTTCTTGGTTGAATTAATCGCAAGTGTAAAGGTTCTTGAAGTGGATTTCGAGAGTGGTAGAGAAAAGAAATTAGAGGAGGATGTGGCTGTGGAGGAACCATTATTTGTTTACGTGAATGGACGACATCTTGTAACTTTACTATCGAGTCCAAGCATGAAAAAAGAGCTTGCTTTGGGCCACCTTATTACTGAAGGGTTGGTGGATTCTTTGGAAGCGGTTAAAGGAGTTCATGTGAAGGGGTTGAAAGTTAGCATCGAATTGGCTAAGACTTTAGAGTACTCACATAAGACTCCAGAAATCATAGCCCCTATGGTTGATACTGTAGGAGTTGTCAGCCAAAGCTTCTTGAAAGCTTTGGAAAATATTCGTGAAAAGCTTGTAGTTACAAAGGCAAGGCTCGACATCTCTAAGATATATGATATGGCATGCGAATTTGAAGAAAAAAGTATAGTTCATAAAAAGACCCGCGGCACCCATTCCGCTGCAATATTCAAGTTTAACGGAGAGCTTGTCTCTTTTGCAGAAGATGTGGGCCGACATAATGCTGTAGACAAGGTGGTAGGTGATGCGTTATTAAAGAAGGCAAATATTTCAGAAAGTGTTCTGTTCAGCTCTGGAAGACAGTCCGCCTACATGGTCTTAAAGGCCGCTAGAGCCCATATACCGATTGTAGTATCCATTGCACATCCTTTAGAGTCTGGAATCAAAGTCGCAGAAAAAGTAGGGATCACGTTAGCTCAAATTTCAGGAAAAAATATAAGAGTGTACACTCATTTTGAAAGAGTGAAGTTAAAAGATTTTTAATGCCAACCACACATAAGCTAGGCTGATGATACCAAAAGTTACTATCATCGGGAGAAGAGAAAGTGATTTAGACGCTTTTGCAAAAAAATTGGTTGAGGAACTTCAAGACAGAGGCTTAAAGGTTATCCTCGCAAAACGTGTAGACGTAGAAAATTCGCTCTCCCCTAAACCCGATACAAGCACTATATTGTATGCTACAGACTTTAAAACAACCTCAGTTTATAAGATAGTTGACGACAGGTTCAGTTTAAACGAATTATCCAAGTATGTGGCAGAGATAATGGACGTGATTCTATTAGTGGATTGCCCAAGCTGGATGCTAAAAGATGAGCATATAGCTAAGCTGTTTATAATAGAAGATGAACAGGAATATTTAGAGCATGTTAAAAACTTAAAAGGAGAAAACTTCTACGTCTGCAGTCGCACACTTCCACAAGTGTTGGGGGAAGATGGGAACATAATAAATCTTCAAATGGGCTTCAACGCTATTGTTGAACAGATTATAAAATTTGTTGAAGATGAAAAGAAAATATACACTATTTTGGACAAACTTGCAGGACTCAACTGCGGCAAATGCGGTTACAGTTCATGCTTGAATCTAGCTAGGGCTGTAAAAGAGGAGAAGGCTTCGATAGAAAAATGTGTGCCAGTAAGTTTGAAAGCAAGGCTCAAATGTAAAATTATAGTAAAAGGAAAAGAAGTATATATACAATCTTTTGTCTCAGAAATTGTACGAAAATCGGTTCTAGGCATGCTGTCAACGCTTAAGGGTGTAGAAATAAATGGGGAGGAGACCGTAGAAGTAAGAGTTTACCAATAACATATCATTAGAAGTTATAGCAAAATCATGGAAAGTAAGTGGAAATAGATATTCTAATATATGTTTAAGCTACTCTTTAGGCCAAGCTCTTTTACAATCGCGTGAACCAACTCTTCTATTTCATCTTTAGATAAGTGTGCTGTCTCTATTATATTGTGTTTAGCGTCGAATTCACTCCAATCATTAGTGAGTATCTTGATTCCAAGTTCCTTTGAATGCTCGTAAAAGTATGTACCTGGAAAAGGAACTGTATAAGATAATAGAATACGCCCACCTACCTCATAGACCTTTTTCATAAATTCTTTAGTTTCGTATAAAGTTTCTTTAGTGTCCTCTGGAAACGGTATCATAAAAGAACATGATACATCCATTCCCTCTTCCTTAGCCGCTTGAACTGCCTTTAGAACTTGTTCCTTTTTAATGCCTTTAACAGAATCAAGAATTTTTTGAGATCCAGATTCGACACCATATTGGATTGTGCAACATCCAGCACTAGCCATTCTCTTTAAGAGGTCTTCATCAACTAAGTCTACTCTAGTAGAACAACCCCATTTAAGTGGATATTCTAATTTCTTAAGAAAACTTAGAAGATCATAAACCCACTTCCTATTAAAGGTAAATAAATCATCCGTAAAGAAGACATATTCAACATCCCATGTTTCAATAAGCATTTTCAGCTCATAAAATATCTTTTCTGGGCTCCTATACTTCTTAGGATAAGGCCATATGACGGGAACCGCACAAAATGGGCATTTAAACGGACAACCTCCTCTAGAAGTTAGGATTGTCCACTTAAGGGGATAGAGTTCTAATGGGAACAGTTCCCTAGCAGGATAGGGGAACTCGTCTGGGTCGGAGGAAGGCCTTCTCCCGTTTATCTTTATCATTTTGCCCTCCACCTTATAACCAAGTCCTTTAATGTTCTTTAATTCACCCTTTCCCTCTAATATGTATTTAGAAAGTTCGAGCATTGTTTTCTCTCCTTCTCCTACAATAACGAAGTCAACGCAATCCTCTGCTAAAACTTGTTGCGGCAGGGTTGTCGGATGAGGGCCGCCCATGACGACCTTTACATCTTTGTCTACGGATTTAACACACTCCGCAATCTTCAACGCGCTCGGGTAGGACTCGGTTGATGAAGATATTCCAACCAACGAAGGCTCATCCTCTTCCACGATCATTTTAACCCTACTAAGATTTAGGCCACTGACATTTAGGTCTATGGCAGCGACTTCATAGCCTGCGTGTAAAAGATATGAGCCTATATAGGCTAAACCTAGGGGAGGCCCTAACATAGAATGATATGTAACTTTAGCAACTGGCGAGTTAATCAAAACAATTTGGGGCATAAAAAAATGAGGGGGTTTATGGAGTTCCTGAAAGCTTCCCTTTGCACTGAGCCAGCCTCTGCTCCATCAACTCTAGCACAGGCTTCACCTTCTCCCTGAATATGAGAAGGGGGTTCTCGCTTTCTCCCCCCACAACTTCCCTTATAGCCTGAGATAGCTCACTGTCCCCTAACACATCTCCAATCCAGCTGGCTAGCGCATTTAGGTCAAGGTAGTTTATAGTCGCACTACTCCCTCTCATGAGAAGCTCGTCAAGGCTATAGTCTGTTCTACAGCTTTTCAAGAAGTTAACTGCTTCCTCAAAGCTGTATATGTCGATCGTCATAGCGCCAGTTGTTTGATGCGCTATTGATGCGACTAAACGGTCCTGCCATGGAACCTTGCTCAAGACCTTCTTAGCCAACTCCACTGTAGGCTCTGAGAAATTCAATTGACACTCTACCCTAGCTTACCTTTTGCCGCAAGCAGGTCTGCCACATACTTTAGGTTAAGCGCTTCTAAGGTGCTCCTAGTAGGCCAGCCGCTGCTCGTACTCCATCCCTCGAGCGTGTAGAACTTAGTCTTGAAATCTTCAAACTTAGCTCTGTCAATCTTCCTACCCTTTGCACTGGCAAACTTCCACTCACCCTTTATGTACATCGGTAAAGGATAATCAGATGGGAATGGTACCTCGTATATGTAGTCGGCGAATTTCACCACATCACGGTGTCTTCCCTGCAGGACCCATATTGCGTTATCTAGGTTCCATATCCTCCTTCCTATCTCCATGCCCTCGGCGAAGGTAATGTTCTTTCCTGTGACCGCATTGAAGAACCTTACCTCACCATCTGGGGTTAATCCACGGTTGTTCGGCCCATAAGCGTTCACGAGGTCAGCGAACATCCAATCACAGAAACCTACTGACTGCTTCCAGAACCTGGTATAGTGTCGGTGCCATGCAACAAGTTTGACAAAGTGTTCGGAGTAGATGCCTTCGTCACTGTAGTCCAGCATGAATGGGTCTCCCGTGTATGGGATCAGCTTCTCCGAGCAGATCTTAGCACATTCTTCTGCCGAAATAGGAAAGTTACCTGTCGCCATAAACCCAAGAGGATACCAATAGACGAAAAAGTTGAAGTCATGCTCGTTTATATCCCTCTCGCCTAGGATACTGCCATATCCCCATTCTGCCTCAGTCCTCGGGTCGTAGCCGTGCTCAGGACAACCCCAGTATGGATATGCCAGCACACCTGTCTTTAGATCTTGTTCCAGTCGACCCCACTGCTTCGCTGCTCTAACACCGCCTTCGCGAAGCGCTAAACCAATGTCCTTCCCCTGGATAATCTTCCTTATAAGCTCTTCGACGAAGGCCGCTGTCCCCAGAATGTCGAAGGGTAGGTCGGTATCTATAGCCTTACCCTTACCTAGAACACCCATTGCATTCAGGGTCCTTAAATATACTAATATTCTGAGAAGCTCGTAATTGTTGATAGCATATTTTTGAGTCAGGTCCGCAGCCTTATTTAATTCGATTGTTGGGCCGCCGTATCTCGCTGAGACAGCCCAGGAATAGTATGCAAATTCCACACATTGCGATTCATTGGCAATTCCACTTCTAAACTTTGCACGACATGCCTTTGGACACACTGCACAAGCGCTGGGCCTCATATTTTTTTCTTTTACACCCCAAAATCCCTGTGTAGGTTGTGCTCCAAACGCTGAAGGCGTTTTAGATGGCCGTGTTTCTATGTCTCCTCTATAGTTTTCTATTGCCCACTTCCATGCCTCGAATAGGGCTTTGGGGTCGGCTACCTCTACTGCGCCCTTTGCTCCTATCACGCTTATTGCTTTAAGGTTTTTTGCGCCGAATATGCCTCCGAAGCCTCCTTGTCCTGCTGCGTTTCCCGCGTCATGCACTAGAGATGCTATTCTTGCGCCTAACTCTCCTACTTGGCTTATCGTTAGCACTGCTGGCCTCTGGGTGGTGTACCTTCCTGTGCTCGTTTCGATCCATTTCCCGAACTTGCCTCCGCTCACTTTTCTCCATATTTCCTCCTGTGTCTCCCACGCGTCTAGGCCCCATAGGTCTGATGCATCCGCTATGTCTACGTCGTCGTCTACGATGTTTATCCAGCATGGTTTGTCGGCTTTCCCTTCTATGACTATACCATCCCATCCTGCGTTCTTCAGCATCATGCCAAACCTTCCGCCGAAGTTGCCTCTTGTGAACCATTCTATCGGGTATGATTGTAGCCCTATTCCTTGGACTTCAGTCCTGCCTGTGGATGGAGCTAAGGTTCCAGTTAGCGGGGATGTCATTATGGTTACGACATTCTTTGGGTCGTAGGGGCTTATCGGTAGTTGGCTTGCTACGAGGTCCCAGAAGATGGCAGAGCCTATGCCGTGTCCTCCAACCCATTCCTCGTACTGCTTCGTGTCTATGGTCTTCACCGTCTTGTTTGTGAGGTTTACTCTTAGGATTTTACCCATGTGTCCTTTCATGCCATCAGTCCTCCGCTGGGCCTAGCCCCAGCTCTTCCCACCTCTTGCTTCTGAGGTTTACGTAGTATCCACTCATGTCGAGTTGCTCCGGCACCTCCTTCACGAACTTTATCGCTTTAAATGGGCATGCTTCTTCGCATGCATGTTTCCCGTCAACACCTCCTTTCTCACCCCAGTATGGTGTGTCCATGCATAGGTCACACTTTATCATATACTTCTTTTCTACATTGGGTATCATCATGGATGGAACGTTGCGGCATGCTTTCATGCACTTGAAGCAGAATATGCACTTCTCCTTATCCACTACTCTAACTCCAGTTGTGGGGTCGATGTGTAGTGCACCTGTTGGGCATGCTGCCACACATGGTGGGTTCACACACTGCTTGCACTGCTCTTGTATAATATCGTCTGGGAACCTTTCGAATGGATTGTTAAGAACCTGTATTCTGGACAGCGAAAGACTGGTCTTGCCTTCATGCACAAGAGAGCAAGCCATCATACAGCTTAGGCATCCAACACACTTTTTTGGGTCCACGACTATGTAGCCCTTCGAAGTAGCAAAGGTAGGTGTTACTGTTTCAGTAGTGGTTGTTGTTTTCGTGAATGTTGACGTTACAGGAGATGTTATTGTTGTCTGAGATGTTACTGTTGTGGAAAGTGTTTTTGTAATAGTCTGTGGTGGAACAAGCATTGTTGCGCCAGCGACAGCACCTCCTCCAACAATAAGGCCAGCACCTAAGCCATAGAGAAACTTCCTCCTATCCAGCCTCTTACCTTCACTCATAATCTATAGTTAATAATTAATATTATATAAACATTTTGCAAGAGTATTTGAAATAGTGCCGGATCAAAAACTTAAACAATACAAGCTAATTAATTGACGTCATTTCAATGGGTATAGGAGGACGCTATCAACACTAAAGAGACAACTAGAGTGATTGGGGATGAAGGAAGTAATCGACTTTAGGGAAAGTTGCATCTATTAGTGGCAAATATTCTTCTGAACGGTAAGTATCATGGAGTGGCCCCGGTTAGCCTCCTTCTCTTATGAGCTTCGTTTGCTGATTCGTGCTTGCACGTATAACATGTTTGTCTGTGCTAGGATCTTCTTGTACACTTCTACGAAGTTGAAGGTGTATGGGCAGACTCCTACGCATAGCCCGCATAGAGTGCAGACGTACACTTCCTCGGCGATCTTCTTCTTTTCTTCGACGTTCACATTTTCTGCTGTAAGCTTTTTAAGGTACATTCTGAGCTTTAGTGCTGGAGCCTCATCCTCTTTCCCGTATGCTT
>Ga0080004_1112698_pt1 | contig 13715 bp, 14 predicted proteins | sample WasSprMetagenome_FD_69207 | JGI IMG/M metagenome (GOLD analysis project Ga0080004, IMG submission 69207) | Sulfidic aquatic microbial communities from Washburn Spring, Yellowstone National Park, USA - WS (SPADES assembly) (version 2) | ecosystem: Environmental > Aquatic > Thermal springs > Hot... | reverse complement strand
CAAACCAACAAGACACTCCATAAACCCGCCCAAAAGAAAAATACCCAAAACACAAAACCCGCCAAACCTCAAGCTCCATTAATCATTACTAATGAAAGAACGGAGTGTGCAGAAAAATAGGGTAGGGGATGATTGTTGGTTGATTGGTGAAGGATTTTATTGGCAGCATGTTGTTTTGCTTTCTTCAGATTTCTTTTCTTCAACTTGCGCGCGCGCGCGCATATGGTGCTACTTCCTCAAAAGTCAATTTTTTGTTCCTCCAATAGTAGTTTCACAAGATACCCTATATTATGTTTCGTCCCCACCATGGGAAGAATGCTACCATTTTTCACCTTCCGATGAACGGAGCATACTGGTATTCAACAAAAGTCAAGAATGGTGGAATGACTCAACTAATCGAAATGATATGCAAAAATGGGTTGAACCCGTAAGTGGGTGGACGAAAATAAGGATCCTATGGTCTTGCGCACCCATAACTGTAATGACCAACTCATCAGTATCCATTGTAATATTCAACACTACAGCCGGCCAACTAACCATAATTGTTGCTGGCGTGGAAGGAACTACTGGTTACATGAATATTAGCGCACCAAAAGCGTTCATACCTCAGGCCGAGGACATTAAAATCTATCTTAATTCAGCACCTGTCAACTTCAACTTCACGATAAAAGATCAATACGCAGTAGCAGAACTGACATATGAACATAGTAAACACGAATTAAAGCTAAGTTTCCCCGTATGGATTGGAGACGAGCCAAACTTAACATTAATCAAGGACATCTCCAGCACACCGACAACTCCCTGGCACTATTTAGCCCTAATAATTATTTCGGTTCTTATTATAATACTCTGCACCACAATATTCTTCTTAAAAAGAATAAAGAAGAGAAAGCTATAACTTCCGTTAGCCGCTTTTGTTTTGATATATCACGATGATGTTCTAAGAAATATTAGATTTTAAGAGACTAAATGAGTTAAAATTCCACAACCCCCACGTTAAGGTTGAAAATGGTTTCCATTAACATTTTTAACTCGAGGAATATTACAGAAGAGGTGGAACGGAAGGCATACCAGCACATGGTGAGAAAATGCTTTCAAAAACGATGTTTATGTTAACTCAAGAACCTTCGCCCCCAGCACCTGAAGAGCCTACAGCCTTCTTGTTTAGCCCGATAACTTATATTGTCATAATCTTAATCATAGCTGGAGTTGTTGCATGGAAATATAAAGCCATACATGAATTCATAGTAATAGTCTGCTCAACAATAGGCTGCTTCATAGTTGGCTTCATAGCCATACCCGACTATCCGAGCTTCGGACTAGCTTCAGCTTTAGCTCTAGCTGGACTACTAATCTCAATAGCAGCCGTAACCTTCGTAAGAATGCTCAAAACCAAAAAGTAGCAACCACCATAGCCTAAAAATGAAAATGCAAAAATAATCCAAGGGGAACCCTTCCTTTTTCTTAAAAGTAACAACGTTGTTGAGGGTGTTTTAAAAATGAATTGCGAAACAAAAGTCGTTACAACGTTGTTGCTACTTTTTTAAGGGAACCTATGACTTGTCTGAGACTTTACAGAACTGGTATTTGGGAATATTTTATAGTTCATCCTTTCCCAATTATTAAATTCTAAGGTTTATATTAACAACATTTGCAAATTACAATACCATGTTTGAGGCTGTTATCGTTATAAGGTGCAAGAAGAGCCAAGTATTAGAAATTATTGAGCATGTTAAAAGCAAGTTTCGAGATGTTGATGTAAGCTATGAGGTTATAACAACTTTGAAGAGAAAATCATCGCAACACTCGTGGCATGCCCAGTTTGTAAGCCTTCTAAGAATTGGCTTGGCATGTTTGCATGGAGCATAAAGGTTAGGGAGTCCGGCCTCTGGAACAGCAACCACGTAAACAGCCCAAGGAAAATGACGAAAAGCGACCTAGCACTATTTGAGCAGCGAATTAGAGAAACCTTATCAAGGTTAACAGATACGTAAAGGCCAAGCTTTGCTCACAGTTTTTTTAAACATTATGTCATGCCTTGCGTTAAACAAACCGCTTTATAAAAAACTTTTACGATTTAATAATAGAAATAATAACGGAGAAATTGCATGGTGAAGAAAAAAGAAACTATTAGAAGAGGAGACGAAGCAGATATTTATCAAAAAGCCAAGCAGATTGTAAAAAATGAACTTAACAAAAACCTGAAAAGTCGGTTCTCACAGATGATGATTGGCGACTTCTTTGTCTCATTCTCAGTTTATATGATATCTATGGATACAACAAGTTCTTCGCTTGGCAAGGTGAGTCAAGTATTCAAAGAAAATATCTGAACATTTTTAACCGTTATCCCAGCTATCCTTCTGGACTTGTCTATGCTGGCTTGATTACTGACTACTCTTATGGAACAAGACTCACTATGTTAAGTCTTACAGACGAGGCCTTATATTATATAGACGGGAAATCGAGCAAGTGTTAGCAGAAAGATATTTTCTTTGATAAGATTAAGAAAATCCAAAGCGAATGGAAACAAAATAAAAGAATCAAGCAAAGAGAAGCGATAAACATGTTTGAACATTAAAATGTTTAGTGGACTAAATTAGATGTTTATTTGCTGTACAATTTAATGCCTTATCCTATAAACGGCTTTAATGGACTCGGGCAAGATGATTTCGCTTAACGCAATATAATTAGTTTGAATGCATAAACCATATTTTTGACATTTTCCTAATATCATTGCGACCTGCTGTTATTCAAGTTTAAAGTTTATTGGTCAGGGTATTAATATGGAAGCAACTTACACAGATACGGATGCCCGCAGACTGATTGAAAAAATAGCTGAGGAAATTCGCCCTGACGCTTTAAAGCCTCGGTTTAAGAGAAGCGTTCAACTTATCTTAGGAAGTTTTGCCTCTGAGCATATCGTTACTGAATTGCTTCAAAACGCTGACGATGTCGGTGCAACAACAGTAGATATCATACTTAATGACGAGGGCATTTTCTTTATCCATAATGGGAAAGATTTTGATGAGGCAGATTTAAGAGCACTTTGCGACATAGGTGAAACCACTAAAAAGCCAGGAATCCACATTGGTTTCATGGGCGTTGGTTTTAAAGCGGCGTTTAAAGTAACTGATACGCCATATGTTTTTTCAGGCCCATTCCGTTTTTATTTCAAACGTGAAGACGTTATCGTTCCCTATTGGGTGTCCCATGAAGATATGCCGCCATGCGTCAAGGGATATATTAGAAAAGGACATACTACAATTTTTCTTCCCTTTAGGAAAGACTTGCCTGCAGAAATAATAGAAGTCCTTAATGAAACATTGCTAAAAACGCTTGAACCGCTTTGTTTAGTGTTCCTTAAAAGTATATCTAAAATAAGGATAATTGTTAGAAATGCATCGAGGAATTTAACCAGAACTATAGAATCTCTTTCTGATGCTCCGTTAAATATAGAGAGAGTTAGCGTCATAGAAAAGAATGACAAAGAAAAAACGTTTGAATATTTAGTATTTAGGAAAGCATTACAGGTTCCGGAGCACGTGAAGTCAGACTATAAGGCTAAAGAAAGTCGTAGAAGCGAGCTCCAAACAACAGACATTTTTGTCGTTTTCTCTTTGCAAGAAAATTCGCTAAAACCTGAAGATTCCATACTATATACCTTTTTACCAACGCCTTTTAGAACTGGGTTAAGGTTCACGATAAACTGCGATTTTTTGTTAAACACCCAAAGATCCGAGCCTGATTTTACAAGTCGATGGAACATTTGGCTACTGGAGAGCATAAGCAATTTACTTATAGAAGTCGTTGAATGGTTTGTTAATAATGAGGCATATAAACTAAGCGTCTGGGATACACTTCCTAGAAAAGAAGAAAAAACTTCTGATATCATATATAATAAAGTGGCTTTGCCATTAATTGAGCATCTAAAGAATAGACCATGCATTCCAGCCGCCACCGGAAGTTTAGCAAAGCCTAATGAGGTCGTGATTGCATCAAAAGCGGTAATAGAAATTATTCCTCCAGTTATGGCTGGTGTTAATTTTTATGCGCACCCCGACATAAAGGGCAAAGTATTTTTAAAAGATGAGTTGGGAGTTAAGGATATAAGCGGAAAATCTGAAGAAAAGGAGTATATTTTCCAAGCTTTAAGGGATGAAAAATGGCTTACTTCTTTAAGCGATGAACAACTTCGCAAGATCTATGAATTTTTATATCTCAAAATTTACAGCGGTGAAAAAGACTGGTGGAGTCCAACCTATTATGAGTTACAAGAATTGGAGAAGCACCTTAAGAAGATGGAAATCGTAAAGGCTACGGACGGCGGATATTACAAAGCCGAGGACACTTTGTTTTTAAGCAATCAGGTAATTGACTTGGTTGATTTACCATGTTTAATATTTGTTGAACCGAATGTTTTGTCTGACGACAGTCGAGAGTTACTAAAGCGTTTAGGAGTTAGAGATTTTTCGGATGAGGCAGTTGTAAACAGGATAATAGATAGTCAAAGTAAAGGCGAGTGGGAAAAATGGAATGAGACACAAAGATTAAAAGCAATAAGCTATGTCGCGGAGGTTTTAAAAAGAAAGGGTTTCCAAATCGAAGAAAGTGAAAAAACGAAGCTAGGCAAATTAATATTACCTACTGAAAATGGAGGATGGGCAGCAGCATCCGAATGTTACTTTTCAACTCCAGATCTTAAAAAATTGTTGCCAGATGCCTGCTATGTAGATGTTTCAAAATTGCAAACTTTTATTGAAAACTTAGAAGCCTTTTTGGAATGCATTGGAGTGGCGAAAATTCCGCGTTTGATATCATTAGGTGAGAAAATAGGACGAAGTGCGCCGGTATTAGTTTTAAAGGAGAAATGGAGTGAATACTGGTCTTGGCTCTGGAAAAATAATTTCATTCCATGGGAAGGTAGGGAGCATTCATTATCTACTGTGTGCTTAGATGGTTTTGATAGTTGCGTTTTATCGCAAGATAAAGAAAAACTGAAAACATATTTGATCTACCTACTGCAAAATTGGCATAGCTATTACAAGCAATTTGAAAAATCTCAACTTTATTGGTTCCATTATACTCCGAGAAGCAAAGATGTGCCGTCATATTTCATCTTCCAGTTAAAGACTTGTAAATGGTTACCTACAACACATGGTTTGGAGAAAGCCCAACACACTTTTGCTCCGTATCGCGAGATTAAATCAACTATCGGTCACTTTTTCCCATGTTTAGATGTTTCAGAGGAGTTAGCCAGAAGGAATAAAGATTTTTTGGAACTGATAGGTGTCCAAACAGAGGTTAATCTCAAAACATTGATTTCAGTTCTAAATAAAGCCAAGAATTTTGAGGTAAATGATGCCCTCAAAAGGCAAATAGGTTATGTTTATAAAAAATTGGCAAGCATATGTGAACAAGAAAAAGTTGAAAATATTGATGAAGAAGTATTCATTTTAGACGTTAAAGGCACTTTTAAGCCTTCCAAAGAGCTGATCTGGATAGACAACCTGTTTGTTGGAAAAACATTTAAAGAAGATTTACCAATAGCATGGGTTCCAGACGATTTATCCAAACCTGACGCACAAATCATGTTTTCAGCTCTTGGAGTAAGCCCCATTTCTCAGTTAATTGAGCGCCGAGTCGTTGAAGCTAAGCCAATAGGCGATGATAATAGGTTGACAAACAACATTATTCTTAAAAAAGACTATCTGTATAGCGCCCTACTGCATGTCAAGGCCAAAAAAGCGGAAAGTTTTCTGCATTTTATTAAAAACTTGAAAGTCATAAAAGTTAGCGTTCTAAAAATACAATTGAAAGTCTTAGATAAAGTGCGAGTAGTAGACTCTCCTTGTTTCTGCAACGTTGAAGAAGGTAAGCTCTATATTTCAGATAAGGCTGATTTAACCGATGTTTCAAGGGAGCTTTCTAACGTATTTTACGCTCCTCTAGGCACAGAATTCATTATAAGTTTCGTGTTAATGCAACAACATATTGAAAACATAGCTGATCAGTTCAAAAAATCAGGCATTCAATTAATACCTTTGATAACAGTAGGAATTGAAGAAGAGGTAAAGCCGGAAAAAATAACACAAGTAATTGGAACCGTAACCGAGCAGATTAAAGAGGAAGTCGAAAAAGGGACAAAACCCATTACTTTGCCGATGCTCACAACAGAGGAAACGACGAAAAAGATTCGATACGAAATCCAATTTGACAAAGAAGAAATACAACATGAAATCGAAGATGCAACAAAAACCCTTCTTGAAACCGAAAAAACTACAGCAGCTAAACCAGCTGATATGTGGAGAGAGCCTAAAGACATTGAAAAAGTTATCAGCGAACCTAAAATTGTGGTTAGACCCTTCGTGAGCATTACAACCTCGAAAAGATGGGAGCCAAGGATAATAGACGGTGAAAAAGTGTATGTTGAAGTAAGCATGGATCTAGCCAAAATAGAAGCCGTTAAACCATTCATTAAGGATTTTAAAAATAGAATTCGAAAAATAGTAGAAATAATGGGAGGAAATCCGGATACCGCTAACGTTTGTATAGCAAATCCGGAAACAGACGCCGACCGACGGGATGGGCAACTCTTCTTTAACATATTAAGGAATGACAGACCACTAAGATGGATCATAGTTGTCGCACGAGAATTAGCATACTTAAAATTCCCAAATCCAAGTCAACAGCACATTAATTTAATGACAAACCTTATTGAAAAAGCCATCGCATACATTGACGAAATCTACCCGGAGATTTTTAGCAGGGTCAAAAAAGAAGAATTAGTAAAAATTGCAGGTCTAAAAAATGAAAATGTAGCTGTTTTGGAAAATGAACATAAACAAATATTCGATAAATTGGTTGAAGAAGAAAGAAAACGTTCAAAATTGCTACGAGAAAATTAGTCAAAAAAATTACAACTCAAGGCATTTCTTAGTTCAGATTTAAACTCCACAATTTTCTTAAATGCCAAATAGCTTATCTACATGTTTGAGCTGGCGGGATTTTGGATAAGAATAAAAGGGCTAAGAAGTCTGATGAGACGAAGAGGAGAAAGTATTATTGTTCTGTTTGTGGTTGTGAGATTGATGAGGATGAGTATGAGAGTTTTGATGGTATGTGTTGGGAATGCTGGGATGATCAGATGGCTGAGGAAAGCGAAGACATGTTTCGAGATGTGATGTGAAATGGTTGAGGAAGAGTTTTATGAGTGTATGAGGTGCGGTAGAAAAATTACGCGAGAAGAATTTGAAGCATATGATGGTATGTGTGAGGAATGCTATTTAGTCGAGATAGACGAGTTGGACTATGAAGATGAAGAGGGTTGCTGAAGTTTCTAATTGAAGACGTTGTTGTTAATTTAATTGGCGCTAGCGTTTGTCTATGGGCGGTTATTTGCAGTTTTAACAGAATGCCTAAATAAAAAACCGAATTACTACAAAGATTATGACGCGTGAGTTTAAGCGTTTTGATTTGTATGTTTTTGGATTGTTTGCTTTGATATCTGTGTTTTGTGTGGTTGTTTTTCTTTTGCCGGCGGATGTGCAAGAGCTTTTTAAGGCTCGAAGTGATAGTTGAAATTTGTTGAGTTTTTGGGCGTCAATGTTTGTTCATTCAAATTTTGAGCATTTGCTCGGTAATGTTACGTCATTCCTTTTTCTCGGCTTTATTGTTTTTGAAATGAATTGGAAATCGGGCAGAGAAAAAGAGTTTCTTTGGTCATTAATTATTGCTATTCTTGTTTTACCTTTTATCGATAACATTTCATTCATGCTGTTGGCAAACTTTATCGGGCGAACTGTCGTTTCTTGCGGGTTATCAACGATTGTGGCGAGTTTGGCTGGATTAATTGTTCCGTCGCTTGGAATTTTCCTAAGAGAACCTCTTCAAAACGAGCGGAACACGCTCTGCCTTTTACTATCTTTTATGCTTCTCACAGGGTCTTCAATAGCATTTCCATATGTTGATTCCAATTTCTACAACCTAATGGTTTTTGTTGCAACTCTTGTTTTTGGGCTGATCTTGCTCATGCATGTGGGAAAGAAATTAGTAAACTTCGCAAAACTAAATCAAAACGCAAGAAAAACAATCATAACTACCTTAATCACCGTTACTGTTTATTTCATCCTCATTTTTGGGCTATTTCCAAGCAAAATAACTATGCCAGAGGGCGGTGTCGTGAACATCTTTGCCCACTATGTAGGAGTTTTTTATGGTATGACAACTGGAATTTACACATTAAACGTATTTCCTAAAAGGAAAAATTGACATTGTTCATACAAAATTCGCTGCTATGTGCGCGGAGTTTAAACTTTAATCCAAAGTTGTTGAGGAAAACTGATAAGAGCTCATTTGAAGATAACATGCAGGTAAGGGTTAAAATATGCCCTCTAAACATAGGCATGAGCAGTTCGATAGATTTTTAGCCGAAAGAGGCGTCCTTCTGCCCGACGGGCAATACGGAGAAGTTCATGCCTTTATGGATCGTGGTGTTAGAAATTTTGGACCCAAACATCGCGAACTTGACATATATCACGGGATAGGAGCAAAGGCAAGAGCCAATGGGTTGCGACGATGGTTAAATGGCAAACATAATGTTATAGGACAAGAACGGGCGACTGATTGGTTACGTGCTGGTCTCGGCCACATATGCCTTGACGAAGCTAATGCTCGTCTTAACGATAGTTATTCGTGGGAAGAAGTATTCAGCCATGCCTACCGATTGATGGCTCGAAGAGGTTGGACAAGGGCACGATTCGTTCCGAAATAAGAAATTAAAAACGACTGATTGAAATGTAAAAATGGGTAAAATGTTATTCACCTTAAAATGAAAAATATTCCTCGAACCAATCTTTAAATTTTCCATAAGGGATAATTCTTACTCCATTTACTTGTCTTTCCGTACCATCTGTTCTAACTATAACTTTCGTTTTTATTTTGTAGATTCCTTTTAACTTTTCTACTTCTTTGGTTAGATTAGAAGAATGAGAAATTTCAATAATGAAGTTGCGCGCGCAAGGCCCTGTCCAGATCACTATCAGATCCTTTGCACTCAACTATCATATGTATTGTATATGTGTCCTTTTTAGGGTTTACTGGAACACTACTAAAACTTTCCACATACACATCTGGTTCAGCGTTTGGGCTTCCCCTACATACTTTTATGTTTGATGATGACGCATATGCTTTTTCAAGCCATTTCAGGACATGAATAATAACATCTTCTTCGTCCATCGGAAACCTATAATATAAAAGCGCACTACCCTTAAGAATGCGCGCGCAAATGCAGACTACACGAAGCGGGACATGAAAATAAGAAAGAAGATTATGACCTCCGGCTAGCCCAGCTTATCACCCTTGCCCTTTTCGTCACCCTCTTGCTATTGAACCTATTCGTTCAAAGCTGGGAACTCAGAATAGCCTCTACATTCCTTTTAGTCATCTGGCTAATAATGGCCATATTGCAAATTTACCACATTCTACATGCCAGAAAAGCTTCACACAATCAAAATCCAAAAATTTTCTGTTAGTCCTCTTAAGAGAACCTTTATCTCTGTATTAAATTGTTATATGTTACTTTTGAAATTTGACCCTTTTATCAAAGTAGTTGAAGAAATGTTTAGACTAATCAGATGAAGACAATATTTTTTAATAAGTTAAACATCGGTTTTGGCGGAATTTTTGGGTCTATAGAGGTTACATCTTTCAGCGAACCAAGGAGAGAGGGTTTCGGAGGAGGTAAAATCTCATTTTTTGGGCACCTGTAACGGGTGAAATCAACTTTTTCAAGATGAATACAATTTGCGCATCGCGCTTTTATTTGAGCTGTTTGAACTTTTTCCGCTTCTTTTTGCTTGAGTAAGATTATTTTGCGGAGAAATTCTTTTGCTCGCTCGTCGTAAGACTCTATTTCAATGTTCATTTTAACTTTGAAGAGTGGTGGTCTACAGACACCCTCCTCATCTTTATAGGGGCATTCATCTCTCTCCTCTTCACATTTTTCTTTTTCGGTCCAACTTGCACAATAAGTATATCCTAAACCTAAAGCCTAAACCTAAAGCCTCGCCTATAAGATATGCGATGTCAACTGTTCCACGCTTTGTTTTTATTTGACAAAAGTAATCGTCCTCATGCCAATTTCCCCAGATATCTTCGCCGCGGAAAACTCCAAAGTAAATGCCACCTACAACAGCACAGTTTATGGACCGTGTAAACATTTTTTCACTCATGCATTATCATTTTGTTATTGAGGATTGCAAATATTTTAATCTTAAAATTTTGACGGATTCCAAAGGTAAACCTTGGTGTATATGACGTAGTGCGCGGGTATTATCAATTGTCATGTTTTTAAAGTCAATTGGACTAAGGTCTATGCTTAATTTCTTTCATGCTTTTATGTAGCCTTTTCCCTTTTCCAATTTTAGTGTGAAGCTGTGTTTTCCGTTTTTGTCGAGGTATTCTCTGAATCGTGTTTGGCAGTTTTTGCATGTGTAGGCGTTTACCGTGAAAATGCCATATTTCCATGTTTTTTCTGGTTTAGGGTTTTCTTTTTTACAATTGGGGCATGTGCTCATACTGGTCAGCTGTTATTTTAACTTGCTTAAACTTAAAAGATTTTTATCTTGGCGGGGGATGATGAACTTATTTTATTAGGTTTTGGAATAGTAGTTCTGTTGTGAACCAGTATTCGAGGAGTTTTTGTTCTTGTTTTTTGTAGTTTGGGAATTCTTGGCTTATTGTTTGCCAGAACGCTTGGTTATGCCTCTTATGTTTTAGATGGGTTAATTCGTGGAATATTATGTATCTTATTGTTTGTTCTGGGAGGCATACAAGCTTTAGGTTTAGGGTTATGTTTTTTCTGCCGGAGCAGCTTCCCCATTTTGTCTGTTGCCTTTTTATTAGTATCTTGTTTGGTTTGAAACCGAATTTTGATGCGTATTCCTCGACTATTGGTTTAACCCTCACTTTTAGAAGCTTTTTGAGCTGGTTGAGAATTATCCGAGGGTGGTTGTTGTTTTCATAATTTAAATGTATCTTTTTCTCCTTGTGGTTTATTGTTGGTCTTTCTGTAGTTGTGTTTTCTATCGTGTAGGTTTCTCCGAAAATCATGAAGTCTCTTGGGGTCCCAGCGCGTTTGACGGCTTCTTGTATTAGGTTCCATTTTCTTTGGATCCATGTTTTCCTTTTCTCTATTATCTTTGATGGCTCTTTCATTTCTGGTGGCAGTATGACGAGCAGTTGTAGGCCTTTGAACTCAAGTCTTGGGTATTTGACTTTTCTATGTTCAACTTTGTATGGGATTTGCATTTTCAGCCTACCTGGGTTAGGTTTTTCATTATTTCGTTGAAAAGCTGCTCTCTTTCTTCGAATGTGAGTTTTTGTTTTCTTAGGAATGCTCTAATTTTTAGGCCTACTTTTTTGGTGGTTTCTGTTTTCTGGTTCCATCCTTGGAAGAGCAGCCCTTCTTTTTCAAGCTCGTTTATTAGGGCTTTTATTGAGTCGGTTAGTTGTTGGGATTTGCCGACGGTCTTTTCTAGGGGTAAAAGTATGCTTAGTTCTCTGTCTGTGAGTTCTTTTCTCCTTTTTTGTATTTCACCTACTTCTGTGATGATTTGGGTTAGTTTTTGGTAGGCTTCTTCGACTTTTGTTTTTCTTTCTTTGATTTCTCTGAGGATTTTGTTTACGCGTTCTCCGATGGTTTCGAGGTAGGGGGTTCTTGATTTTTCAACGTATATGAATTTTCTTAGGTCAAATATCATGTTGTAGACTCTTTCGTTGAGGTCTGGGTATGCCTGTTTAAGCTTGTCCAGATAATTTTCGTCCAGGGTTACTGTTGGGAAGAGCTGTTGGATTCTGCCTATGTCTATGGTTTGCTGTATGATTTCCAACGTTTTTGGGAAGTATTTTTTGACGTAGCTTTCTGTTTCTTCAAAGTCTCTTTTTCTGTGTAGGTATGTGTAGTAGATTTCTGTTAGGGCTGCGAATTCTTCTCCATATTCTAATTTTTTGGGATGGGCGCCGAGGAGCTCGAACATTCTTCTTAGGCGTTTGTAGTTTGTAAGGAACTTTTCGGCTTTTTCCTCGTCCAAGAGGAGGGGGTCTGTCAGCTTTTTGAGGGTTTCTCTGTCGAATTTTAGGGCTTTAGCCGTTTTGGCTTCCTCCTTTGGCGTATTTGTCAAGTTGTATGAGTTCTTCTGTTTCTTTGAGGAGTTTTTCGAATTCTTTTGTGAATTTCTGCAAGTCTTGGAAGGATTGGGATATCATTGTGAAGTCCCCCCTTTCGTAGAAGGCTAATGCCTTCTCGTAGTCTTCTAAAACTCCCACATAGTCGACTATTAGGCCTACTTCCTTTTCTGGAGCTGGACGGTTGGCTCGGGCTACTGTTTGTAGGAGCATGTGCCCTTTTAGTGGTTTGTCGAGGTAAATTGTCTGGAGTTGCGGGTGGTCGAAGCCGGTTATGAGCATGTCTGTAACTATAACGATTTTCGGGTATTCTTCTTCCTTGAATTTAGCTATGATCTCCTTATTTATTTCGGATGATTCTTTGCCTCTTCCAAACCGTTCTTTCAATTGCTGCTCGTAGGATGCGACTTCTTCGGGGTCGTTTTGGCTGTAAGTCATTACTACCTCAGTATACCGTTCAGGGTTGGAAATTCCAAGATTCCTGGAGGCTTGGTCAAGGGCTCTTTTATATCGCACACATGCAAGTCGGCTTGCTGTAACTATCATGGCTTTGAATTTGCCGTCAACGTTTTCTTTGAAGTGTTGGGCTATGTCTTGGGCTATTGTTTGGATTCTTTCAGGTTTTTCCATGAAAACTTTAATCTTTGTCATTTTGTTTTTGATGCGTTCTCTAACTTTTAGGCGGTATTCTTCTGGGACTTCTTTGAGGGCTCCCCTTTCTACGAGGAAGTCGATTAATTCTTTGTAGGATGTTGTGTCCAACCGGTCCTCTAAGTCCTCAAAAGTTTCGGCTTCGAGGAAAGTTTGGTATTCTTGGCTTATTTCACGGTTATACTTTAACCCCACCCTATCGAGAAGGCGTGTTGTAAAGGCTATGGGTATGGTGTGTCCATCTTTTTGAGATTCTGTTATAAAGTATCTGTGGAGGTAGTGTTCTCCCTTCTCTGGGTAGGCGAAATGGGCGTATGTGTCCTTTTTCCCTTTGGCTATAGGTGTGCCTGTGAAGGCGAAGAAGAAGGCGTTTTTTAGGGCGCACCTCATGGCTGCTGCTAAAAGGCCATATTGCGTTCTGTGGCCCTCGTCTATGAAGGCTATTATGTTTTTTCTTGTGAGAATTGTTTCTTCTTCGGTTGATGCTGAAAGCCTTTCAAGTTCCTCTATGAGGGTTTTTATTTCTTCCGGTCTGAACTTGTGAATTAGTGTTAGGAATACGCCCCTTTTGCCGAGTTTGAGGGTTTCCAGCAGTTCTTTTATTGATTCTATTCTTTCGAGGCTTGGGAGGGCTGTTTCTAAGGCTTCATACTCGTTTCTTAGCTGTTCTTCAAGCTCTATTCTGTCGACTATGTAAAATATTGTTGGATTCTCTGGAATGTTTAGTGTCCAAAGCTTGTTGGCTGCGAAAATCATTGTCAGGGTTTTGCCTGAGCCGAGCCAGTGCCAGATCAGCCCATTCTTCCTTACATCTTCACCCTTCAGGTTTTTTATCACTCTTTCAACGATTTTGTTTGTGGCTTGGTATTGCATCCACCTCG
>Ga0080004_1128996_pt1 | contig 13724 bp, 18 predicted proteins | sample WasSprMetagenome_FD_69207 | JGI IMG/M metagenome (GOLD analysis project Ga0080004, IMG submission 69207) | Sulfidic aquatic microbial communities from Washburn Spring, Yellowstone National Park, USA - WS (SPADES assembly) (version 2) | ecosystem: Environmental > Aquatic > Thermal springs > Hot... | reverse complement strand
TTCTGATCTTCGTATGCCTGCGCTGCTTCTTAGGGAGCATTTTTCTATGGATATGCTTTCCAGTGTGTCTTGGTTTTCTGCTACAACTAGGGCTATTAGGTTGTAGCCGCCTATTGTTTTAAATATGTTGATTACTCTTGGGCAGTCTTTGAAGCGTTCTAGAAGTTTTTGCATTGCTTCTGCGCTTTCCATTTCTAAAAGGACGACAGCGGGGTGAAGTTTGAAAAAGAAAGGATTCATTAAAGTGGTCACTTTTATGGCGTTTTGTTGGATAAGCCTTTGAAGTCTTTTCTTTACTCCCATGCTTGTGAACCCAACATTATTGGCCAGCTCTTCTAGGGTTACTCTGCCATCTATTTGAAGTTGGGAAATTATCTTTCTGTCAACTTCATCCAAGGCTTGGTCCTCTGTTTATTTTCTAAACATAAAGTATTAATATAGTTTGTGCATTAAACTAAACATTCCGTAAGCAGAATAAAAAGTAGTAATAAACAGGGTGTTGTAAGGGAATTGACATGAGCGCTGAATGTGACGGCAAGTGCGATTCATGTTCAAAGAGAAGTGATTGCACGGATCCGCGAAAGGAGAGGTGGGAAGAGCAGCAGAGGCTAAAGCAGAAGATGAGCAAGATCAAGCATAAAATAGCGATTATAAGCGGGAAAGGCGGCGTTGGAAAAAGCACCGTGACAGTAAATCTCGCCATGGCCTTTGCGATGCAAGGCTATGCAAACCGCGTTGGAATCCTAGATGCTGATATTCACGGCCCAAGCGTTCCAAAAATGCTCGGCTTGAGGGGGCAGAGACTTCAAGCCCTCGCTGCTGGGATAATATTTCCCGTTACTGGACCGCTTGGGATAAAGGTTGTCTCTATGGACTTTCTACTTCCAAGCGACGACTCACCAGTAATCTGGCGGGGACCATTAAAAATGAGGGCTATCCAACAGTTTCTCTCCGATATTACTTGGGGAGAGCTTGACTTCCTTTTTGTTGATCTTCCGCCAGGAACGGGCGACGAGCCCTTAAGCATCATGCAGCTTATCCCAGAAATGGATGGTGTAGTCATAGTGACTATACCGTCAGAGGTTTCCCAAATCGTTGTTAAGAAGGCTGTGACGTTCGCTAGGCAGTTGGGTGTTCCAGTGATTGGCATCGTTGAAAACATGAGTGGTTTTGTTTGCCCAAAATGTGGGGCAGAAGTGAGCATATTCAAAACAGGGGGTGGACGAAAAATCGCCGAAGACTTAGATATCCCATTCTTGGGAAGTATACCAATAGACCCAGAAATATGCGCGGACTCAGATGATGGAAAACCCTTCATAGTTGGGCATCCAGAATCACTAGCCTCAAAAGCCTTCATGGACATCGTTAAGAAAATTGAAAGGTATTTGGAAAAGCGGAACTTGTTGAGAACTCCGCTTAAACAAATCACACGTAAGGAGACTGAGAAATGAGAAATGTTAAAACTCTTGAAAGGTGAGTTAAATGTCCAAAAAAGCCGCACATATAAAAATAGGCGAGTTAAAATCCGACATAGCCACCGTGAAGAACCTTGAAATATCAATTGGAAGAATTTTTGAGGAAACATGGGAAGAGCCTGTTGGCGCAACACCATTCCCATCCATCACAACCCTGAGAGAATGGGACATGAAGCTTCTACAACGCTACAAGCCGTTTTATCTGCCCTTCTGTGATGTTTGTTGCCTCTGCACTTTTGGAAAGTGCGACTTAACAGGCGACAAGCGTGGAGCATGCGGAATAGACATGCCTGCCCAACAGTCAAGGATAGTGTTGCTTGCCTGTTGCATTGGAGCCGCAACCCACATAGGCCATGCTCGCCACTTAGTTGAACATTTGATTGAGAAGTTTGGAAGGAATCATCCCATTGACGTTGGCGGTTTAAACGTTGAAGTTGAGGCTCCTGTTACACGCCTAGTCTGTGGCATAAGGCCGAAAACCCTTGGAGACTTAGAAGACGTTTTAGATTATTTGGAAACTCAGGTTACCCATTTATTATCTGCAGTTCACACGGGGCAAGAGGGCAGCAACATTGACTTTGAATCGAAGGTTCTGCATGCAGGCATGATCGATCAGGTTGGTATGGAAGTTGCAGACATGGCGCAGATTTCGGCTTTCGGCTTTCCAAAGGCTGACCCAGATGCTCCTCTTGTGGAGTTGGGACTAGGAGTTGTAGACTCATCAAAACCAGTCATACTTGTTATAGGGCATAATGTCCCTCCAGCCGTCGAAATCGTGGATTATCTTGAAGCAAACGACTTATTTGGCGAAGTTGAAGTTTGCGGTATATGCTGCACCGCCCATGACATCACAAGATATAATCCTAAGGCTAAAATAATTGGGCCCATTTCATGGCAACTTCGATTCATTAGAAGCGGCATAGCAGATGTAATCGTTGTTGACGAGCAGTGTATTCGGGCAGACTCGTTGGTTGAAGCGCAGAAGATTAAAGCTCCAGTAATAGCCTCAAGCGAGAAAAACTGTTTAGGGCTTCAAAACAGGACACAAGATCCGCCTGATAAAATCGTAGAAGACCTTGTAAGCGGCAAGGCTCCAGGCGCGCTCATACTTGACCCACTTAAAGTGGGCGAAGTAGCCGTAAAAACAGCCTTGAAAGTTGCTCCACTAAGGAAAAAGTTCAAGGTTATTCCAAACGTCGAAGACGTTGTTAAGGGTGCAAAGAAATGCAGAAAATGCAATGAATGTAGAAGGGCTTGTCCCAACGACTTGCCAATTCCCGATGCTATGAGCGAAGCTGCGAAAGGAAATTTGGCTGGACTGGCAGACCTTTACGAACTTTGTATAGGATGCGCCCGCTGTGAAAGAGCCTGCCCAGAAAACTTGCCAATTCATAGCTTTATTGTCAAAGCAGAGGACAAGAAGTTTAAGGAGGAAAAGTTCAAAGTGCGAGCTGGGAGGGGCGCAATTCAAGACGTTGAAATTAGAAACGTTGGCGGACCCATAGTTCTTGGAGAAATTCCGGGAGTGGTAGCCTTTGTAGGATGCGCCAACTACCCTAAGGGCGGAAAGGAAATAGCCGAAATGGCTATGGAATTCGCTAAAAGACGTTATATAGTGGTCACTTCAGGATGCGCCGCCATGTCTGCTGGCATGTATAAAGATGAAGAGGGAAGAACTCCATACGAAATTTTCTCAGGAGCCTTTGAGGCTGGAGGCCTAATAAACGTTGGGTCATGTGTTTCAAACCCGCACATAGCAGGAGCAGCCATTAAAATAGCAAGCATATTCGCAAAAAGAAACTTGCGTGCTAACTATGAGGAGATTGCTGATTATGTTCTCAACAGGGTTGGGGCAGTAGGCGTAGCGTGGGGTGCAATGTCCCAGAAAGCTGCCTCGATAGCTGCCGGATTCTGGCGGTTAGGCGTTCCAGTGATTGTTGGGCCTCACGGCATTAAGTATAGGCGTATGCTGTTAGGTAGAGCTGACCGCGAAGAAGACTGGTATGTTTACGACGCACGCACCGGCGAGCGCGTTTATGTTGGTCCAGTTCCGGAGCACTTGTTTGTAACAGCTGAAACTAAGGAAGAGGCCATGGTTATGATTGCTAAGCTTTGCATGCGCCCCAATGACACAACAAAGGGCAGAGCCATCAAACTAACCCACTACATTGACTTGCACAAGCGTTTATATGGCACGATGCCAGAGGACATTCACCTTTTCATTCGCAGCGAAGCAGATGTTCCAATAACCATGAAGGATGAGATAATGAAGATTTTAGAAGAGAAAAAGTGGAAAGAGCAAATAATCCCAGACCCCACACTTTTGCCAAGATTAATAAGAAGAAAGAAGGAATGATCGGAGGAATGTTTAATGAGGATTTGCGTATCTGCGTCGGCAAACAGCTTGGACGCGTCTGTAGATCCAAGATTTGGCCGATGCCCATACTTTATAATAGTGGATTCTGAAACTATGCAGTTTGAGGCTGTTCCGAATCCGGCTTCAGGCGCCATGGGCGGTGCTGGAATACAGGCAGCTCAAATCATAGCGAGTAAAGGCGCTAAAGCAGTTATAACTGGAAATGTCGGGCCTAACGCTTTTCAGGCCTTGTCGGCTGCAGGGATAAAAATCATAACAGGCGCATATGGGACTGTGAGGGAGGTTGTTGAAAAATATAAGAGGGGAGAGCTTAAAGAGACGAATTCTCCAACTGTTGGAGGGCATTTTGGAATGGGAATGGGCGGAGGCCGTGGTTGGAGGCGAAGGCAATGGTAGCCATGGGCGGTGCAGAGGATGAAGAGCTTGAAAGATTAAGGCGGGAAAAGCTTGAGAAAATGTTGCGAGAAGCTGGAAGAGAGGGAGGTGGAAAGTTGAGGGAGAGAATAGTTATACCGGCTGAGGATGGAAATGAGCTTAACGCTAGATTGTCAGAGCATTTTGGCAGAGCCCCCTACTTTATAATCGTTGAATTGGAGGATGGCAACATATCAAACGTTCAAGTGGTGCCCAACGAAAGCGAACACTTCGGCGGATTTGGACGGCCACCAGACCGCATTCTACAGTTTAGGCCGAACGCCGTAATCACCTATGGAATGGGTCCTAGGGCGCTAAGCATATTTCAAGAGGCAAGAATAGCCGTCTTGAAAGCCAACGCTGACACTGTTAAAGATGTCGTCGAAGCATACAGACAGGACAAGCTTGAAGAGCTGACAGAGGGTTGCCGCCACGCACGCCGCAGATAAAGATGCAGCTTTATTTTTCAGGGTAAAATATGCCGGATAGGTCAAAGATAGAGGAGCTTTTGCTTAGGGCTGGTTACTCAGCTAAGGCTGTAAAGCTTTATGTAAGCAAAGTTAATGTTGGCTCAATAGAAAAGCCTGACGTCTCTGTCTCATATACGGGTCTTCCATGCGGGGATACCATTACTTTTTACTTGAAACTTGAGAATGGCGTAATAAAGGACGCGAAATTCGAGTATAAGGGCTGTGTAGGAACAGCTTGTTCGGGATCTGCTTTAACCTCCCTAATAATTGGCAAAGGCGTTGAAGAAGCATGGAAAATCACTGAGGAGGACGTTCTAAGAGAGTTGGATGGTCTCCCCGAAAGTCACTGTGCAGAATTAGCCGTTAACGCCTTGCGAAAGGCTCTTCAAAAACTCAAAGTAAAGGTAGGCAGTGAACAGGAGAAATTGTCGTGATAGTGTCTGTTGCAAGCGGAAAGGGTGGAACAGGCAAAACTTCATTGGCGGTTAATCTGGCCATTTCCATAGAAAATGCCCAATTATTGGATTGTGACGTTGAAGAACCAAACGTCCACCTGCTTTTAAATCCAAAAATAACCCGCCAAGAACCAGTCTATAGACTTGTTCCATCAGTAAACGAGGAATTATGCGATTATTGCGGAAAATGTGCAGCCTTCTGCCAATACAACGCAATCTTGGCGGTTCCAGGAAAAATTTTAGTCTTTCCAGAGCTTTGCCACGGCTGCGGAGGATGCATCTTAACATGCCCTAAAAAGGCTATTGGCGAAGGAAAAAACAGAATTGGGATTATTAAAGAGGGCTTAACAGATGATTTAAGGATTGTTTTTGGCGAGCTTGAAGTTGGCGAGCCATTGGCTGTTCCATTAATTAGAGAGGTGAAAAAGCGTCTAGATAAGAGCAGGAATGTTATTTTGGATGCTCCACCAGGAACAAGTTGCCCCATGATTGAAACAGTTAAGGGCAGCGACTTCTGCATTCTTGTAACCGAACCAACACCATTTGGGCTTCATGACTTGAAAATAACCGTTAAAGTCTTAGAGGATATGAAGATTCCCCATGGCGTTGTGGTTAACCGGACTGGAATAGGCGACAAAAAAGTTTATGAATACTGTGAAGAAAAAGGCATACCAATTTTGCTCGAAATCCCATATCAGAGGAAAATTGCAGAGCTTTATTCCAAAGGAATCCCATTCAGCCTAGAAATGCCAGAGTGGCCCGATAAATTCCAAAAATTATTTGAAGATGTTAAGGGGTTGATGGGCAATTGAAACAAATAACAATTTTAAGCGGGAAAGGTGGAACGGGCAAAACAACCATAACCGCAGCCTTCGCTGTTCTGGCGGAAAAAGCCGTGGTGGCAGACTGTGATGTTGATGCTCCAGACCTTCACATGCTTCTGCATCCAGAAATTATCGAAACAAGAGAGTTTAGGGGTTCAAAAATAGCGGTTATCGACGAGACTAAATGTGTTAAATGCGGCGTCTGCAAAGAGAAATGCCGATTCGACGCCATAACCCAAGACTTCATAGTGGATCCTTTCTCATGCGAAGGTTGCGGTGTCTGTACATTAGTCTGTCCTGTAAACGCCGTAACATTAACTGAAAGAATTTCGGGTTATGCCTACATCTCAAACATAAAATATGGGTTTATGGCTCACGCCCTACTTAACCCTGGTGAATCAAACTCGGGAAAACTTGTGACGATGGTTAGGCAGAATGCCAAGCTACTGGCTGAAAAAGAGAGAAACAACCTCATAATTATTGACGGCCCACCTGGAATCGGCTGTCCAGTCATAGCCTCCGTAACCGGTGTAGATGCGGGTTTAGTGGTAACCGAACCTACAATGTCTGGGATTCATGACTTAGAAAGAGCATTAAGGCTTCTAAGACATTTCAATGTTAGACCCTTCGTATGCGTAAACATGTATGATGTAAACGAGGAAAACACCAATAAAATTTCTAGATTCTGTGAGGAAAATGATGTGGAAGTTGTTGGCAACATACCCTTCAATCCGGTGGTTACAGAGGCCATGGTCAATGGAAAAACGGTAATGGAATATTCTCCGGAATGCGACGTTGCAAAAGAGATAACAGCCATATGGAAAAGGCTCTGCACAGAATTATCGTTAAGGTGACACGTTGAATAGTGTAGAAACATTGGCTTTTGGGCCTGTTCCCTCTAGGCGTTTAGGAAGAAGTTTGGGAGTAAACAACATTCCACCGAAAACATGCTCCTACTCATGTGTTTATTGTCAATTGGGCAGAACAAGCAACATGCGTGTTGATAGGCAAGCCTTCTATAAGCCGGAGCACATTCTGATGCAGGTTGAAAGGAAAATTAATGAGGCAACCTTAAGGGGAGAAAGGATAGATTACATCACTTTTGTGCCAGATGGAGAACCAACACTGGATGTTAATTTGGGCAGAGAGATATCGCTTTTAAAGCATGCTGGGATTCCTATAGCAGTTATAACAAACGCTTCGTTGCTTTGGCGTGAAGAAGTTAGGGAAGAATTGTTAGCTGCTGACTTTGTCTCATTGAAAGTTGACGCGGTCAGCCATGATTTATGGAGGCGAATAAATAGGCCGCATAAAAACCTAAAATTGGACACGATTTTAAATGGCGTAAAAGAGTTTGCAAGAAGTTTCAAAGGAATCCTCGTAAGCGAGACAATGCTCATCGACGGTGTAAATTACGAAAACGAATTAGAAAGGATAGCAAATTTTCTCGAAGATCTGGTTAAGCTGGATAGGGCTTACATTGCTATACCAACGAGGCCGCCAACGGAAATGTGGGTAAAACCAGCTAAAGAGGAAACCCTAAACGCAGCTTTTCAAAAATTTTCCAAGCGTCTTGGAAGCGATAAGGTGGAATTTTTGATAGGATATGAAGGAAACGCGTTTGCATTTACAGGAAATGTTAAAGCGGACTTGCTGAGCATAACGGCTGTCCATCCAATGAGGGAAGAAGCTGTAGCAGAACTTTTAAAGAAGGCAAATGCAAGCTGGCAAATTATTAATGAACTTTTGCGTAATGGCGAACTTGTAAGGCTGGAATACGAAGGAAACACATACTACATGCGAAAGTTAAATCAAAAACAGTAGCCTTTAGTTTTCAGTTTTCAACATTTAAACACCTTACTTTCGCCTAATCTACTTCTACGTTTAAGAGTGTTCTTATGAAAAATCCTATGGTGAATGTTAAGCCTGCTATTCCTAGGCTGATTGTTGTCATTTCTAGAAACCTCTTTCTGAAGGGTAGGTCTTTTGCAACTGAAATGTAGAAGGTGAACAAGAAAATAACGATAATCGCATTTACTATTGTCAAGCTTAGGCAAGCGTACACGTTTGCGAGAAGCATGTATGGTGCTATTAAAAACAGAACTGCAAGAACATAAGCAATGCCCGTATATGATGCTGCCTTAAAAGGATTTTTAGCGTTTCCCTCAGATTTAGTTGACAAGTACTCTGACGTAGCCATCGACAGCGACGCTGCAACTCCCGTAATCAGCCCAGTCATCGCAACCATGCGTGTGTTTTGAAGGGCAAAAGTATAACCTGCCAGGGCGCCAGTAAACTCTACAAGCGCATCGTTCAAGCCTAAAACCATAGAGCCAACATACCTCAGCCTTTCCTCATCAATCAAATTCACAAGTTGCCTTTCATGTTCATCCTCGTCTTTTACGATGACTTTGGCGTCGGGCACAAATTCAGATATTTTTTCATAGGTTGCTTGAGCTTTCTCTTCGCCCTTTTCCATAAGCTTTATTCCGAAAGTTATCCCGAAAATTTTTGAAATCAAAAAATATTTCCATATCTTCAAGCTATCCGGCTTGACATTGTTGTGAGTGTATTCTCTCCAAAAACTATAGTGTCTTAGTTCATCATCTGAAATTCGCTTTAAAACTTCCTTATTTTGCAAGTCTTTTACCGATTGCGCCAAGCGTTCATAGATGAAATGTTCTGTAATCTCGTTCCTTTGGGCATTTAGTATGATCTTTTCAACTTTTTCGTCTAACATCTTCTTATTGTATGTCCCGGATAATCTAATAAAGATGCTGCTTTCTTGATTTTAGTTTGTTTTTTCTAAACAAAAAATATTTATATGGTTTAATAATAAACCTACTTGTCGCGGCGTAATTTATGAATGAAAAAGTTGAGAAGGAAACAAATAATGATAGGCAAACTCAAGGGTTCAATCGAATTAATGAGTTGTCAGGCAGAAACTGCCCGTTATGTGGCTCAGACAATATTGGTTGCTTTGCAAATGGTTTGTGTTTCTGTAGGAACTGTGGCAGGGTTTGGGAAAGTGGGAGATGGAAAAGCACCAGCAAAATATTAAAAAATTTGTAAAGAGTTTACACAATGGGTGAGCTCGAATAGTTAGTTAAAGAGCAATTCTAGGTAGTTAATTTAGACAATATTTTGTGTTATGCCCAAAATCTTTATTATTCTCTAAAAACATTCTCCATTATGAAAAGAAATGTCTAAATGGGAAGCAATTAGCATTCCGGAAGAACTTTTCAAAAAAGTTGAAGCCTTAGTTGAGAAGGGATATTATTTATGTACTTCCGAATTTGTTTCAGAGGCAATAGAGAGTCTGCTTCAAAGCATATTGGAGAAAAGGAAAAATCGCTTATACACTCAGAAGCATGTGTGGATTGAGGATAACCCTGAAGAGGCTAAGGTCGGCTTGTCAGAATACGTTGCTAATGCGCTTAAATGTATAGTTGAAATTAAGACTGTTGAAAGTGGGCAAACGATAAATAGGGAAGAACCTTTAGCTTTGGTGGAGGCAACGTCTAAGCGATTATTTGTTGTTTACTCGCCAGTGACAGGTTTTATAACAAGTATAAATAAGAGCTTGCTTGATGAACCATACTTAATAAACGAGGATCCATATGAAGCAGGATGGATCCTCACAATTAAGCCCACACGCTTTGAAATAGAAAAGAAAGACCTTTTAACATGGGAAAACTACGATAAACTAATTAGACTTCACCAATGAGGCTGCATTATTCTGAATAGTTAAATTTTAATATTTGTTGACCTGGTAGGTTGGACCGAAAAATTTATAGTAAGCTTAACGCAAAACTACGCCAAAGTGATGTGAAAATGAGTATGGAAACAACTTTAAAAGAAGTGCAAAATCTAGTTGAAAAAATAAGTGAACAATATCCAAAACTTGCAGGCCCATTCATGGTCTTTCTTAGAAGAGTGGAAGAGGAAGGAGTGTTAAGCACAAAAACTAAAGAACTCATATCTGTGGCATTGGCTGTAGCATGTCGATGTAAATGGTGTATCGCTTTTCACACAAAGAATGCGCTGGATGCAGGTGCAACTAAAGATGAAATAATGGAGGCGTGTTTCGTGGCAACTTTAATGGCTGGTGGGCCAGCACTCATGTATACTCAATTAGTACTTGAGGCAATTGACGAATTCACGAAGGCGAAAGAAAAAATCAAAGTGCCTGAAAAAGCGACAAAATAAATGCAAATACCTTCGCACAAAATTACAAATATTAGTTAGTTTTTCACACTCCTCCTTCAAATATTTCATGTTTGGAAATTTAACTTCGAGTTCTACATGGTCATTGCCAAGTTTCTGTAGATTTCTACGGTTCAGTAAGCTGCCTATTTTGAGGGCCTGCAAAAGGAAGTTATTTAATTGTTGTCTAATTTTGGAATTAGAAAACATAAAGACTAAATATGTGCAAATGCACATATTTTAAACACACTTCACTTGGAGATGCTTGAGAATGGATATTCCATTTCGACAAGATTTCCTCACACATAAAAACTGCGTTAATTTTCAGAATGGAAAATGTAAACTGTATAATATTGTTGTAGCTGCAAATGGTTTAAACATTTGCCCCAATTTCACGCCGAGGTTTAACATGCAGGCAGCGAGGCGACATCTTGGCAGTTATAGTCAACAAACTTTAAAGTTGATAAAAGGCCCAATTCGTCTTCCGCATATTCACGAAAAAATAAAGTTGCATCCAACTAAATGGTGTGGACGTAATCAACTATTCCCTCCATTTCTTGCACCCTTGCAATTCATTAGTGCAGAGATAAAGGTGTTAGAAGCCTATCGAGAAGATCTTAAAGATGAAATTGAAGCCTTGAACGCAAGGATAAAAGAACTCAGACTTGTACGCAGCCATAATCAGTTGATATTTTAAAGGCCATATTCAAGGAGGGGAGAATACGTTAAATTACAAAGCTGAAAATGTTAATATCGTGTGCCCTAAGTGCGGCTCAAATGATGCAGGACGTTATGCGAATGGCTTATGTTTTTGCCGCATGTGCGGCAATGTTTGGGAAGTAAATGTTGGAAGACATAAAGCTTCGGTTTTTTCATCTATAGGCACAACAAATAGTCTGAAACTTAGAATCTTATATGATAACGAAGCTTTGAATGGTTTTAGAGGAGCATTTGGGTTTTCATGCTTAATCGAAGAGAAAGGCATACTTTTTGATACTGGTGGGGACGTAGACACTTTGTTTTTTAACATGCAGAAGTTCCGAGTAGATCCACTTAGTATTCGCATAATTGTTTTATCCCACGAGCATAGAGACCATACAGGTGGAATCCAAATCATAAATTACTGCGGTAAAGTAGACGTGTTTGTACCAGTATCTTTTTCAGACATGTTTAAAGGTTGGCTAGCCTCGCACCCGAATGTAAGATTACATGAAATTCAAGAACTCGGAGAAATCTGCAAAGGAGTTTTTACCACAGGTGAGCTTGGACAATTCATAAAGGAACAATCGTTAATCGTTAAAACAGGAAATGGCTTAACAGTTATAACTGGCTGCGCACATCCAGGTTTAGAGAACATATTAAGGGCTGCCTCAAAATTGGGAGATATCTATGGGGTGGTTGGCGGCTTTCACAGTTTCAGCAGACTGGAAGCCTTAAAAGGAATGCATTTAATAGTTCCATGTCACTGCACGGTACGGAAAAGAGAGATTTTTAATCTTTACCCTAAAACATGCAAAAAGTGCTCTGCCGGTTGCACAATCCTGATTTAAACGCTGGCTGGAGGAGTTTCTTTCCAGCTTTAACGGCTATAAACCCAGCTTTTCCATAATATCCTCTTCTTGGAGCTTCAAAGCGCAGTGGCTTTTCAGTTGGTTTTTGGAAAATCGTTGAACATACTTTTATAATGGTCAATCCACTTTTCCTAATCATCACTTTTAACTCATTGAAGCTGTAAAATGTCGCGTTTTTATAAAAAACGTTGCCTGCTTCGCCTTTCTTCATGTAAAAGCGTGCCCACGGGCTTTCCTTTAATATTAAGCCTAATATAAGTCTCCCATCCCTAGTCAAGACTCTTGAGGCTTCCTCAAGAACTTTTTCCGGATTTTCAACAAAGCAGAGGGTTACTATAATGAATATGGAGCCGAACGATTCATCTGGAAATGGTAATTTCTCACCTGAGCCCTTAACAACGGTTATTCCACGTCTTTTAGCAAACTCCAAAACCCTTCCAGAAATGTCAACACCGTATTCTATTCCCAAAGCTTCTGCAAAACGTCCTGTGCCCACACCTATTTCAAGAGATGGCCTCTTCAAATTGCGATATAAAGATGCGATGCAAGACTTTTCAAGCTCAAAGGCGGATTTCCCAAAAGGCGAGTTAAACCATGCGTCATATCTTTCAGCAAAAGCGTCGAAGACCTGGATTATGCGTGAGCTGTATTGACTATTTTTGCCGGTTTCTTCGCTCAATCATGACGCAAACTCCATAAATAACTTCTATACCATTCTCTACACAAAAGTTGATTGCCGCCTCAGACTCCGATCCCGGCTGCATCCAAACCCTCTTTACACCAAGTTTCTTACATGCCTTCACCACAGCCTCCGTCACCCTCGGTGGAACCACAACATTAACAACATCGGGCTTTACTGGTAAAGCTTCAAGGCTTGGGTAACATCTATCCCCTAAAACTTCACTCGCATTAGGATTTACAGCATAGACCTCATAACCGGCGGAACGTAAATCTTTATAAACTTGATGCCCATACTTTGCAGGGTCTCTGCTGGCGCCCACAACTGCAAATACATTCTTCTTATCTAAGAATGATGTGATCAGCTGCTCGTTCATTCAAATCCACCAACAACTATTTATTCCTTCCACTCAATAATTCTTTCCCTTTCTCCGTGAGCACATAATATTTTATGCCTTTTGACTTCCCTATGTAACAAACATTCTTAAGGGGACATGAGGCACATGGTATTTTCTCATCTTCAGAATTAAACATTTTAATGTACTCTTTCCTCAATAACTCTTGAAAGGCATGTTCAACGAAGCTTTTTAGAACGCCAAATTGCTGGCTAATTTCATCCACCTTAATGTATCCCTTGTCAGAAATATACTCTAACATTTTCTTCAAAAACATTCCTAAATCACGCTTTTGATAGCAATTTTCCAATCTTTGCTACAACATCGTCTGGAACATGGTATCCTATGCTGAACGTTAGTTGGCGAGCTAAAACTTTTTCCACCCTTAAAACATTGGTCAAAAAACGCTCTAAAACTTCATATTTATTCGCTGCGTTAAAAGCTTTTTTAAGTCCCTTTTCGGTTAGTCTTATACCTTTATAGGGATGGTGAATTACTAACCCTTCCTTTTTTAACCGTCTGACAGTGTTTGTTACAGTTCCTGGAGCAACATTGAAAAACTTTACAAGTTCACCTGTCCTGACAATTTTTCCCTCGCTTGTAAGCCTATAAATGCCTACTAAATACCTCTCCATTGAAGCTGTCAGTTTCTCATTCATAAAGATTCACGACTTTTAGGCATATTGAGCCCTCTCCTTTCCGTTTTTCTTAAAGTTAAATAAGCCAAGGGTAGCGACATAAAGAAGAGCCAAATTTCCGGCCTTAGTAAGCCGGAGCCTGCGCTGCCCCTCGTCAGCCATTCCCAAGTCCACGCTTCTCCTTCCAAAGAAGCTAATAAAGTCCCGAATCCATCCGCGCA
>Ga0080004_1124822_pt1 | contig 13724 bp, 21 predicted proteins | sample WasSprMetagenome_FD_69207 | JGI IMG/M metagenome (GOLD analysis project Ga0080004, IMG submission 69207) | Sulfidic aquatic microbial communities from Washburn Spring, Yellowstone National Park, USA - WS (SPADES assembly) (version 2) | ecosystem: Environmental > Aquatic > Thermal springs > Hot... | reverse complement strand
AGTTAGGATCATTCGTGACAGAGAGGGACTTCCTCAAGTAGCCCTTTCTTTATTTTATTTTTTCTGGTGGGGCCCCCGAGAGTAACGTCAGGGGGCCTCTACGTTTCGGGAGGGAGGAATATGGGAATAAATGAGATAAAAGTTGAGGAGAGAGATGGAAAGGTATTCGTCTCTACGCCATATGACCCGGCATTTGTCTCGGAACTCAAAAATAAGACAAAAAGCAGGCAGTGGGACGCACTACAAAAATGCTGGGTCCTAGATGTGTCAGAGAAAGGTACCGTCGAAGAGCTCGTCAGCAAGTACTTTAAATCAGCAAAGGAGTATGCAAGCATAAACGGCACAAGCCTATCCATGTCCGACGTCTTCATAGAGTACCCGCCATGCCACTTCGTGGACCGCTATGCCAAAAACCTAGGTGCAAGTATATCGGTGGACGAGAGGAGGGGAATAACAAAAATAACTAGCGACAAGGCAGACATAATAGAGTTCGTGAAGAGCAAAGTTCTGGAGCTCCTCTCAAAGGCGGGCGCCGAGAGGATATACGTGGCACACATATGGAGGAAGGAGAAGAAGAGCTACATAGTGTGGTACGACAGGGACAACAAGTCGATAAGGAGTTCCCCGCTGTTCAGGGGGCTTGCGATAAAGAGGATAGGGTCCCACGGGGTGAGGAGGAGCCCGGAGTTCGAGGGGTTCGTGGCCATAATAACTAAGTTCCCCATCGACACAATAGAGGATATGAAAGACGTGGATTACGTGGAGTTGCCGGACACGCCGGAGGTCAGGGTTGCAGTAAAGCAACTGGTGGAGTCGGCCGAGGACTGGAACGTGCTCAAGCAAAAGCTGGAAGAGCTGAAAAGCGCCGTACCAGTAAAGAAAGAGGAGAAAAGAGAGCCAACGCTAGAGGAGTTAATAGTGGAAAAACAGCAGGAAATAGAGCTTTTAAAGCAGGAGCTGAGAAAGAAGGAGGAGGAACTTAGGGAACTCCTCCAAAAGTTCGAGGCAGAAAAGATAAAGCGGAAATTCGAGGAAATGAAGCAGAAGATCGTCTGACCCTCTTCTTTTTTATTTTTCTGGTGGGGGTCTCCTCCGTAACAGGGGAGACCCTCTTTGGGAGGGAGATATGTATGTACGGGTGGATTTTGGGAACCATGTTCTTCCTGCTGGGGATCTGGGAAATCCGCCAGAACTACAAGCCAAGCTACGGATGGGGAGAAAAAGAAATAAGAGTAGGAAATGAGCTCATTGCCATAACTTTTGGATTTAGCCTCCTGTGCTTTGCTCTTGCGTATTTTGGTGGGTTCTAAACCAGATCCCCTTTTTTCTATTTTTTTGTTCGGGCCCGAGGGGTAAAACCTGAGGGTCCGTTGGGAGGGGGTATGGGTTTTATGGAGGAGGTAAAACTGAGGTTAGCTTGGGAAAGGCTAAGGCTGAAGAGACTAGCAAGGCACATAGGCTATGGCATAAGGCTGTGGTGGCTCAGGACTAAACTATACAGAAAAGTGGTAGAGCCTATAATCGAGTCTTTCAGAAGGTGGAGGTGGAAAAGAATAGTGAGGGAGTCCAATAGACACGTCCTGTGGAGGGAGAGGCTGACAGAGGAGGTAAAGGCACTGGCACAAAAACTGCAGGGGGCCGAGTTCGAGAGCTTGGAGCTGTGGGGAACCACAAAGCTGTACGAGCCACCGTTCCAGTTTAAACCGCTAAACGTGAAGCTCAGCAACAAGGCTAAAATAACGGGGGTATTTGAGACAGAGAACAGGCTCGTGCTCGAGGTCAGGTCGCCGAAAATAGTTTTCTTGGCCTTCTTCAGAAAGGCATAACTCCTTTTTTCTTTTTTTTGTTACTCGGGTATCAGATCGGGGTCCTTTCGGGGTAGAACCCGAGACCCCGCCAAGGAGGGATATATATGGAAAAGAAGATCGTGGTAGTGGAGGTAGGGAGACCCGTGGTGCAGGATGTGAAAAGCCAGCTGGGAGAACCAACAGAAGTTATAAGCTACCAGAGACCCATACTGGAAGCTGAAATTCCCAAGATAGCGGGGGAAGTGTACAAGGCTGTTGCTAAGGCTGCCCAAGGAGGGAACGAGGTTCACTTGGTGCTCTCGGGCCCCTTGGGGTTGGCGTTCTCAATAGGACAGCTCATAGGATTAAGCCACTACAAAGTTGTAGTCTACCAATTTAGTGCGGGGAAGTACAGGATGGTTCCGCCGGTCACGAGGGAAGTGATGTTCTGAGTCTTCCCCCTTTTATTTTTGTTACTCAAGTATCAGGTCGGGGCTTCCCCCGTAACAGGGGGAGCCCCGTGGGAGGGGGAAGGATGTCGGAAATAGGGAAATCTGCATCCCCCGTTCAGGGGGCGACTGGGGAGTTGGGGGCTGACTCCCCAGCCGGTGCCCAGCCCCAGAGCGTGATACATGAGGTAAGGACGTGGGACAGGAGATTTAACGGATACGACTACGGCGAGTGGGGGGTCGAGTACAAATCGGGAAGCGAGGTGATAATCCACAACGACTATGTGGCCCACTTCTACGGGTTTAGCACAGTTTATGAAAACAGGTACGAGATAAAATTCCGGAACAAAACGGCCAAGGTAAAGCATGTATACAATACCTTCAACCAGACAGGAATGTACATCTATGAAGCTGAGGAGGACTACACGGTGAGGAACGTGGACGGGCTCAGGGGGTTCATAGCCTTGGCCGAAAAATTTGCAAGGGAGGGAAAAGCGACGGCGTTCGACTTTCTCTTCGAGGCCCTTGGGGAGTTTCTCGAGGGCGGTAAGACCCCCGACTTCCCAGAGCTGGAAAGGAAAGCTGTAGAGGCACAGCTGGAAGAGGAGTGGCTAGAGCTGGAAAATGAGACCCTTGAGGCAGAGGCATACGAAGAGGGGCTGGAAGAGGAGGAGGAACTGGAGGAAGAGGAAGAAGGGAGAAGGATTTGGGGAGAAGAGGAGTAAAGGAAAACCAGAAGGAGACGCTAGCTCCTCTTCTCTTTTTTATTTTTTGGTCGGGGCCTCTCCCGTAACAGGGAGGGCCCCGTTAAAGGGGAGGGAGATAGAAAATGAGCGACCTAGCTAGGAGGCTCGAGGCCGAGCTGGCCTCGGGCTTTGTCGGAAGGGAGGAGGAGGCAAGGGTTGCAGTTTTGGCACTACTCACAAAACAGCACGCCGTTTTTATCGGGGAACCTGGAACAGCAAAAAGTGCCTTGGTAAGGAGGCTGTCACAGCTAATAAACTGCAGGTTCTTCTACTACTTGCTGTCGAAATACACCGTTCCAGATGAGCTCATAGGTGCCATAGACCCAGTGGCCTACAAAAACGGAAAATTCGTCAGAAACACCCAAGGGAAGATGCCAACAGCTGAGATAGCCTTTATAGACGAGATCTTCAAGGGGTCATCCGAGACATTAAACACATTGCTGAATATAATGAACGAGAGGCTTTTCGTGGACGCGGACGGCACGGTGTACAACTGCCCGTTGCACTCATTGTACGGGGCATCAAACGAGCTACCGAGTGATTCAGAGCTCGCAGCCTTTTACGACAGGTTCCTCCTCAGGCACTTTGTTAAAAGAATCGATGCCTCGAAGATAGAAACGGCCATAATCCACAACATAAGTTTAAACCCAAGTACAAAGTCTATTTGCACCCTAGCCGAAATACAAAAGATATACGACGAGATAACGAACTACATGACCCAGAACTCTGGTGCAATAGCTAGGGTGACGGCACAGCTTGTCGTCGTGCTCAGGCAGAACGGGATATTCGTGTCTGACAGGACTGCCGTTTCCCCACAGCACCTGCCTAGGCTCATAGCCACCTACGCTTATGTCTATGGTACAGATCTGAGGAAATCTGCCATAGCAGTCTCGAAGTACGTTTTACCTAGTGAGGAGGCCTTAGAAAGCTACAAGAAGGCACTAGATGCACTAATACCTCCGGAGCTGAGGGAGGCAACCGAGAAGCTGGAGAAGGCAAGGGACTTCGCTGCATCAGGGAATGTAGTTGACGCTAAGAGAACCGCCGCCGAAGCAATACAGATAGCACAGGGCCTTTTCACGAAGCCGGAAAAAGTGGAACTTTACAAAGACGAACTAAAGGAATTGATAGAGAGTGCAGAGAAGTTAATAAAGGAGCTTACCGACATAGAAGAGAAGCTTAAGCAGTTCAAGAAGGCCTAGCCCCAACTTTTTTATTTTTTGCTCGGGGCCTTATCCCGTAAAAGGGGAGGCCCCGTGGGAGGGAGAATTTGAAAGGTGCGTTGGTGGAGGACTACAGGAATGCAGTCTACCGAGCCTTGGCCCGTGCAGTTCTAGGCCACTTTCTGTTAGAGAACAAAAAAATACCGTTCATTGTGGGAATGGATGCCAGCATAGTACACTACAAGCCTTGGACGCAAATTGTGTTCAACCCCCATAGCAAGGAAGGGTGGAGAATTATTCTTGAGAATTACTACAACACAGAGACATATAAAATACTAAATAATGCCGTGGCGGGAGATCCCCTGCTATCAAAATACGCCACAATAAACTTTTTGAATGCATTGTTCAAAAAGGCAAAGGAAGAGGCAGAAAAGGAAGAGGTAAAGAAGAGGGGGAAGGGTAGGAACGACCTAGAAGTTCTATCTGACGCGATAGAAAACTTAGCCACGAAAAACCCTCAAAAAGCTGAAAGGATAGTAAAAGAAATTGTTAGCTCGTTAGAAAAGGAGGCACAGGAGATTCTAAAGGATCTAGAGGCAGTTGAGAGCTTTACCCACGTAGGCATCCCAGTAGCCCAGCTACTGGAAAAGCCGGAGGAATTCAGGGAGAGGGCGAGGAACAGGATAATAGTGCAACTGGTGAAATTTCTCAGGAAGCTCAGGAAGGAGGCACCCTCGCTAAAACAAACTCGATCCCCGACCTTGGTCGGGGGGAGACCCCTAGGCGTGAAGAGAATCCAGAGGATGTCCGAGCTCCCGAGAATCCTGCCTATGGAGCTTCTGGACGACGATCTCCTAACGTATAAAATAGCGTCCAAGACGGCGAGGGTCAGCGAATCCTATGGGTCGGTACAAAACTACGTGGTGTACTTGGACAAGTCCGGCTCTATGTCCGAGAACATCCTGTACCACAGCACCCCGACGCAGACGGAGTACGTCCCCAAGATCTCATTCGCCGCAGCCTCAGCATTGGCACTAGCACAGGCCCTCAGGAAAGTCGGTGCCAAGATGACGCTGAAGCTGTTCGACACAGAGGTTCACGACCCAGTCACGGACTACCTGCAACTGATAGACACCCTGATGAGGATCAGGGCCGACAGCGGGACCAACATAACCAACGTGTTAGAGGACGCACTAAAGCACAGGGACGAGAGAATAATCGTAATAACGGACGGGATAGACGTGGTCAGCGAGGAAAGCGTGAAAAAGGCCAAAAGTGCAAACCTCGACGTCACCTTTGTCTTTATAAAGACGGACAACGAACTATTGAGGAAGAACTTCCCGTGTATCCACCTGAAGGAGGCAAGGCCCTCAATACTACTGGAGATATAGTCCCCTACTTTCCCTTTTTTGGTCGGGGCTTGGGGAGTAAAATCCCGAGCCCCGTGGGAGGGGAGAAGTATGGTGGAAAGCAGAAGAGAGATTGTGAGCCCGATATGGATGAACGAGTACGTGCGGGGAGACGGCATGGAAATGGGATACCTTACGTTCTTCAAGGTGAGGGAAGAGAAAGAGGGAAAGGTGGAGGAGTACCACGAGTGCGAGGCAATCTGCCTACTCTGCCCAGATGAGGACTACTTCGACAAGGTGGTGAGAATAGACGAGGGAGGACAGGCCACTCCCGACAGGTGCTCCCTCTTCTCGGGGCTGTTCGAGGAGCTCGAAAAGCACATCGAGGAGAAGCACGGGGAGAGGGGTAAGTGGCTGGGCTGGCACTACAACCCCGTCCTAGGTACGCCCTGAGCACCCCAAGCGACTGCACAACCCCTTTTCTTTTTGCTCGGGCCCTCGGGGGGTAAAGCCCCCAGACCCGTTAGGGGGGGATTATGTATCATATAATGGTTTATAGTTCGGAGGAGGGGGGAGTGTATTCGTACCCCTACGCCGTCCACTTCTTTGTCAATTCAAAAATCCCGCCGGCGACGGCATTTGAAAGGGCAAACAAGATAATAAAAGACACATTTGGCACAGGGGCACAGAACAGGTACGTGGGCTACGAGGAGCTTCCTGTTAGTGTTTCAGAGTTCTACATAGCTACAAAGTTCGACTCGGACATGGCCCTCGAGAGATTCGTGGCGGAGCCAAAGATCCCCGAGAACGTGCAGGAAATAACAAACTACAGATTTTCTTGGCTGACTGTGGACATAGACGAAAACGCAGAATTTATACTGGCAAAGGCGTTGGACAAGGTAAGGGAGCTCCAACTTCCCTTTTCGGTGTACAGAACGGCCAGAGGGTACCACGTCAGGGCCACGTTGCCAAAGGTTTACGACTTCCAAACACTACTAAGTCTGAGGGACAGTTGCATGGACGACTTCTCTAGGAGGGAAATTGACGAGTCATACCACAGGGCAGGCCTTGACTTCCTGACGAACTTTTTGTTCAACGAGAAGGCATGGGTTGAGGGGAACGAGATAAAAAGTTATGTAGAGAAGGAGGTAAGCCTCGGAGAAGTCACGATTGCCAGAAAGGGGGAGCTATCCATCGAGTTACCGAGGCTCTCAGTTTCTGGAAGTGTGAGCATCGAGGTTGATAGGGGCGTAGTGACGGCCAGAGGGCCAGCTGACATTCTGACCAAGGAGTACTTCGACCTGATAAGGCAGAGCATCGAAGACAACTTCTGGGAGTACAGCTTCAGGAAGAGAGAAGAGGAGGATATAAAGACAAAAATAATAAACGCCTACGCAAGAATATCCCCGAAGGCAATGTTCATAGTCTCAAAGTGCAACATAGAGATAAACTACAGCATAGTGACGCTGAAGGTTCCGCCGGAGCTATCAAACTTCATAGGCATACTCATAGGCAGGGAAGGAAAAAACATAAAGGCCGTGCAGGAGGAGACGGGACTTAAAATAGTCATCGCTAGGCCGGCGGAGGCACCGAAGCCGAAGACCGAGGAGGAAGAGATGAAGGAAAAGCTACAGGAGATGCTGAAGAGCCTCGTCTAACCTCCTTTTATTTTTTGTTACTTGAGTAGCAGGTCGGGGCCTTCGGGGTAAAACCCGAGGCCCCGTCGGGAGGGATAGGATGGAGGAGGAAAGGAGGATGTCCAACAGGGAGATGGCCGTGGTGTGTGCCCTGATAGCCCTGTTTTTCCTAGTCTGGGCCCTCGTCCTGTACAGGCTGGTCTACGGAGTGTGGTGGTATGAGGGATGAGAATAAGGTGGAGAACTGGGTCAGGAGGGATCTGTTCAACGCCTACAGCAACCTCTTGGACAGGCCCGAGAGAATACTGCTCGCGGTAATACAGTCCTGCGGTGCCAGTATGTCACCGGAGGTAGTGGTAGAAAGGTTCGAGTCGCTGATAAGGATCATGGAGAGGAGGGCACTAGAGCTGAGCAGGGAGATTGTTGGGCAGGGGGAGGAGCATGAGGGTCAGGATTCCTAAGACGACCGAGAAAAGGATAAGGATAATGCTGAGGATATGGGGGAGGGCACCGCTGGCCATGGTCACGGGGGTTCCGGAGGCACTAAGGGAGGCCGTTGCTAGGGAGTACGTGAGGAGGCACCCAGACACTATCCTTATAGAAGACGAGATAAGGCTGAGGAGGAGGTGAGCCCCTTTTCCTATTTTTTGGTGGGGGCCCGCGGAGTAAAATCCGGGGCCTCTATGGGAGGGATGAGTATGGAGGAAAGGAAGAAGAAGGTTGGGATAACCCTAGATTGGGAAACGTACCAGTTGCTGAAGACCATACAGAAGACGCTGGAGGAAGAGCTGGGACTGAAGAAGGTCTCGATGGAGAGCGTCGTGCTGTACTTGGCGAAGAGGTACATGCAGGAGAAGAAAGGTGGTTAGATGGACGACACAGTCCTCAGGGCCATTTACGACAGGCACAGGGAAGCAACAATCTCATGGGGGGAGTTCAAGAACCTGTACAAGTATGCTAGGAAGATAGCGGAGAAGAGGGGGATGGACCCGCAACTCTTGGACATCGAGGCTCTGGTGGACTTTCAGCTGAGCTACAGGGAGAACAAGGAGCTGATAAAGAGGTTCTTCGGGATGGCCAAAGAAATAACGAAGGAGGAGTTCGACAAAATGGTGAGGGAGCACGAGGAACAGCACGAAAGGGAAATTCTGGAACAGAACCTAGAGAAGATAAGAAGGGAGGAGATACCCGATCTTAGACCGTTCTTCAGGAGGTACATGGCACACGTGGAGACGTTCTTGGACAACACTGTGGTGAGGGGGATGGCTGTCGTGGGAAAGAGGGGGATAGGGAAGAGCTACAACCTTCTGCTGACTTTGAGGGAGAGGAACGCGAATTTCGTGGTGGTGAGGGGCCACCAGACGCCCCTATCGTTTTACAGGACTTTGTACGAGCACGCTAATAACTACGTCTTGGTCCTGGACGACACGGTGAACATCCTCGAGAACAGGGACATACAGAGCTTGTTGCTCGGCGCCTTGGATTATGATAACAACGTGGTGCAGTGGAACTCCACGTCCCCGCTGATGGAGGATTTGCCATCGGCCTTCACGTTCAACTCGAAGGTGATAGTGCTGCTGAACGAGATGCCAAAGAACAACGAAATTGTAAGTGCCATACTGGACAGGTGCGTGGTCTACAGGATGGAGTTCACGAAGAGGGAGCTCTTGGAGATGCTGTACATCCTGTCAAAAAGGAGGAACTACCCGGAGGAGGTATTCGAGTTCATAAGGGAGAACGCGGATAAACTGGATTTGTCGCTGAGACTTCTGGACAAGATCTACGCGTACTACGGGAGGGAGAACTGGAAGGAGCTGGCAATGGAGATATGCAACAGGGACTCGATGGAGACTTACGTCTTGGAGCTGTGCAGGACGGAGGCAAGTGTCAAGGAGCAGGTGAAGAGGTTCATGGAGGAGACCGGGATGAGCAGGAGGACCTTTTTCAGGATAAAGGCCAAGCTCAGGGAGGAAGGACTTTTATGAAGTGGAGAGTAGAGGCCTTCATAAACGGCGAGTGGAGGGCACTACTATACTCGGAAAGCAGGGAAGATGCAGAGAGAAAGGCAAAAACAATAAGTGTGGTGTGGCCCACTAGGGTCAGGAAGGAGCTGAAACCTACCCCCCAACCCCAAATTTTTTGGTGGGGGCCCGCGGAGTAAAATCCGGGGCCCTCTAGGGAGGGATGAATATGGATGAGGAAGATGTCGTGAAAATTGTGGCCCGAGTGTTCAGGTGCCTCGTGAAGGCTAGGTTTATGGGCATGCCCATACACGTCCTCACCACCGCCATGCACGTCTTGGAGAGCTTCGCCGACGAAAAAGGGCTAAGGAGTGTGGACGAGAGCTTCCTCGCGGAGCAGTTCCCCGACCTGATAGCCGAGGACGACGAGGAAAGTGCTACCGATTTCTTCGACGAGATCCACCACTACGACCTAGCGGAGGGGGACGCCAAGGAGTACAGCACGCTCCTCTACGGCGAGGGGACGGGGCTGTACTACTACATCTTGGTTAGGAAGGGGGTGCTGGGACTCAGGACGCAGATAAGGAGGCTCACGAGGGAGGAGGTGCACAGGTGGGTCAGGGACACCGTAGGGGAGTACGTGGAGGGGGTGTGAATACGGGAATTTCCTTCGACGAGCTTCAGGAGATGTCCGTGGACATGTACTTCTTTCCAAAGGAATAGCCTCCTTTTTTATTTTTTGCTCGGGGCTCTTCCCGCAAAAAGGGAGGGCCCCGTGGGAGGGTTTATCGTGCGGGCGGGCCGTTCTTTTTAAGTGTCAAGGTGCCACGGTGCACCGGTGTCAAGTCGACACCAAAGAAAAGCGTGGCAAAAAAGAATAGGAAAAGCCAAGATGCCCCGTTTGGGATTCCCAGGAAAATTTCGCACAAGCTAAAGTCTTTCAACGCCCGACTGGGATTCCGCGTCTAGGGGGTGGCCCCCTAGAGGGGGGCCATGCACCTACCGCTCTAGGCCTCGGTGCACGCGATATTGAATCGTAAATTCTTTATAAACTTTTCTTTAGCGTTACTTGGGTATCACGCAAGTTTTTAAAGGGATACCAAGCGTATATGGGGGGATCAGGGATTCGCAGGATCAAGTGGTTCACCAGCAGACCCCCGAGACCTCACCCCTACATACTACTCAACGTGGTGCACCCCAGATACAAGTTCATAGAGCACGCCGAGGAGGTGATAATAGATTCTGGAGTGGAAATGTTCAGAAACCCCAACGTTAAAGACTACCCGAGAAATCACGCCTCGAGGCTCCTGAGGGTGTACGCCAAGGTGAGGAAGAGAACTAGTGCCAAGTTTATATATGTCACAGTTCCTGATTATTGTGATGATTATAATCCTAAAAGTTTATGGATTAGCGAGGACTACACGAACATAGAGAGGACGGTCGACAACGTGGTGAGGTACACCGAGCGTTACAAGTGGGTCCCGTGGCTGATACCCATTCAGGGGTGGAACAGGAACCCAGAGTCTGTCATGAGGTGCATAAGGCTGTACCGCGAACACGGTATAACCGACAGGTTCGACTACTTTGCGGTGGGGAACCTGTGCGTGGAGCCGGACGCCGAGATTGCATACAGAACGCTGAGTATAGTAAGGAGGGAGTTGCCGGATAAGAGAATTCACGTCTTCGGTCTGAAGCTTAGTGCCTTGAGGAGGGTTCTCCCGCTGATAGACTCGTTCGACTCCGTGGCATGGACCAGACCGGTGGATAAGACGCTGGGTGCAAAACATAGCTGCAAGAATGCAGAGGAGAGGGCGAGATTCTTCGAGAGGTGGCTGGAGAAGTACAACATGATCGTGAGTAGTTTTGCCACTAGTTCCACCTTAGATCCCTTCCTAGACTAGTGCTACTCAAGTATCACGCAGGTTTTTAAATACGGGTGCACTTTTTTCCTAGGTGGGTCAAGTGGCAACAAGAGTTCTGGCGAGGGTGGACGGGTGGAGGAAAAGCCCCGACAGGAGGGAAGTGGGGAGGGACTGGCACTACTTTCCCATACCGGCGGAGGAGTGGACGTCCTACATAGAGCCGTTCGCCAAGAGGTGGGAGAGGTACGTGAGGCCGTACAGGTGGGACAGGTACGTGAGGCCGTACCAGCCCAAAGGGGAAGAGGAAAAGGAGGAGGAAGATGACAAAAAGGATGAGGAAGTGGAGCTGAGCCCGGAGCTGGAGGAGCTGAAGAGGAGGCTGGAGAAGTTGAAGGAGGAGCTCAGCGGGGATCAGGAATAGCCTCTCAAAATGCCTAGTTGTCCCAATTCTGTATTCGGCTAAATTTTTCCCTCCTTAATTCTTGCTCGAACTCATCCCAGCTCCTTGTCCTGCCTCTCTTGATATCCATCAATCCCTCCCTTATTCCTTTAAGTTCCTTTGGATCACTAAGGATATCTATAGTCTCAACAAGGGCGTCTATAAGTGCTTTTAGGTCCTTTATCTCTTTATATATTGTTTCCAGCGTTATCTCGGCCATACGGCTACCTCTTTAGGATTTTGAGCAGGACCGCTATCCCAGCTATGGCCACTATGGCGGGGAGTATAGGGCCCAGAGGAATCTGTGCTAGTGCGTTGGAGAGCAACTGCTGTGCCTGAGTTACCAGAGTTTGCAAAGACACGAAGGGCCTCAGTATGACGTAGTACACAGCAACAGCTGATGCAATGAAAGAGATTCCCAGCACTATTTTGCCCCTAGAGGCGAAGGCGAAGCCCGCAACGCACATGGTTATCAGCAGGAGAACCCAGAGGGAGTAGTCAGGTGCCAGAGCCACGGATATCTTGGATCGTGCAGGTGATGGCAAGGGATCGAACCCAGTAAACTTGTACAAAAAGGTATTATTCCAAAAAGTGATATTATTCGCGAGAATGTATATAGACCCTAGTGCTAAAGTTGGGTTCGGAAATATATAGGGGGGAAACCAATAGACCCACTTGACTGTGCCACTTGGGGATATGGCAGCTAGCATCCCTCTGTCTATTGAGCCGTTGTAACTCCCCACGTAAAGGTTGCCTTTGTAGTCCAATAGTCGCGAGAGGGGCACAGGTTGCTCGCCAGCAGGCAATTTGAGGGACCACTTGAGATCTCCCCCTAGGCTGTAGGCCAAGACTGTGAGGTTATAAGTGATGGCATACACGGTGTCGGTACTAGCCGCGAGCACAATATAATCCACAGTGTTGGAGGAAGAGAAAGTCTTGTGCCACTTTAAAGACATGTCTGGGTTTAGGGCAAATAAATCCATGGTGCCAAGCCAATGGAAGGAGACATATACCGTCCCGTCAGGACCTACAATTATATTCGACCCTTCTTCTGTAATACCTTCTTTACTACCGGGAGTGCCCGGTGGTATATCCCTCAGTTTGGTGTAGGAGACACTCCCGCTCTTGAGATCAACCCTGACGATACCAAAGTATGTAGGGGTCTTCTGGGCCCCAGTACAAAAGTAATAGGGGAAGTAGGCCACCCCGTGTTGATCGACTGCCTGAAGATGATAGGAACTATAACCTGAAGGATTTTTAAGGGCACTAAATTCCGGATTAGTGAAATTTATAAGGTTTATTTTATCGTTGCCCAAGTTGATGACCTCAACCATGGGGTTCCCGTAGTCAACTGGATCAGCTACTCTGCCGACAATAGTATTTCCGACGTTGACTCCCGCAATAACGTCACTCGGATCGATGTAGATAAGACTATAGGGTTTAACTCCGATCGAGACATTTTTTTCTATAAAACCATTTGGAGATATTTTACAAAAGTAAGATGGGGCAACCATGAGTATGCTTCCATCGGGGGTTGTTACAGGACCTGAAGCTCCTTTTAGAGAGAGGTTCCACCTTACCCTTCCGTCAGGTGTGATAGAGTAGAGAGTAGTAATAGAAAAAGTAAAATATTTACCGAAAATGTCGTAGCCGTCATAATTATTGAGGACAGACACATAGATTGTTCCATCGGGGCCTGTGGCAGCTGCTATACCATAGGAAAAGAAAGGGTGGATGGAATCTATATCTGCAGGATCTCCGGTAGGCCCCGTAACACGGTAACCGGCTATGTAGGTGTGCGGAATGTACAGATCCTCCCAAACTAGTACTCCATCGCTGTAATTTAGGTACGGCTTAGGGTATTCAAGGTTTAAAACCCACTTGACGGAGGGCTCTTTGTCAGGACCGACGATCGGATAAACAACGTTGTTTTGTGCGTTGCCCACAGGTTGGGGCCACCTTTTGCCCCCTTCCGCAGAGGTAGTTCCAAGCGGAATTATAAATACAGCCACCAAGAGCAACAGCACGAACAGGAGGATATGCCACCGCATAGGAAATTAGCCGAGGGGAAAATAAAAACCTTTGGGTTAAAAGTCTGTTACCCAAGTAACAGATAAGTTTTTAAAGAGAACCCCCCTGACATCTAGGGTGATATGATGAGGAAAAAGACAGACATTTGGGAGGCGTTCCGAGTCCCCTCCCTCGGGGAGCTGGAGAGAATTAGGTACGAGGTGATGGCCGGGCTGGATCTGGAGGAGAGGCTGAAAAGGGTGATGCGATGAGGAGAGTAAAAGGTGGAGGCGTGATCGTCGGAGTGCTACCGAACGGGGA
>Ga0080004_1215511_pt1 | contig 13730 bp, 19 predicted proteins | sample WasSprMetagenome_FD_69207 | JGI IMG/M metagenome (GOLD analysis project Ga0080004, IMG submission 69207) | Sulfidic aquatic microbial communities from Washburn Spring, Yellowstone National Park, USA - WS (SPADES assembly) (version 2) | ecosystem: Environmental > Aquatic > Thermal springs > Hot... | reverse complement strand
CCATTAATTTTTGCGAGAAAAGCGAATTCGCAATTGTCATCCATTCATCATTTCATATGCCAGTAAAACTTTTCTAATTATGTCTGCGTATTCATCTGGCAGTATCCTAATATAATCGTATAGTTCTGAAATTGCATAGTCAGGTATTCCGTCAATTGCATCTAGACTTATCTTCGATTCATCCTTTGGAAATATTATGCTACAATCGTTGAACATTATCATGAATGATTTTCTGTATTCAACCATATCTATCGATCTATATATTTTTCCAATTCCATGATAATCTACGTATCCATCGAAGAATTTTCTTTCGCCCTTGTTTTTCACATGTCTTGAAAGGTACTTGTTATCTATTACAACTGGATATGGCTTCTCTATTCGCTTAACTTTATGTTTCTGCAATGGCTTGTTCATGAATTCAAATAGTATTTTCAGCCGCTTCTCAATTGCCCTTCTAGTTTTATATCGCTTTTCAAGCTCACTTTTCATTAACTCAATTAGCTGCTGCTCAGTCATCCAAACGTTCATTGCAATGTTTTCTTCAACATTGTATTTTCTGCGTAGATTTGTTATTATTTTTGATAGTCTAATGTAGTCGCAGTATCTTGCAATGTATTTGAAGCTGAAGCTATTATTATAGTATTTCTCTACGGCTCTATACATTTTATCCGATTTGCATAGATAGTACGTCCAATCTCTAATTCCAACATATTTTACACTTTTAATTAAGTAGTACATGGTCGGTTTCACCTATAACATCAAGTATGTATGTATTTGTAAACGTGATTAACCAATCAACTGCCTCGTAAATGTTCATTTTCCTCGTTAACCTTATGATTGCAAATCCATGTTTAAGTAGATGTATGAATGCAGAGTTCGGCTTAACCTTCAATCCATATTCACGTATATATGTTTCATATGCAGAATTGTATAGTCCAATTAAATCTTTCTTGTCCCCCTCGACTGGTATTATTGCAATTGTTTCAGCTGCGTATATGTTGTAGCCGCCCATCATCATGATTGGCTTTATATTGTATGGAACTATTGATTCGCCATTGCTGTCATCGTAATAGTTCATATTGTTTATTGCTATGAACTTGAATTCGCCTTCATTTATGCTGTATTCCCCTATCAATGCTTTCATTTTGACCTTTCCATCCTCAACTTTTATCGATATTATGTAGCTTGCACTTTGACCGTGACAGTCAACTTCGATGATTGGCATTAGCAGTAGCATATGCTAGTTCACCATCTTTCCAATTGCTTCAAGCATAAATGTATTCGTTAATTCCTCAATTATCCTTTTCGTTTTACGTTTACTAATTGTTTTCATTGGCATTATGCTCTTCACTTTTCCCTTCACTTTCCATATTATGTATGAGTCCGGTTCATCGCCTATCTTTTCATTTTCCCTTATTATTTTCTTCGCATTTATGATTGCCTTTCTAACTCCCTTTGCCGGCTCATCGAATTCTATCCACCTATACATTTTCACCACGCATACTTTTAGTCCTCCAATTTCGAGGAATGGTTTAATATTGTATGCGACAAACCCCGTTCTTATTTCATTTGTATTCGTCATGTCTTCTGTGAATATGGCTATATGGATGTGTTCATCGCCATACTTTATTGGTATATATTCGCCATATTCAGTTCTAATTATTTTATAGTAATTATTTTCAGCGCCTATTACTGTTATGCAGTCTTCAAGTAAGCCTAGAGTCGTATACATTCTTGCTGGGAAAATCTTTAAGTACATCTATTTAATCGCCTCCACTACAATTTCAAGTATCCTTCAATCTAACTGTGTTCTTTATGTATCCTGGAGGTTTGAGTAGCGTTGTAACTGCAATTATCCTATCCGCATATCTTCTAAGTTTTTCTTCAACTTCATCTTCATCTAGGTCCGCTATATCCCAATCGCTAAGTATAACTATTTCCTCAGCATTATCAAATCGTCTTGACAGTAGCTTCAGTGCATCGTTAATCATTGTTCCACCTCTACCAGTTATTTTTATCTTTTTAATGTCGCTTGGTCTATCAATCCTTACTGGCGGATATACTGTTGCATCGAACATTAAAACATAAATGTTCGATGATTCATGTGCAATTCCATAGACTTCGCCTGCAAACTGTTTAAGCATATCAATGTCTATGCTTCCACTCGTATCCATTAAAACCACAATGTCGCTTGACTTAAGCAGTTCCTTTCCGGGTAGTAGACTATATTTCCTCGATGGTCTAGTCCATGTACGCTTAACCTTTTTACCTAATCCCCTCGATAATGCTTTACGTATTAGTCTCCTCCAATTAAGCTTCGGTTTAAGTATTTCATCCAGTATTATTGTTGCCCATGCAGGTTTACGTCCAGCTGACGTGTTTGCAACAATTATTTCCACAGCCTTCCTTTCAGCTTTAGCTGCCTTTTCATCTTCATCTTCAATTCTTTCCTCGTCTTCGTCTCCACTATTCAATACTTTTCCCTTGTTCTCTTCTATTCCGCTTTTCAAGTCTATTATCATGTTGTATGCTTCAACTTTCTCCATTAGCTTTTTCATTAGCAATTCGGCTATTTCCTCCATGCTCATGTTTCTCGTTACCTCTGCTTTTCCTCTTAGCCATTCGTTAACCATTTCCATTGTTACTGCTCCTTCAGGTATTTTGAATCCCGCTTCCCTTAGCGTTTGGTTGGCTTTTACGTCTCCAGCAATATTCGATATTATTTGTGGAAATCCCTTCTTCGATAATGCTAATCCTCTTTCGCAATGTTTAAGTATTATGTGTATTGCTTCATGTCCAAGTATTGATATTTTCTCGTATTCCGGTTTTTTGAAGAATTGTTTTCCAAGAAATATTCTTAAGCCGTCTGTGTATGCTACATCTTCAATTTCATCGTTATAGTATATCCATGTCCGCCTAAGATATAGTCCGAGAATTGGCTCTTTTATTGTTATCAACGTTATTATGTCCTTTATGTTTTCAGATTCGTTTATTGCCATTTCGATTATTCACCCAACATATTTAGCCAATCGATCAATTAACGGTTTAATTATGTTCTGCAATTGCCTCATTACCTCTATTCGCTTCTTTCTATCCATCATCATTAGCATTGTAACCGCCATTTCCCTGTTACTGTCAACTAGGTATCTTATTATGTTGCTGTGTTTCAGAAGTTCATCAATCTTCATTTCGCTCAACGCATAGATTATAAGTATCTTTTCATTTAGACCGTAGGTTTCAAATCGCTCTGGCTTCTCATTAAGCGTGGATAATGCTAATTTAATGTCGAGTCTTGTTCTAAGAAGTGCGAGGAACTTTGCCCCAACGCTTCTCCCAACATTTCCGTATACTATGCTTTCCCTTAAATCTTCGCTTCCATCACTATACTGGTATAGTAGTGTTGCAAGCTTCGTCCAGCTTCTAGGCGTTGGATATGCAGCTGTATCGTCTTCTTCTGGGAGCTTCAATAGGTCTTCGCTGTATACTTTCAAGTATGCTAGTGTAAGCTTATCCCATTCATCGCCATATTTATTGTTCATGTATGTTGCCCATTCATCCACTGTTGGCGGTGAAACATTAATAATCGTCATTCTATTCCTCAACGGTTTTGGCAGCGGTCTAGTTATCTCGCTCCATTCAGGCGGGTTTCCAGCCGATATTATCTTTATGTTTCTGCTTAGTTTAAGTATCCATGAAGCCTCCTTTTCGAGTATTAGGCTGTATAGCATGCTAAGCTGGTCGTCTCTACATACATTTGTTATCTCATCAATAAACAATACGCCATGGATGTCTTCTAGGCTCAGTATTCTAAGTACCTTTGGCGGTAGAAATTCAATGTATTCGTGATTTGAATTGTTAATTGTCTTCGGTATTCCCAAGTCCTCTGGGAAGATGTGCGGGGCTATAATCCTATAGTATACATAGTATTCGCTTGGATTGTCCATTATCTTTTTCAGCTCTTCATCGCTGGCTTCTCTTAGGTCTATGAACGTTTTGTTTAGTTTTTCAGCTTCTTCCTCGGCTTTCTGCTTAACTATTTCTGTTTTACCAATTCCGGGCGGACCTATAAGTAATTGTTTATCGAAAAGCTTTATATTCGTAACCTTTAAACTCATGGGCTACCCCAGTATAAAATTTAACAATTGTATATTTAAATTTTTCCATTTTCTTTTATGATTTTGCGATGAAGACGAAAAATGGTCATCTAACCCAATGCGGATATGGCTCTCTGTCGTGTTCATCTTCCCACACTTCATGTACGCTTGGATAGCGCATTGGACTAAACTTTTTAAGTAGCTTCAAATAGCATTCTGCTAGCGTTAATTCTACATCTCCGTTGTTGAACCAAACTTCCCTTTCGAAGCTTCTTTCTTCAGTTAGGTTGTGTAGCTTTATGATGAATTCTTTCTGTTCACTCGTTAGTGAGTTAGCCCACTTTGTAATGTCGCTGCGATTTGCCAAAATTCTTTTGCGTTTTTTCACCGCATAATATACTCTGAGATACATCTTACCATTATGTGTGAACGGCTGTATTCTCGTAACTTTGTATGTTTTATAGAATTCTTTTCCTAATCGCTCCCAATCTGATACATCGAATATTTCAAAGTCTTCGCCATCTTCCCATCTGTCCTCCCATTTTGGTGTTGGCGGTTCAGGTATCGTTGCTAGGACTTCTCCTATTCTGTATTTTGTGGTGAATTCTTCTTTGACGAGGTTTAGCAGTCTTTCGAGTCCTCCGCTCATCATTAGTTTCATTAGTTCATGTTTTTCTCCGCTTTCTACTAGCTTGTCTATTAGTTTGATGAACTGTATGTCTTCCAGGATTTCGTCTATGCTTTTCTTCGTGGACATTTCATTTCACACCTATATATAGTTTTTAACGTGTAATAAATAAGTTTTTCCCATTCTTCCAGGTATGCGGCTTTGCGAAACTTATGCCTTTTGAAAAAACAAAATTTTTTTGTATTTAAACAAAAACCTTTTTTGTTTTTTAATAAAAAATAAAGTTTATGATGTTTTGTATCGCAACCATTCTTATTTTTTTTCCTGTTTTCCAGAAAAATTTGATTGTTTAACATTTCAATCATCAAACAACATAAAAAAAAAGAAATTTTTATTTTTTATCGTTTTCTTCAAGTTTGAACGCTTCTTCATATCCTTTTCCAGTCATCATTTTAATCATTACTTCACGTATCTTTTCTTTGTCTCTTGGAGCGCTTTCCCAACCGCAATCTATACATTTATGCATTATATATGCTATTGGTCGCCCGCTTTGGAAGAAGTCTTCTATTACGACTAGATATACTTCAAACTTCGTGGAATTGCATTTTGGACATGAAAGTCTATTTATAATCATGTTTTCTTCGTTCAATCTTTTTCACCTCAATTCGATGTCTTTTGGCTTTATTGGTTCGAATAGGTTGTGCTCTGTTTCTTTACATTCGAAGCATTTTTTTTCTAGGTTTTTACATATCGGGCATAGTTTTTCTTTTATTGCTCTATTGTATGCTTCGTCTATTAGCTTTTTTAGTGCTATTAGCTCTTTAAATCTTATTCTCGCTGTTTTTCTCTCTTTTTCGTTTCCAATGTATAGTATGCTTATTTCGCCTACATCTATGCTTATCATGTAGTCTTCAAATCTATACCACTTCGTTATTGTCATTTCAAGTCACCAGCTGTTTTTTCAGCTAATTCAACTATATAGTCGAATAATTCGTCTAATGCTATAACTGTTTGTGGAAGTAAGCCGCCCTTTATTGTTATTGCGTATCCTCTACAATGGTGATAATGGCTTCCATTATATTCGCATTGAACTTCCATTACTATTCTTCTAACTTCGATTTTGCTGGTTTCTATTAGTTTTCCTTCCCATTCATCGTATTCCCTTGATATGTCTTCTTCTATTATCGTGCATTTTTCTTTTTCTTCATCGTAGTATTGGCAGTCTTGACTGCATTCGTGGCAGCTGTATGGGTCAACTATTTCGTCTGTAATGTATGCTTTTTCAATGTATAATTCGCCTGGAATTCCATATTCATTTAATTGTATGTAAATCGTTTCTGCAATGTATGCGTCAATGTATTTTATTGCTATGTAGCCTGCATCCTCGTAAATGTCATAGTACCATCCATTTTCCTCTCTAAACGCCTCTTTTAATGCTTCGACAAAGTCCTTTAAATATTGATTTTTAATTTCATTCGTGTCTGATAGCATTTAAAACCACCCTAAAATAAAATTGGATAATTAAATATTTAAATTTTTCCATTAGATGGGAAAAAATGTGTGTATGGCTTTTGCGAGAAGCGAAAAAAGAAAAAATTATGGTTTTAATTTTCATTCAACTCCATATAGTCGCATAATCTCATCCAAGTTATAGAATATTTTTCCACTTCTCGTATACTTTATAAATCCTTTAATCTCTTCTGGTCTAATAATTGTCACTTTTTCGGTCCATTCATCTTGGACTATCTGCATCTTTTCACGCTTAACTAATCCTTTTGACTCGGCTTCCGATAAAGGTATTATATAGCCGTTTCTTAGAATTATATACCACAATTTTTTATCCTTTCGCCTATTGGAAAAAATGAATGGTAGTTTTATTGTTTTAGGTCCGCTCATTTTCATCGTTCTCCTATTCTTCTTTTAGCTCTAGTGGTGATAGTTCTGCTAACGCTTCTTCTATGTTGTACCAGGCTTCGTTTATGTTTGTTATTGCTTTTTCAACCTTTTCTTTTAATGTGTCGCTAATGTTGAATTTTTTGAGGACTAACAGTATTTCCGTCGCTGAGTCAAGTGATTCTCTGGCTGCTATTAGTAATCTCTGTTTCTTATATTTCGTAATCCTGGACATTTAAAATTACCCAGATATAAAATTGGATTATTGTATATTTAAATTTTTCCATTAAATTTTGCGATTGGGCGAAACTTATACTTTTTTAAAAAAAGAGAATTTTTAAAGTTTAAACAAAAACAAAAACTTTTTTTTAAAAAACAAAAAAACTTATGATTGGCTGCGATACAAGTATTCCTATTTTTTTTCCTGTTTTCCAGAAAAATATAATATTGCGATTGTTTGAGAATTAAACTGTTAAAAAAATAAAAAAATATGTTTATGTTTTTAATGTTTATCATCTCTGTTCGCTTTTTTCTTCTTTTTCTTCACATTTACTTTAATACATAAATCTCTTTTTCTTCATATCTGTTTTTTGGGTCGTATGACTTGAAATTCCTTATTATGTATAGTCTTGTCGCTGTAACCATTAAGGAGTTCACAAAGTATCCGTATAGTCCATGTTCGTCTTCCCAGTTTGCAATTTCTTTTGCTTTTTCTTCGCCCTCTAGCCATATTTCATATTCTGTTTCATCGTATACCCTTTCGCCATAGAATATATCCCAAGCATATATCAGTTGAAACGCTTTGTGTGCTAAATCTCTGAATATCTCTTTTTCATTTTTTGTTTCTATTATTTCGGTCATTTTTGTACACCCACAGTATAAAATTTAACAATTGTATATTTAAATTTTTCCATTTTGTTTTTGATTTTGCGAATTTAGAAAAATAAAAATGTTTTGCGACATAAATGCATAAATTAAGTTTAATAAAATATAATAATGTATATTATATGCATTTTTTTGTTCGCATTTCATTTCCATCACACAAAAAAATAGAAAAATAGTTTTGTTTTTTAGGTTCGCAGGTTCTTCAATGCTTTTCTTATCATATCCTGTACGGCAAATGATTCTGACCTGAACTGTTCACTGCTTTCGTTTAATGGCAACTTGAATTCTTCAATCACTTGACTCCAAAAACCGCTGTTGCACGAGCAATATGGATAGCAAACAGTTATCACTTTATCTCCTGGTTTCCACAATACAATACCATAGCCGCTTATATGTAAAACTTTAACCATGTCGCCTTCCTTTATCATTTCAAATCACCTTTACACTTACTTTCCATATTTCAATGTCGTTTTCAGTTACAGCTGTCATTTCTTTTCCTCGCTCTGGTGCTTTCAGCGTCACTACGTATATTTCATCGCCTCTTTGAAACTGATATAATCCGCTGCTTGGTTGGAGATTTGTCCTTAGTTTGCTGTTTATCAACTGTAACGTTGCTGGATGTCTGATGTAACATCTTATATCACTGCATCGCAGTTCACTGAATTTCATGTCTGTAAAATTACTTTTCTCAAATCTCGCTTCAAATTTCTGGTATTCGAATGCATTTACTGGGAAAGCGTTTAACAAGATTAATCGTCCTGTCATTTTTTCACCTTTTGCATTTATATTTACACTAACATAAAATTGTGTTATTTTGTATTTAAATTTTTCCTATTTAATGGAAAAAACGAGAATATATATTGTGCGAATGAAAAAAAGGAGAATGGTTTATTGTTGTGTGATTTTGCGACCAGTTACCTTTTCAATTAGCTTTTTTGTCGTTAGGCTCCATGTTTCATTTTTGTCGCATCTTACTATGTGGCTTTTTATTTCTCCAAGTATTTCAGATTTCTTAATTTTATAGTATTCGCCTTTTCTCACAGCTAGCCAGAAATCGTATCTTAGTCTGTTTTGTATTACTGCTTCATCGCCTATGCCATTTACTACGTAGATTTTGTTTGTTCTCCTATCATAAACAATTGGAAATCCATAATCTATTCTTTTTATCACAACATATTCTAAATCGCTTGGCAGCACTGCCTTTTCTGAGTATCTTTCGCCAATTGCCACTATTATTGCTACGGTCGTCTTGCTAACTACTTCAATAACTATTCTAGGTCTTTTTACGCTACTTTTTCTCATCTCTATTGACTGTAAAAAGCGGTGATATTTACATCGCCACTCACTTGACAGTATTGTTGTTTCCTTGTAAAAGCCAGAATCGCGGCAAAATTGACAACATTTTTTTATTGTCACTATATCAATCTCTTTTTCACTTTTTTCTTTTAATTCTGACATTTAAAATCACCACCAATATAAAATTTAACAATTGTATATTTAAATTTTTCCATTTTATAAGTGAATTTGCGAATTTAGAAAAAGAAAAAAATTTTGCGACATAAATGCAGAAATTAAGCATACAAAAAGCATTATAAAAAAATATAATAATGTATATTATATTTTATCAGTCGCATTGCTGCCATCTATTTCACCTTTATCACTGGAATATAATATACTTTTAGGTTCGGGTTTGTTTCCACTTCAACTTCAATTTCGCATAAGAATTGAGAGCATTTTTTACAAATCGGCACAAGTATCTGATATCCGCTTGTATATGTTAATGGTATTTTGACAATTGGTTTTTTCAGCGGTCCGCTGCCACACCAGAAACATGTTATCTTTGTCATCGCTTCATCCCTCCATTATCTCTTTTATTCTTTCATCGCAAAATCTTTTTGCTTCCAAAAACACTTTTTTCATTTTTCTCCAGAAACGTAAGTTTGCATTTTTTATCACTTTTTCAGTTCCATCGTGGAATACTAAAATTCCATTTGCTGGATTTTCTGCTGGTTCTATTTTAATACAATTTTCGCCCCATAACTGCACTAGTACATATTCACTTGCTATATTAATCATTTCTTCGGCTATCGCTTTGATTTCTAATTTTTTTACTTTCTGCATTTTTATACACCCCTAAATTAAAATTGTATTGTTATACATTTAAATTTTTCCAATTTTTACAAGTGATTCTTGAGATTTTGAGAAAAAGAGACTAGACTGATAAGTGATTAAACAATAAAAATGACAAAAATGAAAATGCAGAAAAACAAACAAAAAGCAAAAAAATAAGCATAAAAACCACAAAAACATAAAAAAAAGTTTATTTTTTATGTTTATCACTTTTTCACTTTTTCATTTGTTTCTTTTTCTCTAATTCTTGTTGTTTCTCTTTTGTCATTATTATCACAATAATCTCGTCATCGCTCTTTTTGTATTGTCTTACTACATATCCTAACTTTTTAGCAAAATAGTTCCACAAACCACCAGCCACAGTTCTTCTATCTACAGTTACTTTCACTAGCCCACTTTTCTTTAACTGTTCTTCCACTTGATGGTAAAATCCACTTTTTCTTTTTCTGCTTGTCTGCTCTAAAATCTCTAACTCTTCCTCTGTTATGTCACTTATCTCATATTCTTTTTGTTTTTCCATTTTTTTGGTCACCATATAAAATTACTCAATTCAGGTATTTAAACTTTTTGATTATATAAATGTTATATGTTTATACACATTTTTTCCTGGTTTCCAGAAAAATTTAAATGTTTGATTTTTGCTTATCATTTTGCTTAAACACTTACTACATTATATATATAATATAATGTATATTATATACATTTTGTGATTTTTTAACTGTGATATCACATTTAAACTTTTAATTTAACCTTTTAATTTAACATTTTTTGTTAACAATTTTTATTTTTTGTTTTTTATTAGTGTTTTTTCTTAATCATTTTTTTTATTTGTTTATTAAATTTCTTTTTTTGATTTATTTTTGTTTTTTTGGTCTTTAATCTGGTTTTTCGTGGTTGTTTTCTCTGGGTGTTTTCTATATTGCTGCTTTTCGGGGCTGTTTTTTGGAGTTACTTTTTAAATTTTCTTTAACTTTTATGTTTTATGTATTATGTTACTTTTTTTGTGAGTCTTTATCAGGCTTGTCGTATTCATGGTATTCCTCTGTAGTCTTCGTATGGTACGTATTGTATTTCTGCTAGTTCAAGTGTTCGCAGTGATTTCAGTATGTTTTGTATTTCTCTTCGGTTTTTTTGTTTTTCTTTTTTGTTTCGTGTGTATGATATGAATTGCGATATTATTTCTGTTGCTAGTGCGTATATGTTAGGTCTGCGTTTGTTTCCTTCTTCGTATATGTATTCAATTATTTCTATTATTAGTTTTTCTTTTTCGCTTATTTTTTCACCCTAGTATTTTCTTTTTCAACATTATTATGTATAAATCGTATCCTATGTATAGTGATTGCTTATTCGTCTAGCTTTATTCCTGGCTGCTCTAAGTATTTTATTATTTTCTTTACTGCTATTTCGTATAGTTTTCCTTCTATGTCTTCAATCGGCAACTTTAAGCTTAACCCAACAAATAATAATTATTAATGTATTTAAATATTTAATGTTCACTTATTCGCTAGTCTAAATCACATTCGCCAATCAATCACATTCACCTCGCTATCTCACTCACTTTTTTAATTCGCCCCATTCACTCACCCTCTTACTCGCTTGAACCCAATATAGGGAATTGAAAGTTGGCACAGTTATTTTTGCTATACCTGTTTTTTGCAATTGCGAACCCAATATAGGGAATTGAAAGTAAATACCGCAATTACCTAAACAAGTTTATAGGGGATTTGAACCCAATATAGGGAATTGAAAGAGTTTTACCCCCCATGTTTTAGCTATTTTAACCACAATATGAACCCAATATAGGGAATTGAAAGACAACATCTATCCTTATTTCATTAAGAGAGGACATTTGTCTTTACTCAGAACCCAATATAGGGAATTGAAAGATTTTTGGCAGTTTTTTGGAGAGTAAGCGACAACTACGAGGAACCCAATATAGGGAATTGAAAGTATATTCATGTAATAGGCTACGGGAAATTGTGGGTGGAGGAACCCAATATAGGGAATTGAAAGTTTAATTGTTGTTCCATCTGGCGTGTATAGTACTTTTCCGAACCCAATATAGGGAATTGAAAGTAGGAAACCTAATAGTTTATTGGTTTCCCCGCTTGATAATGAACCCAATATAGGGAATTGAAAGGTAAGCCAACAAGATGGATAACGTATAATTTTGTAGATGATGAACCCAATATAGGGAATTGAAAGAAGCTTGCTGCCTTTGCCGAACTGTTCTCTTAGCCACAGCAGAACCCAATATAGGGAATTGAAAGTGAATGGCTCAATGAACTTTTCAATTAGCTTTTCATCTGTGGAACCCAATATAGGGAATTGAAAGCCTACAGTAAGGGCATCTAGCTGTAAGGTTAGTTTTGCGATGAACCCAATATAGGGAATTGAAAGCTTATTATTTTCTTCGCATTTATGATTGCCTTTCTAACTCCGAACCCAATATAGGGAATTGAAAGCTTTCGAAGGTAACCAGAATTTTAAGAAGAAGGACGGGTGAACCCAATATAGGGAATTGAAAGTTAGACAAGACGTCCTCTATGTTCACTGGACTTTCTTCAGAACCCAATATAGGGAATTGAAAGTAACTGCTTTTTTTCGTCTCGCTTTCTTACTTTCTTTTTTCGAACCCAATATAGGGAATTGAAAGGCTTGTGGATCATATATTTTTATCGCCGTTCCAATGCTTTGAACCCAATATAGGGAATTGAAAGATTTTTTTGGTCACCATATATAACTATACAATCCAGGTATTGAACCCAATATAGGGAATTGAAAGTCGATATTATTTGTGGAACTCCCTTCTTCGATAATGCTAATCCTCTGAACCCAATATAGGGAATTGAAAGTACCCTTCATGAATGATGTTAATTTCTTTTGACTCATATATGAACCCAATATAGGGAATTGAAAGTCAATTTCCTCTTCTCTTTCCTCTTCATCACCTAAATTGAACCCAATATAGGGAATTGAAAGATTTCACTTTTCACTTTCCTCTTCCTCTTCTTCCTCTTTGAGAACCCAATATAGGGAATTGAAAGGGAGGCTTAACCAAATATGTTGTCTTAAGCCCCATCACATTGAACCCAATATAGGGAATTGAAAGATTTACAATTGGAAGAGCGGTTCAGCATTTAAATGACCTTTTGAACCCAATATAGGGAATTGAAAGAGGGGATTAGGTAAAAAGGTTAAGCGTACATGGACTAGACCGAACCCAATATAGGGAATTGAAAGTGTTTTTGCTTCGAGTTTGGGTTGAAGTTGAGGTGTAATTTGAACCCAATATAGGGAATTGAAAGCCAATTATGCTTGATGGTGTAAGCCATAATACTAAGCCATGAACCCAATATAGGGAATTGAAAGATTGTTTTGGGTTGGGTTTATTGTTTGCCTCATCACTTCTGAACCCAATATAGGGAATTGAAAGATTATGGTTTTCTCCACATCCAATCCAAGCAATAGTTTAACGAACCCAATATAGGGAATTGAAAGATAAGCAACTAGATTTAAGTTTAGGTCCTATTGGAAGCCCAACGAACCCAATATAGGGAATTGAAAGTGAATGTAATCAATGAACAACTTCCTAACCGCTCCTTTCTCCGAACCCAATATAGGGAATTGAAAGACTAGTATGCTTACACTTTTATCGCTTAAATTTGTCTGAATGAACCCAATATAGGGAATTGAAAGTTTTTGTATTCACCATATAAAACTATACAATACATATATTGAACCCAATATAGGGAATTGAAAGACTTGATGGTAAAATCCACTTTTTCTCCTTTTAAAGTTTCGAACCCAATATAGGGAATTGAAAGACCCATGGGGCAGGTCCCCCCAACAATTAATTGATATTTCCAGAACCCAATATAGGGAATTGAAGATATTGGTGGCATTATTTATCTCATTGTGAAGAGTTTCATGAAATCCTATGTGGGGATTTAGAAGTGCATTACGTTTATTTCCTTTTCTAGTTGATAATGTTGGTTAACTTCATGGTGGAGGTTGGAATTTACAATTTTACCTTGTATGGTTGGGTTTAGATGCATTTTTATGCTCATCTTTCTTTTTGTTTGTGTATTGGAAGGTTT
>Ga0080004_1096737_pt1 | contig 13733 bp, 17 predicted proteins | sample WasSprMetagenome_FD_69207 | JGI IMG/M metagenome (GOLD analysis project Ga0080004, IMG submission 69207) | Sulfidic aquatic microbial communities from Washburn Spring, Yellowstone National Park, USA - WS (SPADES assembly) (version 2) | ecosystem: Environmental > Aquatic > Thermal springs > Hot... | reverse complement strand
GAGGGCGGGTCGGACCCGCCCGAGAACCAGGTGGCCCTGTGCCGGGACTGTCATGACAAGCTGCACGCGGGTGAGGTGGCCCTGGGCAGGAAGGGCCGGACGTTCGCGTGGCGGGCGCACGCCGTACTGGGCAAGGTGTATCTCCTGTCGCTGCTCGGGCGTTTCGGAGAGGTGCGCGCCTGCGAGGGCTGGCAGACGGAGGGGTGGCGGGGGTCCCTGGGGTTGCCCAAGTCGCACGCCAACGATGCGGCCTGTCTCTTCTCCTCCGGTCCCCTGAAGTTCTTCGGGCCGGAGCACGTGATCTGGCCGCTGAGGAGGCGGAGATGGGAGGGGAATCCCACGAAGACGTGTGAGGAGAAGAATGACCTGCGCCACTGGGACATGGTGCATGCGGAGCGTGCCGGCAGGGTGGTGTTCGGTTGCGTGCGGAGCCTGAAGGCGCAGGCGTTGACCCTGCGTACGGCATCCGACCGCAACTTCGAGGTTTCGTACTCGAAGGTGCGCATTCTTCACCGCCCGCGGGGCGTGGCGTATGTCCCGGCGTGTTAGGTTCTGACCCAAGCTGATAGATCCCAGGAGGGAGGGAGGTGGCCGTGCTTGATGTCGTGGGTTGTCCGCTACCCGGACCAGGTCCTCCTCCTGCCGGGGGAGGGCGGGGAGCGTCCGGTCACGGTTATCGGGTCGCGGGAGGAGTTCCGGCGGTACGAGGACGCGGTGAGGCACGTGGAGTTTCTGCTGCGGACGTGGCCGGGCCTGCAGGTCGAACTGCGCCCGGCCGAACGGCGGACCCGCGCGCGGCGCTGCCGGAGGTAAACGGGAGGGAGGCAACGTGGAGCGGCGTTTGGAGTTCGTGCCGCTGGATGCCCTGAGGGAGTCGGGGAGCACGCTGTTCCGGGAGCACAGCCCCGAGGAGATCTCGTCGCTGGCGCGGTCGATCAAGAGGGTCGGGCTGCTGCACAACCTGGTCGTGAGGCGGCTCCCCGACGGGACCTACGAGATCCTGTCGGGGCACGGCCGCGCGAAGGCGGCGAGGCTTGCCGGCTGCGAGCAGGTCCCCGCCCTGGTCCTGGACGCCTCCGACCGCGAGGCCGAGCTTGCCCTGATCGACGCCAACGTGGAGGTCAGGCCCCCGTCCCCGATGGAGCTCGCCCGTGCGATAAGGCGGAGGCGGGAGCTGCTGGCCCAGGCGAAGCGACCGGGCCGTCCTGGAAAGGAAAACCAGTGTCAAAATGACACTGATTTCTCCGGAAGGGCTTCGGAGATTATCGGGCGGGAGCTGGGGATGTCCTGGCGCCAGGTTGCGCGCTACGACGCCCTCAACGACCTGATCCCCGAGCTGCAGTTGCTGGTCGAGAAGGGGAAGCTCGGGGTGGTGGCGGGTTCGTATCTTGCCAGGCTGCCGCCCGGGGTGCAGCAGGACCTGTACGAGGCGCTGGGAGATGCCGTTTCGGACCTCCGGGCGGAGGAGCTGAAGAGGCTGAAGGAGGAGCAGGAGCGGGGCTACCTGGTCCTGCAGGTGCTGCAGAGGAAGGTGGAGGAGCTGGAGGCGCAGCTGGCCTCCTGGAAGGAGGCGTACGGCTCGCGCGAGGAGCTGGAGAGGCAGCTTGAGGCGCTGCGGCGGAAGAAGCAGGAGCTGACCTACGACGTGATGGACCGCGAGCAGGCGCTGAGGCTGCAGGTGCAGCGCTACCGCAGGCCGCGGGCGGCGCTGCTGCACATCGTGGAGACGGTGGGCGGGGAGGTGCAGGCTGCCCTGCCCGAGGTGAAGACCCTGCTGGAGCAGGGTCCCCTGGACGCGGCGACGGCGACGCACTTGCTGAGGTGGATACAGGTCTTCCGCCACATGGCGGAGGTGCTGGAGCCGCATGTCGAGCGGGCCCTTGCCGGCGGGGGATCCAGTGAACCCGAAAAGAAGGAGGCGGTGAGCGTTGGAAGCCGTTAAGTCCGCTGCTGTTCCAGTGCGTCCGGAAGGGTGGGAGGAGGGCCGCGAGGTCCTGCCGAAGGATCCCTGGCCCGAGCTCTACCGGGCGATGGAGGCCGGCCTGAGGGTGGACGCCCTGGTGGTCGGCGTGGAGGGCAAGGGAGGGGACAGGAGATTCGTGCTTGACCTGGGCGGGGTGCGGGGCTACCTGCCGCTGGAGGACGCCGGGGACGGGCTGCCGCCCGACCCGGTGCAGGCGGTGGGGACGCACCTGGCGTGCCGGGTGGTGGCCTGCGACAGGGCGGGCGGGACGTGCCGGCTCGAGCGCAGGTCGCTGGTGGAGGAGATGGCCCGGGAGACGTGGGAGGCGCTGCTCGGCGCCTGCCGCGAGGTGCTTGAGCTGAGGGAGCGGGAGAGGGCTCTGAGCGCGGACGACCCGATGGCGCGGGGCGAAATCAGGACCCTGCGGCTGAAGATACCCCAGGTGGCGCCCCTGTGGCCGTGCACGGTCCGGTGGGTGTCCCGGCAGCGGGCCGTGGTGGACCTCGGCGGCGTGCAGGGGATCATGCCCCGGGTGGAGGTGGCGTGGACGCCCCCGGAGCACGTGGGTGAGGTCCTGAAGCCGGGGGACTGCCTGAAGGTCAAGGTGATCGACCTGGACGTCGGGGCGCGGCAGGCTCTGGTGTCGCGGCGGTGGACGCTGCCCGACCCCTGGGACGGAGCAGACAGGAAGTACAAGAAGGGCGGGGTCTACGCCGGGAAGGTGGTCCGGCACGTCTCGGACGGGCACGCGGTGCTGGTCGAGCTCGAGCCGGGCCTGGCGGTGCTTGCGCAGGCCCTGACCGCAGGGCTGCCGGTGGGTTCCGAGGTCCTGCTGGAGGTGAGGGAGGTTGATCCAGCGACCAGGAGAGGCTTTGGCCGGGTTGTCCGCGTCAGGTCCCGCCCCTGACCTGAGGGGTCCCTTCTCCGGGGATGCGTCCGGCTCCATGGAGATCCGGGTGGAGTCGCGGGGGATAACGTGCGCGGAGCTCCTGTACCCGGCCGACGCGGCGGCGTGCGACCTGGTGGCGGGGCTGCACGTGGCGACGAGGGCGCAGGTGGCGTGCGTGCTCGGCGGCCCGTCGCGGGACGTGATGTCCAGGCTGTTCGCGCTGGGGTACCTGGACCGGCTGGTGACGGGCCGCACGCCGCCCGGGTACTGCCCGGGCCCGGAGCTGAGGCGGAGGAGGGGGATCTACCTGGGGGCGTTCACGGTGCAGCGCTTCCTCCGCCAGGTGGCGGCGTCGCAGCTCTACCTGGCGCTGCCGGGCGGTGAGTGGAGGTCGGAGCCGCACCTGGGCTTCCAGGCCAGGTGGGATTACGCGGGGCGGAGCTTCTGGGTGATCTGCCCGCGGGAGTGGCCCCTGGAGGTGGCGTGGTTCCGGGAGAACGTGGGGTTCCTGCCCGAGGGGGAGAGGGTGCTTGTCGTGGCGGGGACGCCCCGCCTGGCGGCGGAGTGCGCCCGCGCCTGCCCGCCGCACGTGCACGTGCGGTACACCTGGGACAAGGCGGTGGTCCCGGGCGGGCCGCTCGTGTTCTGGGGCTGGGACGCGGGGGAGCTGGTGGAGGCGGACCGGCTCCCGGCCCGGGGGCTTGACAGGAGGGGGCTGCCCGCGCTAATATGAAGGTGCCGGCCGGAGAGCCGGCTGAGCCTGTTGGCCCGGGCTCCCCTGTCCTCCCTCCGGGGGAGCGCCGGGAGGTTGTGGATCGGGTGGCGCCGGGGCGCGGCCCCGGTTGCCGGATGGGAATCGAATATAGCCCGGCGGCCTGGCTGCCGGGTTTTGGTTTGGCGCGTGAGGCGCCGTCGGCATACATGTGTCTTGCGATCACGAGCTGCCGGCGGCATGTGGCACGCGCCTTTAGTTTTTGCCGCAGGAGAGGGCCGCGGGCGCCTGCCTGGCCTGGGTCGGCCAGTGCGGGTCCAGCTAACCCTGTGGTGGTGCAGAAAAAGGGAGTACCGCGCGTGCAAAAGGGGGCCCCCGGTTTTGGTTGCTTCCCGCCGTCCGGCCGGGGCGGTGGGGAAGAAAAGTTTGACCTGGCGACAGGGTTGCTGGGTCCGGAACGCGAAGAGGACCGGGTGGGCAGCCGGTTGGGGAGGGTAGAAAAATGGCGCCTCGTGCGAATGGAATACAGGAGAAGCGGTGGTGCTCCGGGAGAGTTGATCCGGCTGTGCTTGACCGCATAGCCAGAGAAGCCGGAAACCTGCTGGGAGTACCTGTGGAAGCTCTGCTCTGCGAAGGGCTGAAGAGATTTCTTGCTTCCAAAATCAAGGAAAACCAAAGCATCATGAGGGGCTTGGAGCAAAAATGGGGCGTCTCCGGGTACCTGGAGCTGGAAAACAGGATCAAGGAGGGTGACGTGGCCGGACACCCCGCGTGGGAAGACGTAATCTTGTGGGAAGGGATTTCGCAGCAGACCGAAGCCCTGCAGAGCCTGGTGCACCAGCTGGAAGCAGGTGACGCAGTGTCTTTTGACCCGAAAAGGTGACGTTTTTAGCTGCTTCCCATCTCCCGGCCGGGGCGGTGGGGCAGAAGAGAGTTTTCGCGGCAGCGCGGCTGCCGGGCATAGCTTATTCTGCCCTCCGCCGGGGGCATAACAGTACCGGTGGCGGGTCGGCGGGAGCCGGCCTGGAAGGAGGGGTCATGCCTTATTGTCCCCTTTGTGGAGCAATGCTTTACGCGGGGGACGATTACTTCGATCACGTAGCTGAGTGTTACAGATCGGACGAGATTCAGGAGTGTAATGTTGTCCGGGAACTCCGACATCGATGCCCGTGGGCCGTGTCGGAGAAGGGTTGTGTGTTACCGCCAGACGAAACCTGTCCTGCGGTAAAGTAGCCTTTCTCGGCGGCGCGGAGCCCCCGCGCCGCCGCTGTCCCGGGTAAGCCCGCTCTCCGAGGCAGCTGGTTGAGGATCCTCCCTACGGCGGTCACGTCCGGTGCCGTGTGTCTTTTGCGGGCGGGGAAAGGGCAAAGGTGGCCCGCCGGCCGGCGGCCTCCTGTTTGTTTTGTGCAGGGCTGGAGATCGTACGGCTGCCTGCGCCGGGGTCTTCCCCGCAGCATGCAGGGAAGGCCTGTCCGACAGGTTTGGCCAAGCGGTTGCGGGTGAGACCGCGGGTTAGTTTTGAGAGGGGAAAACGCACAGATGACAGAGAGATGGAGGGAGATGCTGGTGTATAATAGGTACGAGGTGTGGGCTGTGCCGAAGAAGGTTGTTCTTACTCTTCCTGACGTCGTGAGTACTGCTCTTGGGGCAAGCGATGAGGAGCTGAGTTCTGAGCTGCTGAAGGGGTTGTTGCTGTCTCTATACATGCAAGGCCGCCTGACTTTGGAGGATGTGTTCAAGGTGCTGGAGCGTACTGGCTTGACTGCAGGAGAGTTTGCCGCGCTGGTGGTTTCCTTGAAGCCGCCCGTAGGCGGCAGCGATGCAGAAAAGCGCGAGTCTTTGTTGGCCGAGTTGCAGGAGTGGGGGAGGATTGCGAGGGAAACCGGACTTACTCCTGAAGAAGTGGACGAAGAAGTGAGGGCCGTGAGAGATGCGCGTGGTGGTTGACACTAATGTGCTTATTTCCGGTTTGTTCTTCCCCGACAGCCACCCCGGCCAGGTAGTCCGCGGGTGGCTTTCCGGTTCGTATGAGGCAGTTGTTTCGTTTGCTTTGGTAACGGAATACGTGGAAGTTATTTTGAGGCCCAAGTTTGAGCGGTTTGGTCCCGAAGTCACGCGTATGCGAACGTTGTTGCAACTTCTCACCTTAAGCAACGTTGTCGTAGCGTCAGAGCGAACTGTACCTGCGATCCCACCTGTGCGTGACAAGAAGGACGTCGCTGTTGTTCGGTGCGCGGTGCAGGGCCGTGCTGACACCATAGTTACCGGGGACAGAGATCTTCTCGTGCTTGGCAAAGTAGATGGGGTTCAAGTTTTGACGCCGCAGGAATTTCTCAATCGTTTAGAGCAAATGACGAGTGCCTCTGCGGCCACACCGGCCAAGCGCGAGGACTCTTCTGTTTCTGATCCGGAGCCCAAGGATTTATAAGCTGGAGAAGGGGGCGGCAGTATCAACTGCACGCGGGCTGGAGGTGCCGTGCGTGTAAAAGAAGTTCCCGGTCCTGATCGCTTTCTGTTGCCCGGCCGGGGTAGTAGTGTCCAATGCCGAGTGGACATCCCCCTTGCCGGCACCCCTACCGTTTTCCCTCCTAGCCCCGCCGCATGACGGCGGCGGCAATGCTTTCTTTTCGCCCGCGGCGCGGCCGCGGGCGCGCGGGAAGTAGCGCCGGTGCCCGGCCGGCGTTTTGAATTCCCCGGTGGAGCCGGGCGAGGCCGGGGAGAGGGAGGGAAGGATGGCAGGGGTAGTTGTTGGGGTAGTTGTTGCCTTTGTGGCCGGCCTCGTGGCCGGCCACTGGGTGTGGCTGAGGTGGATTCCGGGCCTGCGGGCGTACCTGCACGCCCGCTGGGTCCGGGCGGTTCGGGCGGCGGTGGCGACGCTGCCGCCCGCGGAGAGGGAGGCCCTGCTTCTCCCGCACCGCGTCGCGTCCCACGTTGAGTGGGACGATGTGGTGCGGGAGGAAGAATTGGCGGTGGGGGGGGGGCAGTGATGCCCGCCTCCTCTGGTTTTACGATCCGGCACCTCCTCGGGGTGCCGGAAGAGTTGCGGGCCTGGTACCCCCCGCGGAGCCAGGCCCGCCGCGCGGCCCGGCCCGGTCCGGAGTTTCTCGCTTGGGCCGAGGCCGAAGCCTGGGCCCGGTGCTCTGAGCTGAACGCTCAGGGCATCCGGGCGAACATAGTTCGACCCCGGCGCCGCGAGGCGCCGGTGGTCGTTTACCAGCTGGGGGAGGTTGGGTGTCGTGGCTGAACATCCACTTCTTCCAGCGGTAGCTCTTGCGGCGGCTGCAGCGGGCTACCTGCTTGCTGCAGCTCGCTACCGCCAAATGCTGAAGATTCTCTGGACCGACCCCCTCACGGGGTGTCTGGTCCGCAGGGCGGGGGAGCGTTTTCTCGCCGCCTGTAGGCGGCGCCGCGTCGGCGTTGTCCTGGCGGACGTTGACGGCCTCAAGGTTGTCAACGACCGTGAAGGGCACGCCGCCGGCGACCGGCTGCTGGCGGCCGTCGGAAAGGTCCTTCGGGCGAACGTCCGCCCGGGGGACCTGGTGGTTCGCTGGGGCGGGGACGAGTTCCTCGTCTTCTGCCCCGGCACAAGCGATGAAGAAATCGTTTTGGTTGCCCGGCGCCTGCGCCGGGCGTTGGAAGTGGCTGGCCTTCGCGCCAGCGTCGGTGCCGCGGCCTGCGGGCCCGGCGCTGACCTGGCCGAGGGAATTAGGCTGGCTGACCTCCGCATGTATGCGGAGAAGGCCACCCGGCGCCTCCCTGGGTGCTACGTGGCCGGGGAGGCATAGGTGTAGAAGATGCGCAGGGCGAGAGGACGGACGACTTGCGATCGCTGATCCCCAGCCCTGCGGAAATCAAGAGGGGCCGCCGGCCCTCGCCAGGTTAGCGACCCCCGTGCAGCGGAGCAGAGCCACCTGCTCCGTTGCCATTTTACCATACCGCAGAAGAAGGCGACAAGCGTGGATGGTGTTATTCTTGTCCCTCGTGTAGTAGCCATGGCATTCGCGGTCGCTGCTGTTGCTAGGAGTTTGTGGCACCCTGAAGCAAACCGTCGTCTTGAGGTGCTGCTCCTTGCAGTTTTAGCTGCGGTGTTGGCTAAGTAGGGTTGTCTCCCCAGCAGATGCGTGGCCGGAGAAGTGTAGACTGTTGCGGGGCCGGATCACCCTGAGGGGTGTTCCGGCCCCGGTTTCGTATGCGGCTACGACACCTGTTGTGGTAGACTGGGGGTGGTGGCGGGAGGTGCTCCCGATGACTGAGAAAAAGGTCGACGAGCAGGTGATTCCGGAGCCCACTTGGTACGCGGTGCAACGGATAGATGCCCGCCTTGAACGCATGGAGGCTACACTTTCGGATGTGCGGGCAGATGTGGCTGGCTTGAAAGAAGCTGTCGTTGCCCTGCAGAAACTGGAGCAACGCGTGGATGCTCTTCAGGCTGGCCTGGGGGCTCTCGAAAGAAAGGTTGATGTCGGGTTTGCCCAGGTGGATGCTCGCTTCGCCCAAATAGATGCCCGTTTTGCCCAGGTTGATGCCCGACTTGCCCAGCTTAAGACGGAACTGGGCATCCAGGTTTACAAAGCCGTGGGAGCGGCTACTGCCTTCTTAACCCTTGTGGTCAGCCTTCTTGCGTGGTTCTTGCGCTAAACCGGTGGAGTGATCGGGGGTGCCGTGCATAGACCTTAACCTGCGGGCGAAAAAGCGTAGGGAAGAGTTGCAGCGGGAACTTCGGCGGATAGTCTCGAAATGCCGGGATCTCGGGTACCGAAAGGCAATTCTTTTCGGTTCCCTCGCCCGGGGAAACGTGGGGCCGTGGAGCGACATTGATTTGATCCTGGTAAAGGACACCGACAAGCGCTTTCTGGACAGGCTCGATGAGTTTTACGGCGGTGTCCTGCCGGACCTACCCGTTGATGTCCTGGTGTACACCCCAGAGGAGTTCGCCCGGCTCTCGCGGGAGCGCGCTTTTGTGAGGAGGGCGCTTAAGGAAGGGGTGGTTTTGTATGATCAGGAGGGACAGGTGGGAGGAAGCACAGAGATGGCTTGAGCAGGCCAGGTGGGACGTGAACGCTGCGCGCCGGGTTCGGGAGGCGGAACTGTACAGCCTGGCTTGCTTTGTAAGCCAGCAGGCTGCTGAAAAAGCTCTCAAGGCATATCTTTTTTGTCAGGGGCTGGAAGTAATCAGGGAACACTCAGTTGGGAGGCTGGCGAAGCGGGCGGCGAACTACGATCCTGAATTCGCGCAAGTCAAAACGTGGGCTGCCCTTCTGGACAAGTATTACATTCCGACGAGGTATCCGAACGGGCTTGCCTCCGGAGGCATTCCTGCCGAAGCATACGACGACCAGGATGCGGCTCGGGCTGTGGAGCTAGCCGAGAAGCTGTTCGGTGTTGTTGAAGCAAAGTTGAACGCGCTGGCCTCGGCCGTCGAGCCGGAAGAACCGGAGGAACCGGAAGAGTAGCATACGTTCGCAAAGAGCCCCGGAAGCAAGCTCCGGGGCTTTTATTTGTAGGGCAGAGATCGCGGAGTAGTCGGAAATGTAATGGGTCCCCCGGGAGGTTCTGGCTCTCGCCCTGGAAAAGACAAGGGACCGGGGGTACGTTTGCCTCGATCATGAGGACGCAGGGTTTTTCATACCGGAGGAGAGTCTGCGCCACCTGCGTTCTCGTCCCCGACTCCTGGCATGGGCCGTCGAGGTGTTAGCTGCCTCAGCGTTTGACCCCCGCGATCTATGGGAGGTGATGAAGCTCCTTCCGTTATGCCAGAAATTCCGGGAAGAAGGTTATGCCCCCGTGTGGTATGGGGGACGTATTCTGGTTAACCCCTTCCCGGAAGAGTTTAGGCGCAAGTTCCCGGCCCTGAACAGGGCTTAAGTTCAAGTGCGGCGCGGGTTTCCGCGCGATTTCTGTTTGAATTGTGTAGCCACGAAAAGGAAGGGCATATGGTTGACAAATGCGGTGGGAATGATATAATGGAGCCATGAAAAGGGTAGCCACGGCGATGCACGTCGCCACCACAAAGCGTACATACAAGGGCAAGACCTACGTAACATACCTCCTCCGCCAGACGTACCGGGAGGGCGGCAAGGTCAAGCACACCTCTGAAAAACCGCAAGCCCGCGGGAGAGCGGTTGACGGCGATAGCGAATCCTCAGCAAGCAGTCTCACGAGCGCGGCCTCCCTTTCGCCCGTTTTCGCCAGCGGGTACGCTCGTGCCAGTCGTTCCATCTTGCGCACCTTCGCCTCGTACCGGCAGCTGGGCTCGCGGTACTCCTCCTTGCGGGTGAGCAGGGTCCAGATCAGCACCAGCAGCTTGCGGGCCACCGCCACGATGGCCACCTTGGCACCCTTCTTGGCCTTGAGCCGGAGGTAAAAGTCCCGCAGAGGGCCGGGAACCTTCACGGCGCGGTGTGCGACCTGCACCAGGATCCACCGCAGCGTGCTGCGGCCCGCCTTGGTGATGTGCCCGGTGTAGCGTGTTTTCCCGGACCAGTGGACGCGGGGCACGAGCCCGGCGTAACTGCAGATCTTCTTCGGGGAACGGAACCGCGACACATCGCCGATCTCCGCCAGGATGGTCATGATGCTTATGACGTCGAGGCCCGGGATGCGCAAAAGCAGTTTGACTTCCGGCATCTGCTTTGCCCGCTCGTAAATCTCCCCCTCCAGGGCCGCGACCTCCCGGTCCAACTCGTCAATGACCTTGAGGCACGACCCCAGGATGATCTCCTCTGTCTTGGGCAGCACGAGCTCCGCGAGGAACCGCCTGCCCTTCTTGCCGAAGAGGTCGCTCACCGGGGGCCGGTACCCGTTGCGGGAAAGGACCGCGTGCACCGAATTCTTGAGCGCGGTGCGGAGCCTGACCAGCTTGGCACGGTACCCGAGCAGAGTCCTCAGCTGGCGCTGCTCGCGGCTCGGGACCCACACCGCCGGTATGAAGTCGGCGGCGAGCAGCCTGACCAGGATCTCGGCATCGACCTTGTCGGTTTTGATCCGGGCTTCCGCGATGGCCCTGGTCTTCAGGGGATTGGCCAGGAGGACTTCACCGGCGCACTGGGAAACCATGTCGTACACCCAGTAGGCGTTTCCGGTAGCCTCCAGCACTACGCGGGTGTCCGGGGTCAACTCGTTGGCTACCCGAGTCCAGTCCCCGTGTGTGTTCGGGAACCGGAAGCGCCTCAATTTTCCGCCGGCCAGCTCTGCGCCCTCGCAATACCTCTGGTGCACGTCAAGAGCAACGTAGCGCACTGGATCACCCCCGTGAATGGTGTGGGCGCGGACGGAGTTGTGCGACACACACCTATCCGGGCTCGTGGCCCACTTGGGCGGGTCGTTGGGGCAGCCATACAGGACGGCGGGCTCCTGGGTGTCCCATGTGCTTGGTCGGCTGCCCCGTCCGCACCCTCCCTTCAAACCGCCCTGCCACTCAATTCGCGGGCCTGCGGTTTTATCATGCCTACAGGACGCTGGCGAATCTCTCCCACCTTCCCCTGCCCACCATTGAGCTCATCAGGCGGTCACTGAAGGGAGAAGTGTTCCTGTCGGCGAGCGAAGACCTGAAGATCACCGCCTCACGCTCCCATGGGGCGGTTTACGCTGTGGTGGGCATGATCCGCAAGCTGGGTCTTGACCAGCTCATCTACTCCCGAAACACCGAATGGCGGGCACTGGTGCTGGCCATGGTGGTGGCGCGCATCCTGGAGGGTGGCTCCAAGCTGTTCGCCTCCAGGTGGTGGCGGGGCACCACGTTGCCGGAGTTGTTGGGCCTGCCCACCGAGGGCAAGGTGGTAAACCTGCTGTACGAAGCGATGGACAAGCTTCTTCGCAGGCAGGGGGCCATTCAGAAAAAGCTGGCCCGCCGTCATCTTCAGGAAGGGTGCTTGGTGCTCTGGGACCTTACCTCCAGCTACCTGGAGGGCAGGACCTGTCCCCTGGCTGCTTTCGGGAAGAACCGGGATGGCAAGAAGGGTAAGCGGCAGTTCACCTACGGAATCCTGACCGACTCCGAGGGCCGGCCCATTGCGGTGGAAGTGTTCCGGGGGAACATGTCCGATCCCCTCACCGTCCGGCCGCAGATCGAGAGGCTCAAGGAGGAGTTCGGGTTTGGGCACCTCGTGTTCGTAGGTGACCGGGGGATGGTGGTCAAGTGCCGCATTGAGGATCTGCGCAAGGCGGGTTTCAGCTGGATCACCGCCCTGCGGGCCAAGGACATCCAGAGGCTGAGGGACGAGGGCCTAATTCAGTTGGGGCTGTTTGACGAAAGGGACCTGGCGGAGATCTCTGCTCCCTGGTTGCCCGGCGAGCGTCTCATCGTGTGCCGCAATCCCCTGGTGGCGGAAGAAAGGCGGCGCAAGCGGCAGGAGTTGCTTTCCGCTACGGTGAGGGAGCTTGCGAAGATCAAAGAGAGCGTGGATGCGGGCCGGCTCAAGAAAGCCAAGGAGATTGCCCTGCGGGTGGGCAAGGTGATCAACCGGTGGAAGATGGGCAAGCACATTGAGCTGACCATTGAGGATGGCCGTTTCGAGTACCGGCTGAAGGAAGACCAGATCGCCCGCGAGGCGGAGCTTGACGGCATCTACGTGATCCGGACGGACGTGGGGCCAGAGAAGCTTTCCGCGCAGGCGGCGGTGAGTGGTTACAAGTCGCTGAAGTTCGTGGAGCAGGACATCCGGGACACCAAGGCGGTGCTCGAGTTGCGGCCGGTGTTTCACCGGCTGGAGGACCGCGTCAGGTGCCACGCTTTCCTGTGCCTCCTGGCGCAGTATGTCAGGTGGCACATGATGCGGGCGTTGGAGCCGCTACTGGCGGAGGAGAAGAAGCACTCCTTCGAGTTGCTGATGGAGCACCTGGAAACGATCCAGCGGAACACCATGGAGGTCGCTGGCCAACAGTTTAACCTCCCCACCCAGCCCGACGAACTGCACCGCCGGATCTTTGCCCACCTGGGCCTGCCCCTGCCGTAGCCACGGGGCTGAAATCCCGGCTGGCCGAAAACCCAAGTGGCCCAATGCGTTCAGCCAGTGACGTTCCGGGAACTTCCGTTTAGGGCTCCTGGGCTCTTGGTTTCGGGAGCCGCAAAAAATGGTTCTGCCGGATTTCTGTTGGATCACCCGGCAGTAACTGTGGTAAGTAGCAGCTGGTTCGTATAGTTTTCCAGTCACCCACCCCGGGATCAAACCCCGGGGTTTCTTTGTTTTCGCGATGATGTAACTCGCCAGAGCAAGCACGATGCGCCTGGTTACCAATACCTGGCATCCATTCCGCGTGCTTGTGGTCTCGCATCTGGCGGGGCTACACCGGATGCGCCCGTAGTGTAGCGAACAAGACACCGGTTTCCTGAACCGGGCGCAGGGGTTCGATTCTCTCCGGGCGCACCGTGCGCGTGTGAAGCCCGGGCGTGGTCCGGGCTTTCGGGAAAGGGGCTTGCGCCCCGGTGACAATTCTCCCGGGGGCGCAGGCCCCCGGGTTATGGGGGGATAGTGTGATGAAGGTCGTCGTGCGGCGCGGCGGGCGTCCCCTGTACCGGTGGACGTCCCAAGACGAGGAAGAGCTGCTGGCGTACATGCGGCAGCACCCGGAACTGAGCACCAAGCGGTGCCTCCGGGAGTGGGCCAGGGAGAAGGGTTATCCCTGGCATGCGGTCGACCACCTGTGGTACGACAAGATGCGCCCGCGGGGGATCGACCGCCCGGCTCCGGAGCCGGATCCGGCCGCGGCCGAGGCGGCGGCGGTCCTGGAGCCGTCTGTCGGCGACGAGATCCGCCGCGCCCTTCTGCGGCTGGCGCAGGAAGACGGGCGGCTCGGGCGGCTGACCGCCGCTGATCTGGAACAGGTCGCCAGGCGGTTCGGCGTGAGCTATGCCACCGTCCTGGCGTGCTGGGGCCAATTGCATGCAACCGGCCAGGTTCTGGTGACAGAGCGTGCCCAGATTGCCCGGGAGCTTGAAGAGACCCGGGCGAGGGTGCGGGAACTGGAGGAGGAGGTCGCCCGCCTGCGCAGGGAGCTGGAAGTGCTCAACCGCCTGCGCGAGGCCGTCTTAAGCGTGCTGGGACAAATCTAGTGTTGCGTTGTTGACTTCCTCCCCAGGGCTGAAGCCCGGGGCATCCGGCGCGGCGGTGTTGGTGACAGCCGGGTGGCGGAAGAATCCGCCGCCCGGCTGGTTTGGAGGTGTCGCTATG
>Ga0080004_1128971_pt1 | contig 13734 bp, 18 predicted proteins | sample WasSprMetagenome_FD_69207 | JGI IMG/M metagenome (GOLD analysis project Ga0080004, IMG submission 69207) | Sulfidic aquatic microbial communities from Washburn Spring, Yellowstone National Park, USA - WS (SPADES assembly) (version 2) | ecosystem: Environmental > Aquatic > Thermal springs > Hot... | reverse complement strand
ATCGATATTGTAAGGTTCACACCTCGCTCAAAAAGTTTTATCTTATTTAAGAGACCATATAAAACTAGAAATGTAAGAAATGAAAAAGATAAGCTTATTATAAAATCTATCATTTTGATCAAACCTTCGATTTAGCATTTTTATACCATTCTTCTTCCTCAATTTTTCTACCCAATTGTTTTGCTATATTCTCAATCTCAGAAATCTTTTCTTTAATTTTTTTCTTAATATCTGCTTTCTTCTTTTCATCTTTTTCTTTTTCGTATTCACTCGTTAACTTTTCAATTTCCTCCTTCAATTTATTAAACCTTTCTTCTCTTGTAGCAACATTTACAGAATATCTGAAAACTCCAAAAAGATAAACAGCAACAAAAGACACGACTGTTAAAGAAGCCGCTAAATAAGGTAAAATTTTTGTCAGACCTAAAGAATATAGGGAAAGAATGGAAATCAAAGAAAGTGTTAAGGCTGTTAGAGAATAATAAAGATTTCCTACGTTTCCAAAAATGTTTGATTTTTTCAAGAAAATGAAAAGAATCAAATAGAAAAGAAGTAAAGGTAGAAAAATTGAAAAAACTAGTTCGTTTAAAGGTAAACCAAAAACTTCCATATTTTATTATCTCTTAAGCAAATTAAATTAATGAAGGGAGATACGCTAACACTAATAGTTATACTAGGTGTTGTTTCTATAGTTGGAATGTTTGTATACTATTATTTTGCTCAAAAAGAAGAAACGAGAGTAGAGTATTCATTTATCCCATCAATACCAAAATATTCAGATATTATTTTATCTCCTATATCCTCTAGACCAGGAGAACTTCCCACAAAGTACTTGGATTTAGATAAAGAGGACTATTTTGGGTTTCGTTACTCAATAAAAAGTAGTTTCATGGAAATGACAAATGCGAGAATTTGCCCGTCTCTCTCGTATACAACCCAGCAAGGTGAAATAAAAGTAATAAATGGAGAATGCCAAGAAATAATTTTATCTCCAAATGAAGAAAAAATTGGAGATATCAATATTTCACTATTAGATAAAAAAGAAGAAATAAAGAACTCAACAAAAATATTTGCTGTTATTAACATAACTTATTCTTCCAGCCTAAGAGGGCTTTGCGATCTTTACATTGAAAGTGGATATCCCTCGTGTACAGTTTCAAGAAACCCTGAGATGAAAATTGCACCGACACTATCACCAAATCCAATAAAACTAGAAAGGGACGGCTCTTTTTCCATTGATTTAGAAGTATATAGATATGGCGAAGATTTAATTATACATAATATCGAAGCTAAACCATTAGAGACAAAAGTTATCAGAAGGTTAAGAGACAAGAAAATAGAGGAAATTATAACTATTGATAGTAAATGCGAGTTAGAAAAAGAAATAGTTATTCGAAAACCGCAAGATAATTTAAGAGTTTGTACTCTTCCACAGCCGAAAATCAAAGTAAAGGAGGAAATTGGAAATAATACTACCTTACAATACTTTCAGTTAAATTGCGATAGCGAGGCTTCGAAAAAGCTAAAACTTTGTGAAATTTTGGAGAAAGAAAAAAGAACAGAAGTGCTTAAAAAACTCCCGATATTTTTGAATGTTTCATTCTCTACATCTAAAAGCTATTCATACAGGCTCTTCTTAAGTCCCTAAGAAGTCAAGCAATTACAATTCTTTAGACATTCGTCAAAGTTTCCAAATCCTAAATATTCACAAACTTCTCCAAATGTTGCTCTATTCACATCTGCCTCTCTATTATTTCTATCTCTTAAGGACTGTCCGATTTCATCGTAAAAAATGTTGCTTTTCTCGCTTTCCAGTTGCGGTAAATAGGTATTTGTGCATCCCTTAGCTGCCAATTGTTGACAAAGTTTAGATTGAATTGCTCCTTTACCTAGCCATGCCCTAAAAGGATTCATCTGACCTCCAAAGAGGGTTAACAAAGCAACTGCGATAACTATGATAATTATTATTGCAGCAATGATCCAGAAAGTTTGTTCTGCCATTATTTTAATTAATTCTTCACTTTATAAAGATTTAATGTCAAAATCCACGATATGTTATCTTAAATATAACGTGAAAGTGCTATTTGCTTCAATTAAAAAAGAAGAATCTGAATAGACAGATTTTTGGAGAATTTCTAACCTTAGTATTCCATTCTCCTTATTAATTTTATGAACTTCAAACTCCGTAGCAACATTATCTATTTCCACTTTATATTTCTTTTGTAATCTATTCACTATTTCTTCTTCTCTAAGGTTCCCCTTTAACGAAGAATATTCATTCTCTATCATCTTTATAAAATAGATTTTCGAATATTCTATTTTATTGATTACTGAAGCAAAACTCCTAGAGATTGTGGAGACTTCCTCCTCTTTACTCAGAAGTTGAGAGAGTAAGTAAAAAGAAAATATTACTATAAAAGCTGTTACAAGTAATATTAGAATATATTGAGCTATCCCTTTCACGCAACAACCACCTTAATATTCATCTTTTTATTCTCTTTTGTCATAAAAGGTAGAGTGATTTCTTCTCCTTTTATGCGGTTATCGCCTAAACATCTATTTTCGATGCAAAATAAGTATTTGGTATTAATTATCTTATTCAAAATGTTTCTTAGTTCGTTCTCATTTATCCTTCCAAGATAATACTCTATTAGCTTGTCTCTTACATCTGAGTTAGATATAGATATAGCTAATGCCTCCGCAAGAAGGGGTTTATAGATTGGTTTAAACGTTAGCTCAACATTCATCTTGATATTTAGATAACTCATTATGAAGAAAATTATAGAAAAAACAAAAATCATCACTATGAAATTCACTATAAAGTTAAACATTTTTGGAAAGAGTTGTGCTCTAATAACAGACCACCATTTTTCCTAAAATATAATTTTCACCATCCTTAACTACTACTGGTATAGAGTATTTTTCATTTTTACAATCACCAAACGAAAAAGCATCTCCATTTAAATCTTCTATCTTTATAGAAAATTTATTCTGTCTAACACATAATCTTCCATTCTTTAATTTTTCAACTTCAAAAATACCTCTGAAAAAATTTCCATCTTTTTCAAACAAGAGGCATTTATCCCCAGAGATGACATTTATAAAATCAAATGCCTCTCTATCTTCCAAAGAACTCTTTATTGTTACGTTGTAATTTGTAAAAATAAGGAAAGTTCCAACAAAAAGAGCGACAAAAGTCAAAAGCTGTAAAATGTCAATTAACGTTTCCGGAAGAACATAAGCCTGTCCCTTCATTCTAGCCATATTTCATCACCCTTTTTATGGATATACAATAAACCATTTTTGCAAAATGATTTGCTATCTTTCAGCTGTATATATTCTGGCACTAATATTTTCGTTGTGTATTCATCATTACCAATCTTAGATATTAGACTTCCTCCTGAAATACTAACATTGCATTCTCCTCCTATTCGAATTGCAACATTATAATCTAATGAGCTAGATGAAAGAGAAGAAATTATTGATGTTAGCACTTCTGCTTGAAGTTTTGAATTAATCCAATTTTTTTGAAAAATATGATAAGAGATTACGGTTGAGGACATCAAAATTATAGCTAAAATTATTATTCCGCTAAAGAATTGAAGGAGATAAGTTAAAAGAGTTCCCTTCATAGGTTATTGTTGTATTACAGTTTAAAATCTATCAAGTTTGGCATGTTCTTATAAACATCTGGATAAATAAGAACCCCTTCTCTAAAAACATCCACAAGTAAGCCAGCTAAGTTAGAAACTACAGAACAAATTCCCGTAAATCCCTTCCCTAAACCAAAACACGCTAATATTGCATCTAAGGTACCTATACCTCCTGTACTAACGGCACAAAGTGAAGCTGAAACACATCTAACGGCATAAGCACCAATCTCGCTTCCAACATACCAGTTTACTAATCCAGCAGTAGCATAACAATAGTTTTTCTTATCGTCAATTTTCATGTATGGTTCGACATAAATCGTATCTCCATCCACATAGATTTTTAATTTAGCATAACATGGACTAACCAAATAAAATCGAGGATCTTTAGCTACAATACTATCTCTTTTTAGTTTTATAGAAGTTATTCCTTTGTTAACACAACTTTCTGGTAAATCAAATTCTCTAACACAAGCTCCTAGCTGAACACATACTTTTCCGTCTTCACATTGCGTTTGACAAAAGCCTTTTTTCTGAACCTCTAAGGAAGGATACCCATAGTAAGAAAAGTATCTATCCCAATAAGTAGCACCAAGTGGTGTATAAAGGTCTTGAATTCTTAAGAACATATAGCCGAACATTCCTCGAGAGAAAACTTCAATATCTTCTTTAACTCTAAGTCTTTTTCCATTCAGTAAATTCCATAAATTCTTTGCTTCTTCTTTGTCTCCATTTTCGAGAATACTATAAAGATATTCTCTAACAGCGTGTCTAGAATCATGCCAAACATCCGAAGATGAAAGCTTGATATTATCCAAGTTATCAATCAGGCTTTCCATTTTAGATCCTTTTTCTACCACAACAAAAAGTCCTCCCTCTTCTGCTTGCCTTGCTAAGTTACTCCATTTTTGAGACAATATTCTAACTGCCTCATGGGGATCCTCTACTTTCACTCCGCTTAATCTTAAAAACTCTTGCGCCTTATCAGGATTTCTCTCAAAATAATCTTTTGCGAATTCAGAAAGTTCCTCAAAACTTTTCGAATCTAACATTCTATCACTCATAATCTTTTCTGAAAGTTTGCCAAGCTTTTCTTCTATTGGATATAACATTTTTTCTTTTAGCTTGTCTGTAAACGATTTCGGGTCGTAAATCACTTCTTTTACAGTTCTTCCATCAGTATCATAAACTATACTAAAGTCATCAACCCGATTAGGATAACCGTTTCTGTCTACAAATTCCTGAAGAGGAGCTATTACTTCTTCTTTAGCAACTTCATCAGCAATAGAAGCTCTAAATTTTTTCAAGGTTGTATCATACTGCCATCCTTTCTCTCCCACACTTTCTTTAAGAGAGGGAACGACATCTTCTTCTGCTATCTCGTCAAGCGATGAAGAAAACGTTTGCTTGAATTCTTCCCACTTAATTGAAAATTTCGTCTTTATTTGTTTTATTTTAGCTTCCAATTTTGATTTTAATTTAGGATAAACATATTTCTGCGTAACAACTTTAACTACATCCGCTCCTATGCCAAGTATTACTCCTTCTTTTAGACAATCTCCTAATGTTTTATCTTGAGTAACTAAACAGAAAACAGTATAAGTTGCTGTAACCTTTCCAATAAAACTCCCTTCTTTTATCAAAAGCTTTCCCCCTTTTACAACAATTCGCTCCGCCTTTCCCAATTTTTCTACTACTACATCTGCTCCATTTTCTATTGCATTCCATATTCGTGCAGCCTTTTGGAAATTTTCGGGAGAAATACCTTTAAATTTATCTACAAACAAATTCATTGCTGCTTTCCCTTTCGAAGTTATACCACTTTTTATTTTACCTAGTCCAAAAATGTCCAATCCTAAGGTGAATGAATCTATTACAAGCGTTGCCATAAAATTTGAGCTCCAAGGCAGATCTTCTGACCAGGGAGCAAATATTGAAGCTGCTGTTTCTGCAACACCTTGCCCAAAAGAATACGGCGGTTCAGGAGGAAAATATTCCCAGTAAATTTTATAATATGGATCATTGAATGTTTGGACTGGAATGTTAATCTCTGTACCACCTAAACCTATCTTTTGAGAGACCCAATGGAAAAATTCTTCGGTCTTCTCCTTTAAAGATGCAACAAAAGGTTGTGGCATTTGAAAGTCGATATAAACAGGTTGATTTGTTTCACAAGTGGCATCTATGGCTTTAACAAATTTTGCCCCATTTTCCTCGACTATTCTATCAGAACTTGAATGTATAAAAAACCACCAAACACCAAACCCTATTAGTATTGTTATTATTGCTCCTATTATCAAAAATCTCATTGTAAATTCATTCATCGTTCACACCCGCAATATTTTTTACATTCATCAAGATTTAGTCCATTCTCTCTACATATATCCTCGAAACTCTTCCCTCCAATAATAAATTCACTTTCCCTACAACCATTCTTTAATATCTCCAAACAGGCTTTATTCAATTCTTCTCCTGATGGGACACTTGACTTAGTTTTAGAAAGAAGAAAATAGACACCAAGAAGTATAGCAATACCTAAGAGAATTAAAGCAACTATTTCAATAGGTTTTTCCATACTTCATTTTATCCTATGGAGAAATAAATTGTTTTAACATTGTCATTACTCCACTTCTCCAGTATAGTACAAGATAAGTTGAGAGAAGGAGTAAAAAGAGAAGCAAAATTATGAGCAGAATTGTTTTTATAGTTAAGGATACTCCCTTCATGCTTGACGCCAAGGTTTTGGTAATTTGAAATTAAGAATAGCAGATTTCCAGTCAACTTTCAATATAATAAAACCGACTATAAATATGACCATTACTAGCAAAACTATCATGAGAATGAGCCACCATTCGTCCTCACTCAACTTCCCACCCCAAACATCTTCTTAAGAAATTCAGGAATATTTAAAATACTCTCGAGAGCGGAAGCTCCTGAACTTTTAATTTTCACATAGAAAAAATATGCTACGACTAATACTAACAATGCAATCACTATGATGATGACCATATTTATTGGAAGTTCCATTTTTTTAATTGTTTTTGCTAAATAAAAACTTCGCAAAGTTCTGCTTTTCCGAATACCTTTGCTATTGTCAATAGACATATTTCTTTTGCAGTTGCAGCGAATGGTGCGCTTTTGAAAAATATTCCCAAGAAAATTATAGCAAGAACTAAAGAAAGAAGGAGTAAGATAATAACTACAAGCCAATTTATCGAAAGTTCTATTGAAGATTTCATCTTCTCAGTCCTTTTTTAAACAAATTTTCAATCCACTGCCATATACTTCCACTCTCTAGGCCCTCCTTTATTTTATTAGAGAATAAACTCATAAATGCAATAATAACTATAGCAACTAACAAAAAGAAAAGGATGATATAAAGAATGTCCAATTGCAAACTTATTCCTTTCATTTTATTGTCACCTTTATTGGAAACTTCCATAAATACAATACTGCTATAAAAACTAGCAACAAAATAATTATAACTCCTATGATTATTGAAAGCAAGATTTTAGATATCCTCTCCTCCATATCATTCACCTACAACAAATAAAGATATTACTAACCCTGAAAGAAAAACATAAATCACGAAGGAAACAACAATAAACAACAAGAACGCAATCAAAGTAATTTTTCCTAAATTTTCTATGAAGTAAGTAGTCTCGAACCCGTTTTCTAGACCAACAATAAAAAATGAAGAAATAATGCAAAGCTCTAAGATGTAAATTCCTATAGCAAGGTGAAAAAGAGATGGCGGTACGCTAGAAGCGCTCCACAAATTTATCATTGGTAGACCTATGGAAGGTAACCCTGATTCTTTAGGCATGAGTTGTTGTAAGGAAATAGAAAGATTTCCCAAGATAGCAAGAATTATCAGCCCAAGAGAAACCGAAACACCTCCGACTATAGGTGTAAGAAAATAAGACATAAATTTAAGAGTTGAAATGTTATCCGAGATTAAATCCTCTATCTTTTCTTGCAGATTGGAGAGATTCTGAAGGTACTTGGAAAAGGTTAAGAGCGCTTGAGAAAGGTAAAGTGAACCTTTAGAAGAAATGTCAACTATTATTTCGAATACCGAGGAAATTATCGTAGAGTTATATTTCTTTATAACTCCTTGTTCTCCCAATAAAGCCTCTCTTATATTTCCAGAAACTGACAAGCTTCTTTTCAATTCTTTTATCATCTTCTCAACTTCTGGAGTTTGTGATCTTTCTTCTAAGGAGAAGATAGCTTCCTCGAGAGGAATTCCACTACTTGTCTTATGTGCCAATTGAAAGAGCAGAGTACCAAGAGATGCCTCTACTTTCCTTACTTTTTCAATCTCTCTAACATTTCTTTTGTTTCTCAAATAAAGTGGGAAAAAGACTGCTAAAACGAAAATCGATAAAAGTAAAGACGGTTTTATGGATTGGTAAATTAAATCAGTCAAGTAAAATTTACACTCTTCCATAGTTATTTCGATATCTGGTTTTTTAGATGATTCGAAACCGGTTTTTGCCCATTGACTACAAATAATATAATTGTTCACATCGTTTGTAATTCCAATGAGTAGATAAATAGATATTGGTAGAATTGTTAGGAGGGAAAATAAAAATAAATTTAATTTTTTTCCCTTAAGACTAATGAGCAAGGGGTTAAATCCAGTTGTTATCGTTGATGCCGTCATTGGTCTTCCTTCAACTAACATCAAAATGAGTGAAAAAAGAATAAGTGGAAGAAAAAAGTTATAGACGAAAAACACCATAGGCATGCTTAATAATTCTGGTATAAAGATAGTCAAAAGAGGTATAATGGTTAACCCGATGACAGGCAAAATTATTCCTAAAACTAAAATAGCAGTAGTTGGCAATTTTAAATCTCTTGCATACTTCATCATCTTATTGTAGCTTTCATCCACAGTCAATCTCACAGCTTCTTCAAGAAGTCCTTCTCCACGATAAGGATATTTCGCATATTCTAATAGAAGTTTTAAAGCCTCCGAAAATTCTTTCGCTTCCGTCGACCATTTATTTATAACTCTCTTTAGACCTTCTTCCATACTATAAATCCTGCGCAAATTAAAGTCCGCAACTATTCTTTCGAAATCTTTTTTCAAAGGACCTCTTAAATTTTTATAAGCAAAAATTATTGCATTCTCTAAGTTCGGAACACGCGAAAGAGAGATGACCATGTAGGTTATGCAGAGTGTCATCTCAGAAGAAGATACAATCCTAATGTAACGCATCAGTAGATATGGAAAGTAGTAAATGAAAAAAGATAAGAAACTAAAGACAACAAAAAAATAAGGAAAGAAAGAAAAACCAATAATAAATGAAAGAAAAATAAGAAAAACGAAGGAGAAAAAGAAGAAGATAAACGCTGCAGAAACATTCGATGTTGGCGGTATATCCAGGTTACAAAACTCCACAATTCTTCTTTCTCTCTCTATGTATTCTTCAGAGAATTTAAACCTAAGCAAATTATAAGAAAAAGTACAAAATTGCTCATAAATATTCATCCTGAGTCCTCTGTTTATTTCAATTTTTCTTTCAACCATTCTAACCACTTTTCATAAACCAATTTTGAATTAACGTAGCCAACCTCTCTAGAAACTTCTTCAGAAATTAAATGAAAGGCTTCATTAGCATTCACAACCCATTCTGCTTCCAGAAGTTCTGGTCTATTTAACTTTTCAGCGAACTCTACCATCGTTTGTTTAATTTTCGCTCTAAGCAAAATGTTGTCCCAAACTCTATCCCATGCTCCATGCCATTCTCTTACTCTCTTAGCAATTTCATTCAAAACTTCTGATTCACCGTTCAACAAGACGTCAGTTGGTTTCAAAGTATCTTCTTTCGCAGAATAAGTCATCAAAGGAACAAATGCTCCTTCTGCCATAGGATCTTCTTTCCACTTTTTTCTAACTTCAACAACCTCAACTACTCTTCTAAATCTTCTCAAACCATCTGGACTTTTAATAACATTAGCAATTACTATAATATCTAAAGCTTTGAAGCTCGTTGGAACTAAACCTAAATCGTGAACGACTCTATCATAAACTCCATAGGCAGATTCTCCATGAATCGTTCCGGCTACCAAATTTGCTAGAGCACCTATTCTCATAGCCTCAAATAGAACTGTAGATTCTTTGCTTCTAACTTCTCCAACTATTAAAGCTGAATCGCCAAGTCTAAGAGCAGTTCTTAAGGCTTCTTCTGGTGCTAATTCTGTTTCAACATGAGTTATCACAGATCTTGATTTTAAATGTAGAATGTTATAGCCAAGATTTCTATATATTTCTACTGGGAGCTCTGGTGTATCTTCCAAAACAATTATCCTATATCTTCTCATTAACTCTAGGATCATTGAAGACAATAAGCTGGTTTTTCCGGAACCTCTTCCACCCGCAACTAGAACTGATCTTCCCCCATCTATAATGAAACTCATTAATCCAGCAAAAAGTGGATTAAAGTATCTTGCTTTAATGAAAAGCGGAAAAGTCCAAGGGCTTTCTCTATGTCTTCTGAAAGCAAAACCTAAGCCTGCAGAAGATAAGGTTCTAGTTACTGCAGCAACTCTAGCTCTTCCTATAGGTAATGTTATCTCCGTATCTAAAACCGGATTCGCTTCATCTAATGGTCTCCCAGAATATAACCTAAACCTTGTCGCCCAAGCTTCTGCTTCTTCTGGTGTAACAATCAAATTTGTCTCGCATTCTCCATAATCAGCATGATTCACAAATACTGGTAGTTTTCCTGGAGGAGCATTAACATAAATATCTTGAATTTTATCATCTGCTAACAAAATTTCCAAAACGCCAAAACCAACGGTATATCTAACTAAAATCTCTGCTAGTTCTTCTATTTCCTTTGGAGAAATTGGCATCCTCTTGCTAATAACAAGATCTTTTATTATAGATTTTCCTCTCTCAGTAAATACCTTCCTAACTGATTCTAAATCCCTAAGCTCTCTTTCTTCCATCCTTCTTTCCATTAGTATAGCTCTTGCATCGTTTAGTAAAGAATACTTCTCTTCAGAAAGATAAAACTCCTTTGAAGAAACAAAGTATAGAAGTCTTACCTTATTAGGAATTTTGAATATGCTAACCTCGCTTCCATCTTTCAGCTTATATTTGTCAATTAGCTCAGAATCCTTTGGTGGAAAAAGAGAAAATCTACTTAACATGAAAATGGGTCTCATCGTTGGTATGAATATTGTCCTGTATAGGTCTCTGCTTCCAGGAACATATCTATCTAGTTTGTCTCTTATCTCCTTTAATAGCTGTGTCTCTTCAAGTGCTTTTTTTAGTGGTAGCAAGAATTCTTTTGTATACGCTTCATCAGGATTTTTAAATGCATAAATAGAGGTCTTCACATAGCATAGTATAGGATCGGATAGAAGCAAATTTATCAATTCCTTTGTAATTTGGTTGTACTTTGGGAAAAAATCTAAATTAAGTACCCCTTTCTCTTTAACAAAAATGTTGTATATGTTCGCTATTTCTTTAAGCATTTTGACTTGATCTTCCGGATATTCAATTTCTCTATATTCAGATATAGTTATTCTTTCTATCTCCGGTATCTCTATCAACTTTCTCATGGCAAATTCCATCATCTCTTTTGAATCTTCAATAGTAGTAAAAGAAGTCCAATCCCTAGCAATAATCCTAAGCTCGTTTCCTCTTAACTCAGTTTCCATATATTTATTTTATCTCCATAAAATTATCTATGCCAGAAAAATCACAACCGCAAACTTTTCCGCTAGAATTGAATGAGCTTAACAGGAGAGTTAGAATGATGGAAATAAAAATGGATAAGATTGAAGAAAGGTTATTAGCACTAGAAAAGGCATTAGAACAAATACGAACTGATTTTAGAATTATGAAAGATTTGAATGAAAAAAAGATTTCAGATATAAAAAACGAAATCTCTGCATTAAACGAAAAAATAGAAATGATTATCAAGAAATCTGAGCAGTTTGTCACAAAAACAGAGTTTCAGAAAATAAAAATGTTCATAGATATAGTTAATCCTTTAACATCGAGCTTCGTAACTAAAGATGAGCTAGAATCCAAGATAGATGAGGTAAAGAAAAGCGTTTTAAAACAAGAAAACAAAATATAAAATTGGTACTATGCCGCTACAACTTTTCAAAAAACAACAGAGAATGCCGCCTATCGAAAGAGTAAAAGAGTTATCATCTCATGGATTTTCTGAGCCTGAAATAATTGATGTTCTTAGAAAAGAAGGATATAGCCCTCAAGAAATAGACTTAGCTTTAACAGAGGCATTAAAGGAAAAACTTCAAACAACGGCACTTACCCAACAAAAAGAAGAAGAGAAAATTCCATCTTTCGAAGATGTTGTAAAAAAGGTGCAGCCTGAGCAACAAACCCAGCCACAACCTATACAACAACCAAATATTCGATATCAACAGGCTCAATTACAACTTGATCAGCAATATTCTTGGGAAGACTATTTCAATTATATAGACTATTTAATTCATTCAAGAATAAGTGAAATCAACAGGGAGTTGGAAAAGATAAACGCAAAATATCAAGATTTAGAAAGAAGAATAGAGGAAATAAATCTAAACGTAAGAGAAAGTGTAAGTAAAAAAGAGGAAACGTATACACAAATTCTAAGAAAGTTTGACGAATTAAATTCCTCAATGGCAGATCTTGCCCAAAGAATTAATACATTAGAAGAAATACTAAAAGATATTTTACCAGCTTTAATAGAATCTGTTCGTTCTCTTACAAAAATAGCACAATCAAAATAGGATTTAAAATTAAAAACCATAGATAAAATATGAGTGATATCTTTGCTGAAATAGTTACAAGACTTGTTAGCATTGGATTTTTTAACCTATTAACATTTGTACTTGCAATGACATTGATGTATGCTCTTCTTAGACAAAGAAAAATTTTTGGGGATAATGCTCTTATAAATGCTACAATTGCCTTCTCTATAGCTTTCTTTATTTTTGCATATCCTATAATAACTGGAATAAGTCTAGTTGTACCAATAACAACATTTTTCTCACAAGCATTTGTCTTTATTCTTATTTTTTTTGTCGGATTCTTAGTGGCAAGTATATTTTATCCCGAGTTTCCAAAAGTTTTGGGTGATTTCTTTAAAAGTAGGAATGTTTTATTTTCCATGATTGCTTTATCCGTAGCTTTATTTGTTACAAGTGGTTTAGTGGGTATAATTTATAGCTCCTCTGGGCCATCGAATCAACCATCAGCGCCTAGAGAGAACATATTGTTGATAGCTGGGTTAATAATTGCAGTTGTTCTATTATTAATAGCAGGGAGTATTAGGAGTGGTGGAGAATGAGCAGCGGATTAGAAACCGTTTTAATAAATCTAAACAGAATGGGATTTTTTGCATTTTTACCTTTTCTTCTGACAGCTGCAGTTTTTTATGGTTTACTCAGAAGATCTAAGCTTTTTGGTGAACCAGAGAAAAATGTTATAGTTAATGCAGTTGTTGCTCTAGTAGCTGCTTTCATGGTTTGGGCATATCCTATAATAAGCGGAACAAGCATTGAAGAATATCAGTTATTCTTTTCAACATTCTTTCTAAAGGGTACTATAGCCACATTAACAATTGTTATTGGATTAATAATTGTTGGAATGTTCTTCCCAGAAAAAGAGGGCCTCTCTGGAACACTGTCAGAGAAGTTAAAGGGAAGGCTTGGGGTAGGATTACTAGTATTTGGTTTGTTAATAGCTGCAGCAGTATTAATTTCAAGCGGCACATCTTCATTTTTTGGAACTTCGATAGGAACTGCGGATTCTGATCTTATTTATTCTATAGTTTTCTTGATTGCATTCATTGGAATAATAGGATTTGTTGTTTGGATAACCGGAAAAGAGGAAAAGAAAAAATAATCACAATCTTTCTAGAATTTCTTTCTCGGAGAAATGCAAAACTCCTGGAATAATTATGACTGCTGGTAAATCAAAATCCAATGAAAGTATATTTTTTGCTTCTCTCCAAACTATTTTTCTGCCTTTTGTTCCTAGAGAAGAGGCAACAATTATCTTTTCGTCCTCTTTAACTAAATTATTCTCAAGCAAAAATCTTATAGCATC
>Ga0080004_1128969_pt1 | contig 13739 bp, 15 predicted proteins | sample WasSprMetagenome_FD_69207 | JGI IMG/M metagenome (GOLD analysis project Ga0080004, IMG submission 69207) | Sulfidic aquatic microbial communities from Washburn Spring, Yellowstone National Park, USA - WS (SPADES assembly) (version 2) | ecosystem: Environmental > Aquatic > Thermal springs > Hot... | reverse complement strand
CCTGTTTGCATCCCTTGCCTTTGCCCTGGCTCCTCCCAAAGAGACTAAAACAATTCCAGACAAAATTCCAATAATTGCAATGACAACCAACAATTCGATTAAGGTAAAACCCTTTCTCATATTTTTATTAAATTTTTAATCGACCTTTAAAAAGCAAATTATGTTTATGGACATGTTGTCCAGCAATCAAGGTTACCTGGAGCATTGGTCAATGTTTGGCAAACTCCCTTGTGGCTAGCAGCAACCCACTTTCCAGTGCTTTCTAACTTAGTATAAACGCAAAATTTCGTTTTATCGCTATTATCTATCCAAGTATAAACATAAGGGGAATAATTTAAAGGATCTTTTGGCACTGGATTCAAATAATCGGTTCCTCCGCCCTCATTGCACCAATTCGATCCGCCAATTCTTGATACTACATTTGCTCCGTTCCCAGTTCTACAGTATACTTCTCTTCCCCCACAACTTGGATCATCTAAGCACATTTCCATTGCCGAAACAATTTGTCTCATATCAGCTATCCTTTTTGCGTCTCTTGCTTTCTTTCTCGCTCCACTCATTGAAACCAAAACGATCGAACTTAACATTCCAACAATAGCAATGACTACTAACAATTCAATTAAAGTGAAACCTCTTTTTTTCATTGATTTAATTTTTTGACTTTAACCAACCTTTTTCATTTTAGTATGTGATAATTACCTTGTAAAGAGATAAAAGTACAGAAGCCATTAATCCCCCCACCAATACCCCTAATATTATTATTAACAATGGTTCTAAAATTCTCAAAAAGTCTTCAAGAGATCTTTCCATTTCTGAATAATAAAAATTTGAGATTGCCAAAAGGCAATTGGTCAAAGTTCCTGTTTTTTCCCCGACTAAAACCATTTGATTAAAAAGAGGAGGAAAAAGCTCTAGATAAAGAGAAGAAATTGAGGAAATTGTTTCTCCTCTTTTAACTCCTTCTTTAATTTTTGAAATTACATCTTTGTAGGCTTCATTTTCTATTATTCCTTCAACAAGTTCTAATGCTTCAATGATTGTTAAGCCAGCAGAAGTTAGGGTTGATAAATTCCCGCCAATCCTTGAAAGAATTGATTTTTTTGAAATTTCTCCAAAAAGCGGAATCTTTAAAGAAATTTTATCAAAAATTTTTTTCCCTTCCTTCGTCCTTGAATAGTAGAAGATTAAAACAAAAAATATCCCAATGATTGAGACCAAAATTAAAAATTTTTCTCTCAAAAACCTCGAAAAAGAAAGAACAATTTTGGTAGAAAGTGGAATTTCTACCCCTCTTTCAATCAAAATCATTTCAAAAGATGGCAAAATGGAAAAAGTCATTACGCCAAAAATTATTAAAAATACAAAGAAAACCAAAGCAGGATAACTCATCGCTCCACTTATCCTCCCTCTAACATTGTATTCTCTTTCTAAATGATCCGCCAAAGAGGAAAGAGATTGAGAAAGTTTTCCAGAAGCCTCTCCTACCTTTACCATCGCAACACAAAATGGAGAAAAAATTTTTGGATATTTCAAAAGGGCTTTTGAAAGAGGAGTTCCTGCATCGACTTCTTTTGCAATGTCAGAAATTATTTCCTTTAGTTCTAAATTTTTTGTTTGAGCGGAAAGAGTCATTAAAGATTCAACGATCGGAACTTGGGAATTGAGCAAAATTGAAAATTGGCGAAAGAAAGTAAAAAGATCAAAAATGGAAATCCTTCGAAAAATTTTCACTTCCCGAACATAAATTGGAGGCTTTTCTTCTTCTAAATAAGTAACGTAGTAACCAAGTTTTTGGAGTAAAGAAAGGGCAACTTCTTTTGAAGAAGCTTCAATCACTCCTGATTTTAAATCCCCTTCTTTTGTTCTTGCTTGATATAAAAACTTCATGAAAGCAGCATCCTCAGTTCAACTGGATTTAGAGAATAATTTAAAGCATTTTCTAAAGAAATTTCTCCCCTTTTTACTAAATCTGCAAGTGATCTGTTTAAAGTAATCATTCCAATTTCTGCCGAGGTTTCAATAACTGAAGGAATTTCGTGGATTTTGTTTTCCCTTATTAAATTTGAAATTGCCGGAGTATTAATCATTATTTCACAAGCAGGAATCAATCCTCCCCTTACTCTTGGAATTAGCCTTTGGGAAATAATTCCCAAAAGGGAACCTGAAAGTTGAGCCCTAACTTGGTTTTGTTGTTCTGGTGGGAAAGAATCAACTATTCTGTGGATTGTTTGGGCTGCGGAATTTGTGTGCAAAGTGGCAAAAACTAAATGGCCAGTTTCTGCTGCAGTGATTGCAATTGCCATTGTCTCTGGATCTCTCATTTCCCCAACCATGATTACATCTGGGTCTTCTCTCAAAGCAGCTTTTAAAGCCCTGGCAAAACTCAAAGCATCTTGTCCCACTTCCCTTTGATCTATTATCGATCTGTCGTCTTCAAAAACATATTCGATTGGATCTTCGATGGTAATGATGTGTTCTGTTCTTGTGTGGTTTATTTCATCAATTAAAGCAGCTAAGGTAGTTGATTTTCCATGGGAGGCAGGACCGCAAACTAAGACAAAACCTTGCTGAGCTTTTGTGAATTGATGCAATATTGGTGGCAAATTCAATTCTTCAATATTTCTGATCTTTGAAGGAATTAGTCTCATTGCAATGGAAACTTTTCCCATTTGGAAAAACGCATTAACCCTGAACCTTGCCTTTCCTTCAAAATCGTATGAGAAATCTAAATCCTTTTCTTTCAAAAACCTCTCTTTTTGATGTTCATCCATCATTAAGAATGCTAAATTTTTTGAATCTTCTGGAGTAATTATTTTTTCTTTAACCAATGGAAAAAGATTTCCAAAAATTCTCAAAATCGGGGGTTGGCCTGGAGAAAAATGGACATCTGAAGCCTGTTCTTTTATTGCTGTTTCCAAAATTTTTTTCAAAAGTTTTCTTAAATCTTCCATTTTAAGTTGTTTCCCTCAATACTTCTTCAATTGTAGTAATTCCCTTTAAGACCTTTAAAATTCCATCTTGTCTTATCGTGATCATCCCTTGCCTTCTTGCTTCTTCTAAAATTTTCGCTTCCGATGGCTCTTTCAAAATTATTTCCTCTAAATTTTTTGTCATTTCTAAAACTTCAAAAATTCCAATCCTCCCTGAAAAACCAATTCTATGGCATTCATCGCAACCTACTGCCTCATAAATTTTGAAATTTTGGGAAATCTTCAATTTTTTCTTTTCTTCCTCTGGCAATTTTTCAACCTCTTCTAAAATCAACTCCCTAATTTCCTTTGTTGGTTTTACTTCTCTTTTGCATTTATCGCAAAGCCTTCTAACTAATCTTTGACCTATGGCCACTGATAATGAATAGGGAATCAGAAATGGAGAGATCCCTAAATCTATCAATCTTGGAATAACTCCTATTGCGTTGTTTGTGTGAAGCGTAGATAAAACCAAATGTCCTGTTAAGGCAGCGTGGACCGCCAATTCTGCTGTTTCTTTATCTCTGATTTCCCCGACCATGATAATGTCTGGGTCTTGCCTTAAAACGTGTCTTAGACCGGTTGCAAAAGTATATCCGATTTCCGGTCTAATTTGAGATTGGTTTATTCCTTCAATAAAATATTCTACAGGATCTTCTAAGGTAACAATGTTCACTCCCTCTTGATTTAATTTTTGTAAAATTGCATATAAAGTAGTAGTTTTTCCGCATCCAGTTGGCCCTGTTGCCAAAATCATTCCGAATGGTTTTTTAACCGCCCTTTCTAAAACCTCAAAATTTCTCCCTGAAAGTCCAAGTTCCTCCATTTTCTTCAATCCAACTTTTGGGTCTAAAATCCTGATTGCAACTTTCTCTCCCATCGCAGTTGGAAAAGTGGAAACCCTAAAATCGATTTTCCTTCCTCCATATTCTATTGAAAACCTTCCATCTTGAGGAATTCTTGTTTCGTCTATTCTTAAATCAGAAAGAATTTTTATTCTAGAAACTATTGCTGAATGAACTTTGATTGGTAAAAAGAGACTAGAGTAAAGTTTCCCCAAGAATCTATATCGAACCCTCGTTTTATCTTTGAAGGGCTCAATATGAATATCTGAGCTTTGCCCTTCAATTCCGTATCTCAAAATGGATGCCACTGCTTTTGTGATCGGCGCTTCTTCAACTATCCTTTTTAATTCTGCAATTTTTGGCCTTTCCCTCTCAACTTTAATTTCTCTCTCCAATTCTTCTAGTGCTTCTTCTATTTCTTCCTTTTTTGCCCTATATTGCTCAATTGCTTTTTTGAAATCACTTATCGTTATTAAAAAAATCTTTATTTCTAAATCCTTTTTCCTTGCTAAAAATTTTATCGCTTCCATTGCATCCAAATCTTCCGGGTAAACCATTCCCACCTCTAATATTTTTTCTTTTTTTGAAATAGGAATGATTTTATAAAAATCAGCAGTTTCTTCTGGAATTTCCCTTAAAACTTCTGGTGGAATTTCTTTTGGTTCAAATTTTTTCAAGGGAATTTTTAATATCTCAGACTTAATAGAGAAAAGTACTTCTTCGCTCAAAATTTTTCTATCCAAAATTACCTCTTCTTCCCTTTTCCCAAAAGTTTCAATTTCTCTTTTTAGTTTTTGCTCCTCTTCCTTCTTTAAAATTCCCCTTTTTACTAATTCTTCTATTATCATTTTATTGGCAAAAATGGATTTTCCCTTCCTATTTCTTCTGGACCAGGAGGTTCGATTTTTTCAATTGGCTGGAGTTCTTTCAAAATTGGGTTTTCAAAAGCTGAAAAATCGATTTGAATTTTCTTTTCTGGGAAAGAAATTTGGGGAGGAGGTGGGGACATTTTTTCTTTTTTGAAATATCCAAAATAAAGGTTCAAAAAGGTAATTGCTAAAACCAAAAAGAATACTATTATTAAATTTTTTTGTCTTCTTATCCTTTTGTAAATTGGCTCCATTTTTTAATAACTGAAAAAAGAAATTGTGAGGTTGTAGCTAGGTGTTTCTCCTTCGCTAGAAAGAGAAATTTTTTCAATCCTTATCAATCTAGCAGACCTTTCTAAGGTAGATATAAAATTTTTCAAGGAAGAATAATCGCCTTTTAGACGAAGGTTGGTTGTCCATTTTTTCAATTTCCCTTCTTCCTTAACACTTATTGAACCCAAGTTTTCTAGTAAAAGTCCGGATTGAGAAGATGATTTTTGAAGAAAATTAAAAAGGGGGGGAATTGAGGGATCGTCGGGCAGGGCAGAATCAATTTTTGAAATTTCTTCTTGATAATTTTTTAATTTTTCAGATGTCTTTAACACTTCTTGAAAGTATTTATCTGAAGTTTCAAATTCTTGTCTTTTTTGTGAGAGTTCAGAATTTAAAATTGAAAGCGAAGTCTTCGTTGGGGAAATAAAAAGAAAAAATAGTAGGGCCGAGATAAGGAGAAAAAAGATTGAATAAAAAACTTCTTTTTTCATTTTAGAATGTTTTTATCAAAAGCTATTTGGATTGTAAAATCGACCTTCCCTTCTTTCCCTAAATTTATTTCCTTGAGCTGAACTTTTAAAGAAGGATCTCCTTTTAAAATCTCAAGTTGCTGGGCCAAAACAGAAAAATTTGGAGATTGACCAGAAAGAAGGATAGTTGAATTTTCAAAATCCAAATTCATTCTTGAAAAATAAATTTTTTTGTGAGTTTTTTGCTCTAAATAAGGAAAAATTTTTGAATAAAAAAGATGTTCTTTAATTAAATCAGAAAAGTAAGAGATTTTTTCTTGATATTTGGAGACTTCTTCTTCTGCCTTTTTTATTTCTGGAGTCTTAAGGGCTAAAATTTTTTCTTCAATTTGAGAAATTTCCTTTTTCTTTGCTTTCTCCTGATAGAAAAAGTAAAAAGAGGCAAAAACTGTGCAGATAAAAATTAAAATCGAAAAATAAAGGAAAAGTGTTTCTGGAGAAGGTAATTTTCTTTTTGGTTTTGGAATTATTTCCATTTTATTCAAATGCCCTTAATGCTAAACCTACTGCGATTGAAAATGAAGGTCCCATTTCTTCCAAAGTTTCCTCCAAAATTGGGGGAAAATAGATTTTTTTGAATGGGTTTGCAATCTCTACTTCCTTTTTAAAATAATTTTGAAAATATTGCAACAAACCAGGCAAATTTGCCCCTCCTCCAGCCAAAATTATTTTTTCTACTTCCTTTCCCTCTGTATTTTTAAACCTTAAAAAGGTCTGTTCAATATCTCTCAAAAGGGAATTGACAAGGGGAATTAAAATTTCTCTTACTTCTTTTCCCTCAGGAATTTCTGTTGATAGTAACCCATACTTTTTCTTCATCTCCTCTGCCAAATCCAAATTTACACCTAAACTTTTTGAAATAGCCAGGACAAATTCATCCTCTGAAGTGTCAAAGCTCCTTGAAATCTTCAAGATCTTTCCATCGATTATACTACAAGAAGTAGTCCTTGCGCCAAAGTCAATTATTGAAATTATTTTATTTTTTTCCCAAAGAGATCTCACAAGAGAAAAAGTTTCTGCTTCAAAAGTACTCGATTCTATTCCTAAAGATTTAGCAATTAAACTGTATTGGTTTATTACTTCCTTTGGTACAGAAACCAATAAAATTCTAAACTTTTCTTTTCCCATGAAGGGTCTTTTGCCAATTAATTGCCAATCCCAAACAACTTCTGAAAGAGGTAGAGGGATGTGCCTTCTTGCTTCAGCTTCGACTGCAAAAGGAATTTCTTCTTTTGTCATTGGTGGGAGTTCAAAAGTGGTAAAAAATGTTGAAAAATCTGGAATTGAAAAATAGGCAGTTTTTGTTTTGATTTTTGCTTCTTCAAAAATTGCCTTGATTGCCTTGACAATATCTTGGGTGGAAAGCAAAAGAGTACTCTTTTCAAAAGTCCTAAAAGGTTTTTGATATAGTGCCTTTGAAGAAATTTGGCCGTAGTTTTCAAGCTTTATCCTTCCTGCAAAAGAAGAAAGTTGGACCACTTTTATATCTGAAGTTCCAATATCAATGCCGACTGAGTTTTTGGGAAATAGAGATGGAAATTTCATCAATTTTATTTTACCATTAATCAATGAAATTTAAAGAATTTATTTTAGATTTAGTTTTCCCAAAATTTTGTTTAGGTTGCAAAAGAGAAGGAGCTTTTTTGTGTGAGGATTGTTTTTCGACCTTAGAAATTTCCACTACCCATCGAAAATTTAATGGAAAAAATCTAACTGACCTTTATTTTCCGGTAAATTATGAGAATTTTTTAGTAAAAAAATTGATCCAGAATTTCAAATATCCACCTTTAATTAAAGAATTGAAAAAAGAATTAGCTTTCTTAATAATTTCTCACTTTTTGCTATTGGATAAAAAACCTGATTTTTCAGATTTCATTTTAGTGCCGATTCCTCTGAATAAAAAGAAATTAAAACGGAGGGGGTTTAATCAAGCAGAAGAAATTGCAAAAGAGCTAGCAATTTTTTTAAAAATCCCTTTAATTTCAGATTGCTTGATTAAAACAAAAGAAACGAAAGACCAGGTGGAACTTTCGGAAAAAGAGAGAAAAGAAAATGTCAAAGGAGCGTTTTTTATCAAAAACAAAGAAAAAATTGCTGGAAAAAATGTTTTGTTAATCGATGATGTTTTTACAACCGGTGCAACTATAGAAGAGGCAGCGAGAGTTTTAAAAGAAGCTGAGGCAAAGAAAATAGTTGGAATCGTAGTTGCAAAAGCTTCACCCGGTCAAGATAAAATTCAGTAAAGCGGAGGAGGTGGGACTCGAACCCACAAGCCGCTTCTTAGGCGGCGTGGCTTAGCAAGCCACTGGAATACCATTATCCGACTCCTCCAAGTGTTCATTGTATCCTATTCTTTGAATCTTTGCAAGTTTTTCGGATTGTGGAAACCTATAAGTTGAAAATATTTCTTAACATCATTTTCACTCTCAATACGCACTTCCTTAAAGTTTTTCGCTATTCTCGGGTGATCCAAACCTATACTTTTGAGAAAATTATAAACTGATTTAATCAAGGGATAGGAACTGTTTTTAAAAGAAATTTTTTTATAACTGTAAATTTTGCCATTTACTCTGTATTTATGGCAAAATACGCTTCCTTCTGTATCCATAAGGCCCCGGATGCAAGCTGTTAAATAGGATTTATTTTGTTTGATCCAATTTGGAATATCTATTTGCTGCTTTACTCTATTACCTTGATTAAGGCCAAGTTTCTTAATACAAAAGCGAACTAGTTCCTTCCGTGAAACAGTAAGAACGAGGCGGGAGTATTTTTTATCCCAATAAGTACTAACAGGAACATCGAATAATTTTTTTATTAAAGATTTTACGAATTTGCCGTAATCTTTTTCATTTTTGTAGTTTAAAGAAATTGAAATCTGGTATTGACTAATGCAACCGTCGCCGAGTAAAATTCCTACGAATTCGGCTAATTCTTTTGAAAATCGAGGTTTTTTGATCGGTTTAGTAACCCCGATAATAGGGTGTTTTTTATATTTACCTTCTCTTTCCCACCACTGATGCCACTTTTTCTTCCAATATTCAGAATCGCAAGGAACTTTTCCATATTTCTCTATCAGGACTCTTCCACCTTTAGAGGCGGCTTTTTTGACATACCAATAGCGATCTTTTAGTTTAATGTTTGAAGGAAATGAAAAATGAATTTTATTACACAAAATTTTTAGTGCTTTATAATCCATTGAAAATCTTTCCTGAGACCAATCTCTGATCGTCCTTTCAGAAACACCGCAGAGTTTAGCGGCCTCTTTAACCGAAATTATTGATAGAAGAATTTGCAAGAATTTCTTTTGACTTCCTGCTTTTTGAAAGAAAACTCGCATATTAATTAGTTTATACTACCATAAAAATAATGGCTTCGCTATGGAAATATTGACTTTTTTGTGCTACTATATAAATGTGCGCCCTCGTAGTTTAATGGATAAAATTCGAGTTTGCGGAACTCGAGATTGGGAGTTCGAATCTCCCCGAGGGCACCAAAAATTTAAAATTGCAAATTGATATAAGGAAGAGGGGTGACAGCGAGGACAATTTCCTTTGGAAATGTCCGAGCGCCATGGAGGGGAGAAACCTAGGTTTCTCCCCTATGGAGAGCGAGCCGAAGCCCCGCGTGAATTTTTCACGGCGGGGCGCCAGCGCGAAGCGCTGGGGAGGCGAGCGATGGGCCCATAGCTCAGTTGGCCAGAGCGCCGATATGGCATGTCGGAGGTCGTGGGTTCAAATCCCACTGGGTCCACCAAAATTAGAATTAGGAAGGGGTGACAGCGAGAGCGATTTCTTTTAAGAAATGCTCGAGCGCCATGGAGGGGGAGACCTAGGTTCCCCTATGGAGAGCGGAGCGAAGCGAGCACGCGTAGTGTAAGATTTCTACCTACCGGGAAGGGGTGACTGCGGAGCGAATCAGTGTTCCCTAGATTTCTTTGGAGCGAGCCGAAGCGAACGAAGTGAGTGCTAGCGAGGAACTTGCTAAAGATCAAATTTATAACAGGTAGATTTCTACCTTCAGGAAAGGGGTGACCGTGGAGCGAGTGCCGAAGCTAAATAGCGGAAGCACGAGCGGAACCAAGAGGGGGAAACCTCGGTTTCCCCCATTGGGAGCCGAGCACGGCAAAGCCGCGCGCAGGCGACAAGCCGGGGTAGTGTAGCTGGTGCGCACGGATGTCTGAAAAACATCAAGATGCGGTTCGATTCCGCACCCCGGCACAAAATTGCGGGTGTAGTATAACGGTTATTACGCAGCCTTGCCAAGGCTGAAAAGGGGGTTCGACTCCCCTCACCCGCTCAACACCCTCTCCCCTAGAGCGTTGCTTCCTGGCGCTTTAGCGCCAGCACAAGGTGTCCAACCGCTAAAAAATAAAAAGCGGACCAAATACGGGTATTTGATCCGCAGATGAATAAAAATTTCTTAACATAGGTCAGCCTATGTAAGTTTTGCAGGGATCAGATCCCTGTAAAATTCATAATAAGGGGGTTTTGCGGGTCAAATACCCGTTTTTGACCCGCAGATTGACATTCAAAAGAAAAAAATTTAGGATAAAGGAATGAAAAAATGGCTAAAAATTGGGGCAATTTTTCTTCTAATTTTAACAGGAATTCTCTTTGAATTTCCTTTAGAGGCTGAAAACTCTAACATTTTGCCTAAGGAACCTGAAAAAATCGTTTTCTCTGAAGGAAATTCGGTTTTTGGAATTCCAAATCCTAACAATCCAGAAAAAGAGCCAATAAGGATTTTTGCGATTGTCACTGCTTATTCTTCAACCCCTTGGGAAACTGATGAAGATCCCCATATTACTGCTTCTGGAAAACCTGTGAGAGATGGAATTATTGCCAATAATTTACTTCCCTTTGGAACAAAAATCAAAATCCCCGAGATTTTCGGGGATAAAATTTTTATTGTTGAAGATAGGATGAGTTTTGAAAAGGGAAATTACCAATTCGATGTCTGGTTTGAAGATTATTTTGAGGCTCTAAAATTTGGTGCCAAAAAAACCTACGTTGAGATTTTAGAATAGTGCCCGGGGAGGGACTTGCACCCTCACGGGGAAAAATTCCCCAAAGGATTTTAAGTCCTTTGCGTCTTCTGATTCCGCCACCCGGGCGAGGCCTAGGTGGGACTCGAACCCACGTGAGCTGTTTTGCAGACAGCTCCCTGAACCCCTCGGGTACTAGGCCTTGTTTTCACTTAAAATTTTAATAATTTCACCATCCAGCTGATTCTTCCTAATTTTAAAAAATTCTTTAAATTTCTCAAATTTTCTTTTAAGAAACATTCTTTGAGTGTTGCTGTACATGAATTTGAAAATCCTTATGCTTTCTTTTAAAGAATATGCTATTTGAAAACTTCTAACTCCTTTATAAACCTTTGCTTTTCTTATTCTAAGGAACTTTGCGATAACTTCGGAGAGACCCTCAAGAAATGCTCTGCTTCCGCTAGAAAAAATTGTCCTCATTCTTTTTATCCTTATTTTCCCCTTAGAATTTTTTCTTTTCTCTACATATACCGTTCCATCACCATCGAAGTAACCTCTAACAAAATGACTCAGATATAAAGATGGAACTTTAGGGAATTTAATAATTTTTGATTTCCGAGCTGGTACGCCTAATTTTTCTAACTGAGAAACCAATTTTTTATTTCCGATTCGAAAATAGAATGTTTTCGAAAAAGTGTAATACTCTCCATTGGGAAAGAGCTTCTTTTGAGAACTCCTTATCCTAATCGGATGATTAGAATTCAGGGCTTTCCTGATTTTCTCCAATATTTCTTTATCTTTGCTCGCAAATTGGACGTACCTAGTTCGAGAAGAATTTTCAGAATCTATTATATTTCCATCAGCGCATAAAAACCCGAGAATATATGCCATCTTTTCTGACCATTTTTGAAAAAAATTGACATTAAAATCGTATCTATTCCATCCACCACGAGTTTCTAAATTCTCCTTTTTCATTTTTAAAATTTTACCTTATTTTTTCTCTTTTTTCAATTTCTCCAAAATTTCCTCAATCCTGGCTGCCTCTAAAACTTTCTTTTCTTTTTTAAATCTTATCATCGGTACTCTTTTTAAGAACAATTTTTTGTTTAGCCTTCCTTGAATGAAATAAATTTCTTTTTCTAAAATTTTCAAAACTTCATCGAATTTGCTTTCTGGGTAGCAAGAGAAAAAAACTCTACACTCTGTAAGATCTTTGTTCGTTTCAACTCGAGTAATTGTGACTAAAGTGTTCTCTGGAAAATCAATTTCCTTTCTAATGATTTTTGAAATTTCCTCTTTTATCAAGCTATTTATTTTTTCAATTCTCCTCTCCATTAAATTTCAACTTTTTTCTTTTCTTTTTTAAAAACGTTCAAAATATCTCCCTCTTTTATCCTTTCTTTCCCCTCGTACAAAATCCCAATTTCCTCTCCACTTTTGGCAATTTGAATGTCCCTTTTTTCTTTTTGTAAATTTAAAATTTTCCCTTCCCCAATTATTTCCCCATCCCTGACAATTTCTAAGAACAAACCATTTTGAACTTCGCCATCAATAACTCTTCCCCCAATAATTTGCCTTTCTCCTTTTTTCCAAAATTCAACTAAAACTTTAACTTTTCCAATATCTATTCTAATAATTTCAGGTTCAACAACTTCTTCCATAAGTTTCCTTACCCCCTCTATCAAATCATAAATCAATTGGAAATTTAAAATTCTGACTTTTTGTCTCATTGCTAATTCCAGAGCAGGTCTCTCTGTCTTAACTCTAAATCCTAAAATTGTAGCGTTTGCCGTCTTTGCAAATTTGACATCTTCTTCATTGATTTGGCCTACTCCAGATCTTAAAATTTTTAGGATGACTTTCTCTGACTTCAAATTCCTCAAAACTTGTTCTATTGCCTCCTTTGTGCCCAAAACATCAGTCTTCAAAATTAAATTCAAAATTTTTTGCCCTTCCTTTACTTCAATTTCTTCAATTTTCTTTTCAACTGGCTTTGCATATTCCCTTGCTTTTTCTAAATCTTCAAAAACAAAAAATTCCTCACCGATTATTGGAACTTCTTCAAAACCAACTAAAATTCCTGCTTGCCCTGGAAAGATTTTCTCAATTTTCTTTTTTTGAGGATTTTCCAAAATTCTAACTTTTCCAAAAGTGGTCTTTGTAGCAATAAAATCTCCCCTCTTTAAAATTCCTTCTTCCAAAATTACAGTTGCTGTAGGACCTCTTTTTGGATCCAGAAAAGATTCAACGATTACTCCTCTTGCAGGTTTTGAAATATCCGCTTTTAAATTTTCCATTTCAGAAATTAGCAAAATCAAATCCAAAAGATCCTTTATCCCCTCTTTTGTCTTTGCCGAAGTTTTTACTTCAGGAACTTTTCCACCAAAAGATTCAACCAAAACCCCTTCTTTTGTCAATTCCCTTTTTACTCTTTCTGGATCTGCTTCTGGTTTATCGATTTTATGGATTGCGACAATTAAAGGAATTTTTGCCTCCTTTGCGCATTTTATTGCTTCTCTTGTTTGTTCTTTTACTCCCTCAACTGAATCGACTACTAAAACTGCAATATCAGCCACTTTTGCCCCCCGAGATCTCATTTGGGAAAATGCCTCGTGCCCTGGGGTATCCAAAAAGGTAATTTTTTTTCCATCTTTTTCAACCTCAAAAGCTCCGAGGTGTTGAGTAATTTCTCCCCCTGGTTTTTCTTCTTTAAATTCAAGTTCTCGAATAGCATTCAAGAGACTGGTTTTTCCAGCATCAATGTGGCCCAAAATTACTACTACCGGTTGCTTTTGAACTTCCATGTTTTGCCAAATTTATTGCCTCAATTTCTTCTTTTGAAAGATTAAATTCTGATTTTCCTCCCCTGATTGGTTTTGCAAAAACCCTATTCCCATCTTTCAAATACAAACTTGTAATCACTACCCCATCATCTTTTCCATCCAAAAGGGCAATGGAAAAACTTTGATTCCCTCCAACATCTTCAAAAGGATTAAACCTAACAATTCCAACCTTTTGAATATTAAACCTTTCTTTTTCTTTTAAAATTTCCAATTCTTTCAAAACCTTATCAAACTCTTTTCTCAATTGATCAAATTCCTTTAAAACTTCCTCTAAACTTTCTGGTTCTTTTTTCTTTCTAAAAAACTTAAACATATTTTGCGGCGGGTGCAGGACTCGAACCTGCAAGGGGAGAAACTCCCCACCGGTTTTCAAGACCGGCGCAATATCCAATTCTGCCAACCCGCCATGGGCGCGTCAGGACTCGA
>Ga0080004_1105246_pt1 | contig 13744 bp, 9 predicted proteins | sample WasSprMetagenome_FD_69207 | JGI IMG/M metagenome (GOLD analysis project Ga0080004, IMG submission 69207) | Sulfidic aquatic microbial communities from Washburn Spring, Yellowstone National Park, USA - WS (SPADES assembly) (version 2) | ecosystem: Environmental > Aquatic > Thermal springs > Hot... | reverse complement strand
TGACCCCCGGCGGCAGCGAATGCCCCCAGCCCTGCGCTCTTTCGCCCCCGAGTCCCGTATCCGCCAGCAGTTGAAGAGCGCCCCGCAGACGCGGTCCCCATTCCGCGCAAGCCTGCTCATCGGCGAAAACCGCAAGCCCCCAGAAGCCTCCGCCCTCGGAGAACTCCAGGCAGCCGGTTTCGTAAGGCAGGATGGACCCGCCCAGACGATCCACGGCGGCGCGCCAGCGCCGGGCCGGACGGAACGGACCGGGCGCGGAGAATTTGATGTCCGCGGGCAGCAGGCACTCGCTGGGACCGTCCAGCCGCCAGGCTTCCTCGTTGAGGGGCTGCTCGGACAGCAGGTCGTTGATCAGAGCCAGGGGAACGAACCGGGCCCCCTCCCAACGCAGTTTCGGCGAAGCAGCGGGCGGCCACAAGGTCGCGGGCGGCGCCACCAGGTGCACCTCGTCCAGGTAAGGGAAACAGGAGCTCAGGCGCAGAACAGGTGCTCCCGCATCCGGCGTCGTGGCTGAAAGCCATTCCTCCAGCCAGCCCAGATGCGCCATGGCCTGGGTCAGGGCGGAAAAGAGCACGTCGCTATGAATGAGCGTGTCCGTGTCGTGGCGCGAACCGTCGCCGGGGCCGATGCGCCACGGACCCGCAGGCCGGAAGCGAAAGACGAGCGCGGGCTGCATGGTCAGGGCGCCAGCCGGGCAGCGAAATCTTCGCTCAGAGCCAGGGACTGCAAAGCGGCTACGTCGGCCTTGGAAATCAACTCCACTTCCGGCGCGCCCGTGGCATAGTAGCCGCGGTTGCGCCACACCAACCGCAGATTGGCGAAGCGCACGCGGCCACTGCCGCGCGAGCCGCCCCCTCCCAGCGAGTCGTCTTCCAGCAACCGCATGCCCTCGATGAGGCGGGCCAGCAGGGCCTTGTCCTCCTCGCAGAGAATATCGAGGATCATGCGCACGCGGAACCGGGCTCCGGCCGGCACCCGCTCCAGCGTGCGAGGGTTCGCCTGAGCCGTGATGCGGTCAATGGCGTTCTCGCTCTTGACCTCGGTCAGTTCATCGTCCAGGTTCTCGCGCATCTGCGGCGTGATGCTGTCAGGATCCAGCGGCGCATCGCACACCGTCAGGCGGGCCGGAGTGGCGTTGCTGGACTCCAGCGGTTCGCCCTGCACCCTTTCCATGCGGCCCGGATTGCGCCCGAACAGCAGGCAGATTTCGTCGTCCGGGCGGTCGCTCTGGTGAATGCGCACTTCCTGGCCTTTGCGGCGCGACAGGTAGACCAGCTCGGAGGGGACGGCCAACCCCGAAGCCTGCTCAAGCAGGGCGCGCAATTTGCCGCGCAATGAGCTGCCGGGCACATAGGGACGGCCAAAGGCATCCTTGATGACGGGGTTGTCGGCCCCGCCAATTTCGAGCGATCCCTTGCCCGCGCCGATGTGCAGGCCGGTCTCGCAAACCAACTCTCCCTCCAGAATCAATTTCCCCAAAAATCGCAGTTCAGTTTCGGCTGTGTGCGCGCTCATGCTTCCTCACTCGTTGTATGCCACGATGGCTTCGAAAAGGTCGCGGAAACGTTCGTAGCCCCGCGGATCGTTCTTGCGGGTGACCTGCAACAGCAGGCGCTCCAGCGTTTCCAGGCTGCGCAGCGAATGCCGGGCGATGGTGTAGGCCAGTCGCGCGCGCAGCATGACGAACTGGTGCTGGCGCTCGCTTTCCGGCGCCCGGCACGCGCGCCGCACAGCATTGTACAAGCGGCGGAGCTGGCTCTTGGTGCCGGAATCCAAGTCGCGCATGCGGCTGACGACCGCGTGCGCCTGGTTGTCCAGGTACAGACTGTCGTTGATCAGTTTGTCGAGATCAATCTCGGGCGGGCCCTCGGTTTTCCGCTCGGTGCGGCTCTCCGAGCTGCGGCCACCCGATTCGCGGGCAGCCCCGCCGCGTCCCTCGCGCGGAGTCGAAGAACGGCCTTTGGTTTCGGGTTGAACTTCAGTCGCCATCACTGCACCTCGGTGGTCAATCGCGCCCATTCCAGCGCCACCAGCCCGGCCGGCCGCAGGCGCACCTGCGCCGCGCCCCGGCTACTGAGCTCGCTGGCCAGGTGGGCGCGCAGCTTCTGCACCTCACGCTCCCGCGCTCCGGCCAGCGCCCGGTTCAGGCGTCGCTGGAACCTCCAGGGTCTCTCAAGCAGTTCGGCCTCGACGCTTTGCGCCGCGGCCCCTTTATGGTAGAAACGGCTCAGTTCGTGGAGCACGTGACGAGACGCGGCCGTCTCGTTCACCATGCGCACCAGAGTGTCCTTCAGCTCGGCCGCATCCCCCAGTTGCTTCCACTCCAGGGTGCGACCGAGGAAGTACAGGCAGTCCTTGTCCGCAGCCTTGGCCAGCGCCAGCAGCCGACCGGCCTCGCGATACACGCTGGCCAGGGTCGCCTCCGGACTCTCGGCCAGGGCAATGGCCATGGAGATGGTCTTGCCCTCCGGGCCAGGAAACTCTTTCAGATTCTCCTCACTGAAGCGATGGAACAAGCGCTGCATTTCGCGCGCCAGGGGCGCCAGCGCATCCCAGGCGCCGTAAACGGCAAAATCGTCGCCGCCCGTGTAAAGGATGGTCACTTTGCGCCAGAACTCCGGCTGCGAGCAAAGCACTTCCAGCTCCCCGGCAAAAAAGTGGCGATAGAGGATGGAAAGCTGGACGTGCTCCTCGATGGTCTGAGCACGGCGCATGCGGATTCGGAAGTTGTCGGCGTCGCCCCGCAGGACCCCCCAGATCGGCTTTCCCTGCGCCCGGCGAGCCAGGGTCTCCAAGTCTGCCGGTGCCTGTCCGTCGTCGCTGGGCGCAGCGTGGCGGGCGAAAACGATGGCTTCCGGATTGCGTCCGGACGCCAGCGACCAGGTGTGCTTGCCCGGCCCCACCACGATGCGGGCGGGTTCCTCGGGATTCCACCCCACGCTGTCAGCATCCCACAGCGCGCGGCTCAACTCGGGGAAATACGCGTCGCCTTCCGGCGGCGCCTCCTCGGTGAAGGGTTCGAAGACGGACGGATCCAGCGCGCGGGCCTCGCTGCGCTGGCGCTCGAACTCATCCTGGATGCGGCGCCGAACCACGCTCCAGTCACCCAGGTTCTCGGTGGCGCCCCAGAGGAGCTGAAGCCGGTTCCCGCTCAAGCGGGACACCGACTGAGCCGCCTCGCGCAAGAACTGGCGCGCCGCATCGCCCGCATCACCCGGCAGCACCAGGAGAAACTGACCGCCCCCGCTGGCGCCCAGAAGGATCCTGGGCAGCCCCAACTCCGCCAGCAATGCCCGCGGGATGACCTCAGCAAGCAGGGTGACCCAGTGGGATCGCCCCGCCAGCGAATGCTGCCCGGCGTAGCCGGCAGCGGCGCACTCGGCAGCGCCGGCGGGCGACAAAAGGAAATCCTCGATACCCGTGAGCTGCCCCACGAGCAGGAGCTGGACGGACATGGGAGATAATCAGACTCTTCGAAACCGCTTAGTCTAGCATAGCGGTCCAGGCAGGCGCGCAGCTAGAAAGCCGGCCTCGGACGATAGCCGGGCCGGGCACGCACCCGATATTTCTTGGCCACGTCGGAAACGATTTCCACCGTAATTTTGCGGAAGCCCTCGTTCGGGTTGGGCTGAGGATAGTAGGTGATGGTGTAGGAATAGCCGAGGGCTTCACGAATGGATTCAAAAGCCTCCACCTGCTTCTGCCAGGTCTTGGCCCAAAAGGCCTGGCCGCCAGTGCGCGCTGTGATTCTGCGGAAAACCGCGCTGGAAATCGGGTCCTTGTTCACTTCGCTGGTCGAGATCACATAGATCGGAATGCCTTCGTCTTCGGCCACGGCGCGCACGTCATCGGGTGAAACCATGCTCGCGTTGTCCGGCCCGTTGGAGAAAACGATGATGACCTTGCGTCCGGGCACCTTGGCCGCATCGCGCAGGGTGAGCAGCAACGCGTTGTACAAGGCAGCGTCATCGCCCGCCACCGCCTTGCGCAGACCCGCGATGGCAGCCTGGCGGTCGCGCGTCAGCGGCGCCGCGCGTGAGAGGTTGCGACTGAACGTGTAGATCGCCACCGAATCCGCCCGGTCCAGTCCGCGAACGAAGTCGGCGATGGCGTCGGAGGCGTAGACGAAGCCGCGGTACATGTAGTTACTGGTGTCGAACAGGATGAAAACGTTGGTCCCCACGAAAGCGTCCGCCGGTCCCGGCCCAGCCCGTTCGGCCTCCGGCCCGGTCGCCACCAGCGGGCGCGTGGATCCGTCTTCCAGCACCTGCACGGCGGGCTTGCTGCCCTCGGCAAAGGTGGCGATCTTCTGCACAATGCCGTCTTCCAGGATGCGGAAATCACTGGGTTTGAGCCCGCTTACGTAGCGGCCCTTGCTGTCGGTGACCGTGAAGGTCACCACAACCATGTCCACCTTGACCCGGTACACAGGCCGCTGCGGCTCTTGCGCATTCAGAGAAACGCCGGGCAACAGGATCGCGCCCAGCAAGGCGGGTACGCCAACAAACCGCATGGTTGACCCCCATGTCACGACAATTATTGTAAGGACGCCTGCTGCTCGCCAGCCATCTGCTGTCGCATCTGGCGGCGGACGTCTTCGGCCACCAAGCGCATGGAGCGCCACAGAGCCGGCCAGTCTTCCAGATGGGTGGCGAAGATTTTCTCCACCGTCTTCTGCGTCCACTCGGGAATCGCAAGGTTCAGTTGGGAGGGCGGCAGGTGCAACTCATCGGCGAGCGCCGCCCAGTACAGCGTCCCGGACTCCCAGCTTTCGGCCATGATCCGGCTCGAGTAACCCATTAAGGTCGGGAAGGTGCGCAGGTGCAACAGATCAGGCTGGTAGGAATTGGTCAGCGTCGGCTTGGGCGTGCCGAAAATCCGGGCCACGCGGGCGTAGTTCATGCGATCCGGAAACTCCCGCTGGAGACTGCGAATCTCGGCAGCCAACGGGTTGTCCGCGGCGCCGTCGCGGGCCAGAACATCACTGGCCAGCACGAAAAGTTCACCCGGCGTGATCTCTTCGAGCGCACGGGCAACCTGACCCTGGGCCACCAGATCGAGGATACGTTGCCTGCGACCCGGCGTGGACTGCCGGGTAAGCATATCCCGCAGTTGCTCCATGCGCTCCGCATCGAAGGCCGCTTCTGCCACCAGCGACTCGCCCAGGCGCAGATGCAATCCGACCCAGTGCACTTCCGCGGGCGTCACGTTCCACCAGCGCGGGATCTTCGCGCTGATCACCAGTTGCGGCACCAGGTCGCCCCAAATGAGCGCCTGCTCGCGTTCCGGAACCATGAAGTTCTGCTCCGCGTCCGCCAGCGCATAGGGCAAGCCGGCCAGCGAGCCTTCCAACCGGCCCCCGGCGTTCGAGGGCCAGCCGGTCCCGAAGACCTCGGCCTGCCGCCAGGTCTGCCGGGATCCCTGCCCCCCGATGAAGTCGTGGCTGCGCACGAAGAGCGGATTGGTCAGCAAGAGTTGGCCGCCGGGAGGCGCGTAGTGGATATAGTTGAGCCCGACCAGCGTGTCCCGGAGCAATGGCGCGAGCAGGCCACGCAGTTCACGCACCCGCGCCGGGTCGCCCGCCGCCCGTTCCACAGCGGAGCGCAGGTTCAACCGCCGCTGCGCCTCGATGTGACGCTCGGTCCAGTACCCGTAAGCGAAAGCATTCTTTTCCACCGTGCTCAGCGCGGCGCGCGGCGGCTGGATCTCGCCCAGGCGCGAGCTCAGGCGATTGAGCAGCGCGGTGTTGACGCGCTCCCCGCGAGCCACCGCTTCCAGGTGGTCCGCGACTTCAAAGAGCAGGTTCAGCGGGATCAGGCGTTGCGCCTCGAAGAGGCGCATCATTTCCTCGATGACCCGGTTCTCGGTCTCGGGATCTTGCGAGCGTTGCACGCCGGCCAGCAACTCGATCATGCGCTCCTGAGGCGAGGCCGACTTGGGAGTCCCGGTGGCGGCCAGCAATTTCCAGACGCCCGCCTGGCCGGCATCGAAAAGGTCGCGCGCGGTCCGGAGCTTGCCGAACGGCTCGATCAACTCGGCCAGAACCCGATCGGCTTGCGCCTCGGGGATGAAGCCGTGCCGGCAGAAGATCTGCCACAGGCTGACCAGCGCCTGCATCGTGCCCGCCGCGTTGGCCCGTTGCAGCGGATCGCCGATCCGGGTGATGGCTTCGGCAGCGTCGAGGAAGGAGATGATGGTGGCATCGCTTACCGAGGGCACTTCGGCGAACAGCGAATATTGCGCCCCGTAGTTGCGATAGTCGCGCGCCAGTCGCTCTACGGTGGCCGGCTCCAGTGGCTTGGTGCGGCGCCGGTTCATATCGCTCAACGCCATGAAGATCCTGAGGGGCTCGTTTTCCACCGTCTTGCGGCAGAGCGCGAACAGGGCCTCGATCAGGTCATCGGGTTCGCGCCAGGCGGCCACGGCTCGCGTCAGGCGGGCGTCCGTGCGGGCGTGCGGGTGCGTCGCGAAGATGTTCTTCCACACTTCGAGGCCGCCGGGGATGTGAGGACGCCCGTCGGGCTCCAGCCGGAGCCGCGTGGTCAGCAGCACCATGTCCGTGTTGGATCGGAAGACGGGCCGCGCCGGCCCCGGGCTGGTGATGCGGCCGCGGACTGCCGCGTAGAAGCGCTTCATGCGTTCGGGCTCGGTCAGGTAATCCTTCACAGGCCCGTTGACCCTCGCGAGCGCATCGAAGTAGCTGGCCAGCCAGCCGTCATCCCGCGTCAACAGCCGCTCAAAGAATGCCGCTCCCTGGTCCGGCGAAACGCCCACCAGCTCCGCCCACGCTTTCTCCGTTCGGGGAGCGCCAGGCACAACGGCCTTGCCGTTGCGGATTTCGAACATGGCGCCGAAGAAATCGAGCACGTGACCAAAGGCACGCAGGCGTTCCAGCGGCACAGCGCGCCGCAGCTCTTGCGCGGTCTCGCGATCCAGCTTGGAGAAGCCCAGGTACAGGCGGCACAGAGCGGGATCGCCCAGGAAGATATCAATGAAGGTTGCACCCTGGCGCTCGCGACCCGTGAGCCAGGCCTCCGGGCCGAAGAGCACAGGAACGCGCGTCGGCTGATACTCGTAAACAAAGGGCTGATTGGTGCGCAGGGCCTGCTCGAGCTCGGCCAGCGGGAAACCCGAGTCAATAGTCAGGAAAGCGCGCGTGGCGTTGACGGTTTCCAGCGCCAGCTCGCTGCCACAGGCCCCGCGGATCCGGTAGCCGAGCACGCGCAACAGCTCGCCGGTGCGCGGTGATTCGCAGGCTTCGATGCGTATCACCTTCTCGGCGCCAGCCAGCTTTTCCAGCTCGCGCGCCTGCGAAAGATACCGCTGGAGCAATTTCATGTACTCGGTGGGCTCGAGCGCCTCGCCCGAGGCCGAGGCGCGATAGCCGTTGGTGACCACGTTACGCGCCAGCGCCGGCAGCAGATCCTCGACGGTAACATCCTGCGAGACAGCGGCCATGCGCAGGAAGGAAGGCAGCGGCCCGGGAATTTCGATCCAGCCGACGGCGGACTCGGCCCCCTGCGCCTTTTCGAACGGCGGCTCTGCGGCGGTCCGTCCCTCGATTTGCTGCCACAGCCTCCAGTGGCGAAGGGCCGCGGCCCGATCGCCCGCCAGCAGGTCCAGCGCGGTCAGCCGGCGCGCAACCTGCGAGCGCCGGGCGCGGTCGCCGGCAGGGAGCGCGTCGAGCAGCTTCTCGTACGCACTGCGAGCGGCCGGATCCCGATAACGGTCCAGGAAGGCAGCATAGGCTGCCAGCACCTCAACGTCGGTGGGTGTAGCCCGGACAGCGCGCTGGAGCATTTGCCGGGCGCGCACCGCATCGCCGGCCCGTTCCAACTGCCGAGCCTGTTGAAGGACTGGCTGTGCGAGGCTCGCCGGAACAGTGACGAAAACCGCCAGAAGGGTCAAGGGGAGAAGTTTCATGGCGCCCACCCAGTCTCGTGTTGGCTAATAATGTATCATGATCTGCCCTCTCGCGCGGCCTCATCCGCGCACCGTGGCGGAATCCCAAACAAGGTGGCTATCATGCGCAGACTGCTTGCCTGTTTTTCGCTGTGCGCCTCGCTGGCGCTCGCACAATCCTATAAGATCGCGGTGATCGGCCTGGTGCATTCCCACGTGTGGGGGCACCTGGGCCGGATGGCGTCCAACCAGCCCGCCGAGCTGGTGGGCATCGCCGAACCCAATGCCGAGCTGGTGGCGGAAGCCAAGAAGCTTGCGCCCAACGCCCGCTACTTCCCGGACTACCGCCAGATGCTCGAGCAGGCGAAGCCCGACATCGTCTGGGCCTTCGTCGAGAACAACCGGCACCTCGAGATCGTGCAGGCGTGCGCGCCGCGCAAGATCCACGTGATGTTCGAGAAGCCGCTGGCGGCCTCCCACAAGGAAGCCCTGGCCATCGAGCAACTGGCGCGCAAGCATGGCATCCAGGTCATGACGAATTACCAGATGGCCTGGTGGCCGACCCAGTACGCCGCCTACCAGTTGGCGAAATCGGGCGAGCTGGGCAAGGTCTGGCGACTCCACGGAATCGTGGGGCACGGCGGGCCAGGTTCCACCGGCGTGCGCAACAAGTACTTCTTTGAGTGGCTGACCGATCCGGTCAAAAACGGCGGCGGCGCGCTGGTGGATTTCGGTTGCTATAACGCCTTGTGGGCCCTGTGGTATCTGGGCCGGCCGGCGACCGTTTACGCGCAAGTCAACCGGCTCCAGCCCGAGCGCTTCCCCAAGGTCGAGGATAACGCCACCCTGGTGCTCACGTATCCGGAGGGCGTGGCTTTGCTGGAAGGCAGTTGGGACCTGCCGCGCAGCTTCCAGGACCTGGAAGTCTTCGGCCGACAAGGAAGCTTGTACGTGACGCGCGAGCGCGTGGAAGTCCGCAAGGGCAAGGACACCACGCAGGCCCAGGTTCAACCGTTGCCGCCCGAGCGCGCCGAACCGATCGCGTACATGGTCCACTGCCTGCGCAACAACCAGCCGCTGGAGGGGATGGTCAGCCTGCCCATGAACGTCCAAGTGTTGGAGATCCTCGACGCTGCCAAGGAGTCCATCAAGACGGGCCGCGCCGTGCGCTTGCCCGCGCGTTGATCAATCCGCGGAGACACAGCCCAGGGGAAACGGCGACGGAGTCGCAGATCGCGGCTGCGTTGCCCCCGTGATCAATCCTGGGATACGCGGACCAGCGGAAACGGATAGCGCCGCTGCCGCCGCGGGTTGTCGGGATCGTAGATCACCACGATGGGCGTACCGGGCGCCGGCGCCGGATCGCGCGGCAGGTCGAAACGGCCCGTCTGCCGAGCGCCGGTCAACAGCGGAAATTCGTAGTGGACCCGATAGCGGACCCCCTTGAGGCGGACGGGCTCCACCCTCAGCACAGTGGCTATGACCGCCCGCCCCTCTTCGAGGAGCCGCCGCTGGCTGCGCAGAGAAAGGCCTAAGATGGCCGCAACAGCGAGCGACATGGCGGCCACGATCGGGCCGAGATAAGGAGGCACGCCGGTCACTCGGTGACCCGTTGCCCAGTTGTGTTCGGGACGCCCAGGGAGATAGTTGACCTCGATGGGCTCGCCGATGGCGTACGCGCGGCGTGAGGTAGAGAAGCTGCCCGCGTAGCTTTTGCCTTCGGCCTCGAATTGGTAGTGGTAGCGAAGGCGGCCCTTGCCCCCACGATGGAACTTCGTGATGCGCCCAGTCGTCTTCACGGCCATTCGCCGGAACTCAGACGCTTCCTGCTGTTGGCGCTGCCCGATGCGGTACAGCCCTGCCCCGAACACGAAGGCTTCCAGCACGGACAGGATGGCTGCGGCTGCTACGATCTTGCCCGTCACAGTCAGGCGAACCGGGCGGGGCACAGCCCGGTTCAGCTCGGGCGGCAAGGCACCAGAGCCTCCCCAAAAGCCCGAAGCCGTCCCGTCACCGCTTCGGTCGTTCACGGTCATCCCCCTCTTTTTGATGCTGGCGCGCCCCCCGCGGCAGCCGTCCTGCGCGCTTGAGCGCCTCGCGCAGCAGAAACTCGATCTGGGCGTTCACGCTGCGCAGCTCGGCGTCCGCCCAGCGGTGGATCGCGTCGTAGATCTCGGGATCCAGGCGAAGCAGAAAGGCTTTTTTCTCGGCCATGCCTTTCGGTGCACCGCCTCATGCATACAGGCTACCGGTGTTGACCACCGGTTCGACGCCGCGATCGCTGCAAAGCACCACCAACAGATTGCTCACCATGGCAGCCTTGCGCTCTTCGTCCCGATACGGCCGTGCTTCTCGCCGCCCCGTCACCCCAGCACGACGCGCAGCTTGTCGCCAGCGCTCAGGCGGACGGGGTCGGCCCACTCGATGACGGCTTCGCCGTCGCGCACCGTGGCCCTCTGATTTTGGGGCCGCGTCCACCTGCACCCCGGGGTTTGACGCCGCAGCCCCGGTTCCCACTGTCAGACGGCCGCCGTACCGCGGGCGTGGCCCATGCGAGGCCTTGTACATCTCGGGTGGGGGCCGTACGCTGCCGGTTTCAGTCCCCTTCTGTTCGGGGTGTCGCGCGCGACCGCTACTGGCCGGCCATCTTGAGCCGCCGCAGGCGCGTTTCAGTCCCCTTCTCTTCGGGGTGTCGCGCGCGACACCATAGTCATCCAACAAATCACTGGCTGAAATGCCGTTTCAGTCCCCTCCTCTTCGGGGTGTCGCGCGCGACTGCCGCCGCAAATCGGTAACGTGGTGTCTGTCGCCTGTTTCAGTCCCCTTCTCTTCGGGGTGTCGCGCGCGACCCGGCGACCACTCCCTCACGATCTCCGGATCACCTGCTTCAGTCCCCTTCTCTTCGGGGTGCCGCGCGCGACAGTGGCCGGGTTGCCGCAAGGGCTCGTGCTCACGAGCTGTTTCAGTCCCCTTCTCTTCGGGGTGTCGCGCGCGACGGCCAGCCGGCACCTTGGCATTCCGCAGGGTAAAACGTTTCAGTCCCCTTCTCTTCGGGGTGTCGCGCGCGACGTCGCCGAGTTGCGTAGCGCCGGCGTAGTGCTATGTTTCAGTCCCCTTCTCTTCGGGGTGTCGCGCGCGACTCATCGCCCGTGAGTACGCGGCCCGCGCTGGCGTGGTTTCAGTCCCCTTCTCTTCGGGGTGTCGCGCGCGACTAATTGGGGAGCTTAACACGCGCATGGGGTTAACGGGTTTCAGTCCACTTCTCTTCGGGGTGTCGCGCGCGACAACTAATAGGGAGGATAGTAAAATGAGACCTGTACCTGTTTCAGTCCCCTCCTCTTCGGGGTGTCGCGCGCGACCACGCAGGGCGACATTGTCAGTGCCGAGGAAATCGAACGTTTCAGTCCCCTTCTCTTCGGGGTGTCGCGCGCGACAGAAATTGGCGGCGCGGACCTAGGTGACGTCCGCGTGTTTCAGTCCCCTTCTCTTCGGGGTGTCGCGCGCGACTCGCCTATGTCGCCTGGAGGCTGAAATTGATCTGAGTTTCAGTCCCCTTCTCTTCGGGGTGTCGCGCGCGACCACGAAGTCCGGCGCGCCCTGGATTGAAGTTTTCTTTGTTTCAGTCCCCTTCTCTTCGGGGTGTCGCGCGCGACGCTGCCTTGCGCTTTCGCGTCTCCGCCGCTTTGCGTGGTTTCAGTCCCCTTCTCTTCGGGGTGTCGCGCGCGACTCCTTGACCCAGCCGAGGGCGCGCTCGATCGCATGTTTCAGTCCCCTTCTCTTCGGGGTGTCGCGCGCGACGAAAAAAACAGGGTACGGTATTTTCTCCCGTAGGGAAGTTTCAGTCCCCTTCTCTTCGGGGTGTCGCGCGCGACAACTTTTTACGAGCAAGAACGACAACGATTTACCAATGTTTCAGTCCCCTTCTCTTCGGGGTGTCGCGCGCGACTACCTACCTGTGAGGTTACCGGAGTTTTTGCTCTGTTTCAGTCCCCTTCTCTTCGGGGTGTCGCGCGCGACCGACAGGGCCACCATGGCCCAGAACTTGGCCTCCGGGTTTCAGTCCCCTTCTCTTCGGGGTGTCGCGCGCGACTGCTTGTCTTGATTGCGCTGGCTATCTTATTGCGGTTTCAGTCCCCTTCTCTTCGGGGTGTCGCGCGCGACGAAGGACTTTCTACTGCATCTCAAGCAGATCCGCCTGTTTCAGTCCCCTTCTCTTCGGGGTGTCGCGCGCGACCCCTTGGGCTTGTAAAGCCAAGTCCGCCCTCACCAGGTTTCAGTCCCCTTCTCTGCGGGGTGTCGCGCGCGACGGTCATTATCGAAAAGTGCACATCCGGTCTCTACGTTTCAGTCCCCTTCTCTTCGGGGTGTCGCGCGCGACGCTTGGCACATTTCAATCCCGATTGCGGCTTGGTGGGTTTCAGTCCCCTTCTCTTCGGGGTGTCGCGCGCGACTTTATCGCAGCCAGTGTGACTGGGCTAGTTATGATGTTTCAGTCCCCTTCTCTTCGGGGTGTCGCGCGCGACATTTGCCGCGTGTTAGTTCACCTAGTCCCACTACATGTTTCAGTCCCCTTCTCTTCGGGGTGTCGCGCGCGACGGCTGCCATCGTTCCTGTCACCCGCGAATGTGGGAGTTTCAGTCCCCTTCTCTTCGGGGTGTCGCGCGCGACGAGTACGCCGTCGGCGACACCACGAGGTATTTCTGTTTCAGTCCCCTTCTCTTCGGGGTGTCGCGCGCGACCGGTAAGTTCCCAGCCATCGCGCCCGCATTGCTGCGTTTCAGTCCCCTTCTCTTCGGGGTGTCGCGCGCGACAAAGTCCTGGAAGGCACTTGGTCCGCCGTCCGCGGGTTTCAGTCCCCTTCTCTTCGGGGTGTCGCGCGCGACGCAGCAGGCAGCCCAGCCCGTGCCATCGGCTCCCAGGTTTCAGTCCCCTTCTCTTCGGGCTGTCGCGCGCGACGCTGCTGAGTGCTGCCGACTGCGTCTCCTGCCACTTGTTTCAGTCCCCTTCTCTTCAGGGTGTCGCGCGCGACGGGTGAACCCGCCCCCTGGAGAGCTACCGCTCCAGGTTTCAGTCCCCTTCTCTTCGGGGTGTCGCGCGCGACCTGCAGCTGCGCGAGGGTGTTGTAGCCCTGCACGAGTTTCAGTCCCCTTCTCTTCGGGGTGTCGCGCGCGACGTCGAGGTCCAGCGCAAGTGCGTACGTGAGGACCTGTTTCAGTCCCCTTCTCTTCGGGGTGTCGCGCGCGACCTGGCCGCGGCGGCGGATTGAGCAGTGGCGAGGCTGTTTCAGTCCCCTTCTCTTCGGGGTGTCGCGCGCGACGAAATCCTTGATGCGCCCCAGTGTGCCAGTCAGGATGTTTCAGTCCCCTTCTCTTCGGGGTGTCGCGCGCGACATCTGCGCGAGATGCGCAGGCGGGTGGTGCCCCTACGTTTCAGTCCCCTTCTCTTCGGGGTGTCGCGCGCGACTCCGGCGGGCCGCGCCGGGGTCCCGCATTGTGCGCGTTTCAGTCCCCTTCTCTTCGGGGTCTCGCGCGCGACGACCGGGAAGAGCCACTCACTCCGCCCGCAAAAATACGTTTCAGTCCCCTTCTCTTCGGGGTGTCGCGCGCGACGCATTTCACCGCGCAGTACTGCCCGCGCGGAGATATGTTTCAGTCCCCTTCTCTTCGGGGTGTCGCGCGCGACAACCGGAGGGTGGGCTGTTTAACGAGGAGGCGTACGTTTCAGTCCCCTTCTCTTCGGGGTGTCGCGCGCGACTGGGTGAAGCTGTAGTTTCCGTGTATCAGGTCACGTGTTTCAGTCCCCTTCTCTTCGGGGCGTCGCGCGCGACGTGTCAATGTATCTC
>Ga0080004_1063713_pt1 | contig 13751 bp, 11 predicted proteins | sample WasSprMetagenome_FD_69207 | JGI IMG/M metagenome (GOLD analysis project Ga0080004, IMG submission 69207) | Sulfidic aquatic microbial communities from Washburn Spring, Yellowstone National Park, USA - WS (SPADES assembly) (version 2) | ecosystem: Environmental > Aquatic > Thermal springs > Hot... | reverse complement strand
TGCGTTAATATAGCCTATGCCTTAATGGGAGGTGTGGAGTGGGGGAGTTGTGAGCCCCTAAACCAGCAGGTGTAGGTGTAAAGCCTACTAAACGCTGGAAGCCTCGTTCAGGGCTGGGTAGCTCATCTGCGGAGGATTATGCTCCTGTTAACGGCTTCTTCAGCCTGAGGAAACCCTATATTTAATGCTTGAAGTTTCCTGCAGCTTTTTAGCTGCATGTAGAAGGCATTATGAATGTGGGAGGGGGAAATAAACTTTATAGCGATTTATTTCCTCAACCGAAGTTTTCCGCTGAATTCGGTAGGCTTACCAGGTTTTTAGGTTACTAATCCTTTTCTAATTAGAGATTCCGCTCTCCTCAATTCTAGGGGCGTATTAATGTTTAGGAAGGTGAGCATTTTCGGATCAATCTCCCTGATAACTATTGTTGAGATATAGCGGACTCTTTTAAGTAATGAAATCATTGACTGCATTTTAAGGTTGTTGTCGTTGATAGCTCTTCTTGCAGCTTCTAGGGCTGGTTTAGTCATGTATACTGTTTGGAGGGGCTCTATGTATCCGTTAGGCCATCTTGGGATAGCGGCGTCAACGCCAACAGCTACATCGAAGAGTAAACTTGCAACCTTCTTTGAGATGAATGGTGTGTCGCATGGTAATATAAGCGAGTATTTGCCCTTCGCATTCATCAGCCCTGTTAAGGTTCCGGTGAGGGGGCCTTCTGGAAACCCTTGGATGTCAGACACCAATTTAGATTTTTTTGGGAGAACCTGAGAATATAGGGATAGTTGAGTATCTGTTTTAACGCAAACTATTATTTCATCGACAAGATCTTCAATTCTTTCAATAACATGTAATATTAGTGGTTTACCGGCAAGGTTAATGAGGCCTTTGTCGGCTTTAAGCCTTTGTGATCTGCCGCCGGCAAGTATTATAGCCGTTCTATCCCTCACTTTTTCTCCATCTCTTTTACCCTATTAATAACATATTTTATGATTTCTTCAGCTATATTAATGCTTGTTACGTTCTGAAGCCCCCTCCAACCTGGCTGACTATTAAGTTCAATAATGAATAGTCCCCTACTGCTTTCGAGTATATCTACTCCACTAACCTCGCAGCCTACGACTTCAGCGGCTCTTACCGCAAGATCTTTAGCCTCTTTACTTAGTGTGCATGGCGCCGGCTTAGCTCCTAAGCTAACATTAGTCTTCCATAGGTTTGATATGCGCTTCATGGCTGCTAACACTCTTCCACCTAAAATAAACACTCTTAAATCATAGTTTCCGTGAGGTATAAACTCCTGCAAATATATAACTTGGTGATGAAATTCAAGAGCCCTAAATATTCTTTCAGCAACATCTGGATCTGAAACTCTAGTTGAACCTACCCCGCGTGAACCGAATATTGGTTTAATAACAACGTCTCCGCCAAGCTCATAGAAAGCTTTAAGAGCTTCATTAGCTCTTTCAGTTACAATGGTTCGAGGAACTGGCAATCCTTCTTCCTCAAGGAGCGATAAAGCGTAATATTTGTCAACTGAGCGTTCGATTGCCTGCGGAGGGTTCAGAATATAGAGGCCTAACCTCTTAAGTCTATGCAGTAAATCCATCCGAAATATTATTTCCTCCAGTGAACCCCGTCCAATTGGGCGAACTATTAGGGCTATAAGATCCCTCAATATGTTTATTTCTCTAAGTGATACTTCCGGCTTAAAACCGACTTTAGCGGTTAGCTCTGGAAAACTGAAGCATACCGGCTGGAAACCGTATTTAATAGTAGCCATTCTTAATTGAGATGAACACCATGAATCTTCATTGCGGGTTAATATGCCTATTTTCTGCATTTTTCCCCCTCAATTGAAGGGGTGGGCATGAAACCATTAAGTATGTGGGCGCATTTTAATGTTTTCTAAAGAGTTTTCATGCACTTAAGACTTAAATAAGTTGAACCGTAATTAATTAATGGCGTGCTTATGAACGTGAAAGCTCCCTCCTTATCTTTTAGGGAGAACTATTTGAGGGCTGTTGAATTTAGGAGGCCTGAATATATACCATGCCGAATAATTGTCACATGGCCCCTCTGGAATACATATAGGGGGAAACTTGAGGAGATAGCTCTGAATCATCCGCTTCTTTTTCCGGAATTTAAGGCTGGAAGCATAAAATATGGGGTGAAAACTGGCGTTTTAAGGGTAAACCGCACTCTCGTGGATCCGTTTGGATGCACCTGGGCTTTCAACATAGAGGGTTATCAGGGGCAGGTTATAAAGCATCCTCTTGAAAGATGGGAGAATTTTAGGAGCTATGAATTTCCAAGTCCGGAGGATGGTTTACCTTCAGAGGGTTCAAGCGTTCTTACACCTTGGGATACAATCTCTAAAATTATTGAGGAGTTGAGGTCTGAAGGTAGATTAGTTCGCGTATCTTTAATGCATGGACTATTCTTTCAAAGACTTTACTACTTGAGGGGTTTCGTAAATCTTATGAGAGATTTCGTGCAGCGTCCACCACAAATATATGAGTTAATAGAGAAGCTGACAAATTACATTTTAAGCTTAATCGATAATCTTCTAAAGCTTGGTCAAATAGATGTAGTATATATTGGTGACGATTTAGGCACTCAAACTAGAATGCCAATAAGCCCGGCGGCTTTTAGAGAGTTTATATATCCAAGTTACTGCAGGATTTTCCAGCGAATAAGGGGGAGGGGGGTTCACGTAGACTTTCACTCGGATGGGCATGTTTTAGAAGTTTTAGATCAGCTAATTGATGCTGGAGCTAGCGTATTGAACATTCAGGATAAAGTGAATGGCTTAAAGAATATAAAATCTTTATGTAAGGGTAGGGTATGCGTAGATATTGATGTTGACAGGCAGAATCTTATACCATTCGGAAAACCTGAGGAAATTGAGCGTCACATTAAACATATTGTTGATGAGCTTTCTATGAAAGAAGGCGGCTTAATGATTGAGGCTGAAGTTCACCCACCAACCCCACTGTCAAATATAGAGGCTATAATTGAAGTTATGGAGCGGTACATGTGGCTTTAGAGGAATCGTGAAATGCTGTAACTGATGGAGACATGTTTAATGGAGTTTTATGTTGGTACATCAGGTTGGATGTATTTTTGGAATGAAGGTGGAAGCTTAGACTGGTACATTAAGAATTCTGGTTTAAACGCTGTAGAGTTGAATGCGAGCTTCTATCGTTTCCCCTCCCCAAACACTGTTAAATCTTGGAGTATTAAAGGTAAAAATCTCAGATGGGCTGTTAAAGTTAGTAGGTTGATAACGCATGTATTCAGGTTTAATGAGAGGGCGCTTGAGGGATGGAGGAGATTTAAAGATTTATTTACGTGTATGGATCATTTAATAGATTTTTATCTCTTTCAGCTTCCTCCATCAACAAAAACATCTTCTATTTCAAGAATAGAGGAATTTATAAGTGAGGTTAGACTTGGATCGAAATTTGCTCTTGAACCCAGAAACATTTCATGGTTTAGTGAGGATACTGTGAAGTGGGCTTCCAAATTTGGCATAACATTAGTTAGCGTAGACTGCCCAGATCTTCCATTGGAGATCTTTAACATTAACGGCATAGTTTACTTAAGGATGCATGGGAGAACAGCTTGGTACTCCCATCACTACACGATTGAGGAGCTTGAGGAGGTTAAGAAAAAGATTTTAGGGGTGAAGCCTGAAAAAATCTACGTTTTCTTTAATAATGATGCTGGCATGCTGCGTAATGCTCAGCAAATGCTGAGGATGCTTACGGGTAGATAAATGATTATCTTCCTAAATTATTTTTGCTTCTAAATAATTTACGTGAGCCTCAACAACTTTAACGTTAATGAATGCTCCGAGAAGATTTTCTTCACTTTTTACTACTATTGGTTTGTAGGCATAGTTTCTTCCAACCCATGAATCATGCGGCCCCTTCTCATCAACTATTATTTCTCCCTCCCAACCCAGCCACTTCATGTTTCTTTCAAGAGATATTTCGTTGGCGATCTTAGTTATAAGGCGGCTTCTATACGCTATTTCCCTAGTATCCAGCTGCTTCATTCTTGCGGCTGGCGTGTTTGGTCTTGGAGAGAATTTAGAAATGTTAATTATGTCTGGCTTAACATCCTCAATTAATTTTATGGTTTCCTCAAATGCTTTCACGCTTTCGGATGGAAAGCCGCATATAACATCTGTTGCGACAGTTATTTCCGGAATCTCCCTCCTAAAAGAGTCAATTATAAACTTATATTCTTCAACAGTGTACCTGCGGTTCATCGCTCTTAAAACTTCATTATCTCCGCTTTGAACTGGTAAGTGTAAAAACTTGAAGACGCGCTTATCCTTATAAGCATCTATAAGGGCTGACAAAATTTTTATGGCGTGGTTAGGGTTCATCATTCCAACTCTAATAAAAAATTTACCATTAATAGTGCAGCAGCACTTAAGCAGTTCAGCTAGGTTAGTTTTAATGTCAACTCCGTAAGCTCCATTATCCTGCGATGTTAGCCAGATTTCTCTAGCACCCTCAGCGAGTGCTTCTTTAAGCGCATTTATAATTAACTCTTTTGGATAAGAGAATAATGTGCCCCTAGCGAACCTAACGCAGCAGAATGAGCATGCGCCTAAGCATCCTTCAGATATCGGTATTATTTCAATAACCTTGTTAAGCCTAATTTTAGGCTGCCCCAATTTAACCATTGGTTTATCTGAAAAGAATTTCACCCCCCTCTCTCCTAGCTCAGCGGCCCTTAAAGCTGAAACAATTTTATCAACGCTATAGGGGTCTAAAAGGGCGGAAACGTTTGGAGCAGCCTTCATTATTGAGTTAAGGTTTATTTTTGGTAGGCAGCCAGATACAATAAGCGGCTTGTTAAGGCTACTGAATAAGCGTAGTCTCTCTAATATGCGATCTTCAGTAGGCTTCTTAACGCCGCAAGTATTCACTAAAATTATGTCAGCCTTCTCCGGTTTACTAGATATTTTATAGCCAGCCTTTAAAATGTATGCGAGCATTATTTCGAAATCGGCTTTATTCGCGGCGCAACCGTAATTTTCAGCATAAACAGACCTACATGAACTGTCAGCTTTATCCTGAATAGTTGAGTTTTCCAATTTTTCTTTGTTATCTAACATTGGAGAATTCAAATTCAAGAGTTAAAACCGAATATATAAACTTACGCTTAAAGATACTGTTGAGATGAGTTTTTCTGCTTTAGGGAGCCTTTATGTTTTTGCGGGCGGCTTGTTTGGACGCTTTTATTTGGCTTCTTGAAGCCGTTAAGGGGAGTAGGGTTTCAGGCGTTAAGTTTCGGTTGAGGTTAGGGTTTGCATCCAAACTTTATATACTCGCGTGAAGCCTGCAGTTGGGAGGCTTATCGAGTTTTCGAGAAGCATGAGGATACTATCTTAATAAATATGCTGATAATAAACAGTTTCAAATACTTCTCTCTTAAGAAATTGATTGAAATGTGATGCTGGGGGAATTGAATCTTGGGTCAGAAGATTAAGGCGGTGATCGCGATCATAATAGTGGGGTTTGTAGGTTTCATTTTGGGAGCTGTAGCTAACCTAATGTATTTTCAGTTTATTCCGCTTCTAATGGAGTTTTTTCCACGTTTATTTTCAGCAGAATGGCTCCTTTGGGGGTTGATTGGAGCATTATTGGCTGTAGTGTGCTGTTTGATCTATGCTTATTTACCATAAAATGTTGCTGAGAGGAATCTTGAGGCGTGGTTCTTTGAAAGAAATACTACCGCAATACAAGTCCTCTAGATGGGTTAACTCATCCGGTGAGTCTATCTCTAAATGTCTTGTCTACGAGAATGTTTCCGTAGAGGTGGTTGTTGAGAACCTTAGGAGAAAACAGCAGGCTATAGGCTTAGTTAAAGTGTTAATATGTAAGGACAATAAGTTTATGCCTGATGTTGTAGTAAAGCAATTTAAGCATGTATCAACTTTACAGCCTCTTTCAACAGAAAAAATAATTGTGCCCTTCAAGCCGCTGCAGGAATCCTATTACTACTATAAAATTTTCATAGAGGGTAAAGAAGTGTACTCGCAAAGAGAGGATTCTTCTAGACTGTACGCGTCTAGGAGGGAATGTATTTTAATCCTTGAGAAGCCGAGTGGAGAATTAAAAAATCCAGGCTTAACAGTGGCAGGTAGGCTGATCGATGCGATTACTGGAGAAGGAATAGAGGGTGCCAAAATAGGCATATATGATGCGAGAGTTCTTAGAAGCGATGAGCTACTTGCCTACAGCGTGACATTGAAGGATGGAAGCTTCAGTGTTGACGGCTTAAGAGCTTTTAAATTAGGGAGTAAACTTAAGGTTTACGCTAAATTTGATGGAGATGACTTATATAAGCCTTCAATCAGCAATCATTACATAATAAACTTGTCTTAGTTTTCGATGAAATAATCTCCTTTAGTGAAGGCTGCTTCAAAATCGGCTGCATCTACCTTTAAAATTTAAGTGAAAACTGTAGTGAAATGTTGGCTTCAACTTAAAGTCAGGTTCTAAGAAGACTTTTATGGGGAAGATGAAGGAACATTTGAAAGTCGACTGGAATTAAGCCATAGACTTATGAAGTCACATTTAAAGTTTCCTAGCTTTTAATGGTGGAGGAAATAAAAGTTCAAATACTTGTAAAATTCATTTTTATTTTACGGAGTGGCGAATGTTATGTCTAGAAAAGTCACTTTCGCCTTAGTTGGTGCGGCTATAGTTTTCATATTATGGTACTATCTAATTGGCGGCTCCTCGCTGCTAGCTAAATTTATGAGTGAACATTATGCTGCAAAGTTTATTTCAGCGCTTCTCCTGTTTGCTGGTGTGACGGTAATCTACATGCTTGTCTCACTATTAATTAAGTCAGCCATGTTAAAAGCTGGGGCTAAAGAGGGAGAAGTAGTTATGATTAACGATGTTATCAAAGCTTTCTTTATATTAGTTGGCTTAATAGCAGCTTTAAGTGATTGGTTCTCTCTTGGAGCGCTCGGCTCAATCTTTGCAGCTTTCGGAGGAATGTTTCTCGGCTGGTCTTTACAAGCGCCTATAACAGGGGTTGCTGGTTGGCTTCTTATTTCACTCATTAGGCCATTCAGCGTTGGCGATAGAGTTCAGCTTCCCTCCTATGGTTTAGTTGGTGATGTTGTTGCTGTTACCCCACTCTACACGATACTGAATCAGGTGGGGGGATCTGTTGGAAGCGAGGAGCCGGTGAATAGAACTATACTCATACCGAACGCTATGCTTTTCGGCACATTAATCATTAATTACACACCTAAAGAGCAGGAAAAGCTAATTGAGCAGTTTCGGAAAAGATTTGAGAAGGGTGAAGGAGAGTCTGAGCCAGCTTATATACTTGACGAGTTTGTTCTTAGAATTACATTTGACTCTGATTGGGATGAGGCGGAGAGAATACTTTTGAATGCAGCCAGGGAAGTTACAGCGGATATTATTAAAGCAACTGGGCAAGAACCATATATTCGCGCCGATGTCTCCGACTGGTACGGCGTATTCATGAGACTTAGGTTCATGACTCTAGCAACTGAAAGGCCGAGAATAATGTATGAGCTGACAAAGAAAATAATTAAGGCGATACAGGAGAGCGATAAAGTTGATATTGCAATACCATACGTATACTCCCTAAAGAGGCCTTTCCCACTCATGTTAAACCTGCCGGAAACTAGGGGAGTGAAAAGCTTAATAGATAATGCTACTAAAAAAGAAAAGTGTGAGTCATGATTTCCCTTCTAATTTTATGGGAATTTATGCTTTCGGCTTAATTATCTTTTACTGGTATTTTCGCTTTTTCTGAAATTTTTTAGCCGTTTTCTTCGGGGAATGAATTTTCCTCCACCATCAAACCTAATCAATACGGTAAATTTTTAGTTTAACTGAAAAATAAGGTCTAATTTGCGGGAAGACTATAAAAAGAACGGTAAAAATAGGGAGAAATCTCCAAAAATCAACCGGAATTAAGCCACAAATTTGGAATTTTTGATGTTCTTCACGGCTAAAGATTTCTGCTTTTTAGGGTGTTTATTGCTCTTTTAAGCTCACATTTTAGGGGGCAAGGCCACCACCTGTCATCCTTACTCCAAGTGGGGGTTTGAGATTATGTTTCCACCATTTCTCGCAATTTTCAGCTCTCCAACAGCATTCATCACCACACAAAATTTTCCACAGTAGAATAAGCCTTTGTGCCTCTCTAATCCCTTTAGCAGAATGGGCATTAGAAGCAGTCTGCTTAAGCCATTCTGTTTACGGCGCCTAAAGTTCATGTAGAGGGGTTTGCCTCTCATGTTAACACTAACTGTCATAAAGCTCTTTCATATAACCGTAGATTATTCCTAGCCTTCCAGACTTATCTTTCCACTTTAGTTCACTTCTATACTTCAGCCAGCTCCTTAAAAGTGAAAGCGTCAATCCTGTAGCATTCGCATCTAACAATTATTTTAAGCTCTCTTCTACCAGTATTTGGGAATTAACTCTTGTTGTATGCTCTGGAAGTTTTTCTTCAGTCTCTTAAGTCTCGGAAGTCCTTTAGGCCTCATTATTCTTGTTTATTATCTGCTGCGGAGCCTATTAAAAAGGTACTTCTCATATAAACGCTGGGATGCCAGTCAAACTTCAGCTACAGGCTTTCTCATCGAGCCTTTATGTAAAAATCATGAATGAATTTTATTAGGAGGTTTAGCACTTTCACTCTAATTCCTCAGTTTTAGCTGAAAAATTTAAGTGGTTGAGGGGGAGCCTGCTGTTTTGCTCATGATTTTTGGTAATGCTTTGTCTACTTGAAGAGATAAATTTATAAGGTGAGGGCATAGACATGTTTAAAGAATATTTCGATATTATCATGTAACCATTTATGTTCTTCACCTCCACATCTCTCTACAGTGGTGATCAGGTATGAAGCTCATAACAATATATCTTCCAGAACCATACTTGGAAGCTTTAGATGAGCTGGTTAATAAGCGATATTACCCGCATAGGGCTGAAGCCATTAGGGCTGCAATACGAGATTTAATTGAAGTTGAGTTATGGAGACGGAAACACCATGGCAAAGCCAGCAGATAAAGCGTTGCAATATATGTGGAATGAGAATCATTTGCAGAGGGGTTTACGGGAGCCGGGGTACTGTCGAATATTGGTTATAGGTGTGGGTGGAGCTGGAAACAACACTATTAATAGGCTTATGGAGTCGGGTATAGTTGGCGCAGAATGCGTAGCTATAAACACTGATCTGCAGCATTTAAACGCGATACATGCGCACCAAAAGATTCTTATAGGTGAAAAGTTGACGCGTGGACTCGGGTCTGGTGGGGATCCAAATATTGGTAGAGCTGCTATAGAGGAATCTATTGAGCAGGTTGAGGGGATTATTGCTGATGCTGACATCGTATTTGTGACGGCTGGGATGGGTGGTGGAACTGGTACTGGAGCGGCGCCGGTTGTCGCTAAATTAGCTCGGGAAAAGGGCGCTATAGTTGTTGGAGTTGTCACGATGCCATTTAAAATCGAGAGGGGAAGAATCAACTATGCTCTTAAAGGTTTAACTGAGATGCGTAGAGAATGTGATACTGTAATAGTTATAGATAATAATAAGTTAATGTGGCTTGTTCCGCAGCTACCGATAAATGAAGCCTTTAGAGTAGGTGATCAAGTCTTAGCTAACATGATTAAAGGTATAAGTGAAGTTATATCTATGCCGAGCCTGATAAATTTAGACTTCGCTGACTTTAGAACTATAATGAAGCGTGGAGGCGTAGCCATAGCTGGAATAGGTGAATCTAATGCGCCTAATAGGGCTGAAGACGCTGTTCAGAAGGCTCTTAGAATGCCTCTGCTAGACATAGATTATAGTGGTGCAAACGGCGCATTAATTCATGTGTCGGGTGATGAAAGCTTAACTATTGAGGAAGCAAATATGGTTGGCGAGATTGTAACTCAAATGATGAGTGAAGACGCTTTAGTTATTTGGGGTGCTAGGGTTGATCCGAACTTGAAAGGAACCTTAAAAGTCACATTAGTTATGACGGGTGTTAAATCGCCATATTTACTTAGCGGTTATGGATCAAAAGCTGTTGAACTCTATGATTTGGAGCCTCAAACCCAAGAGATTAAGAAGACGGATAAGTCGATTTTAAGCGCGGAGTTAAGGTTGCAGGAAATACCTGCTCTAGAAGAGGATTTGGCAACTTAGCGTGGAAATCTTCTATATGATAGATTCAAGTGGAGAGAAACATGGTTTGCTATAATTTTTCAGTTTTGCGGATACTCTTCTGCTTCCTCTCCTAATTTTTGGCTGCTTGCCTTCGATTTCCAGTGTTTTCCTATAAAATCCTTTATCCTTAATGGTAGAGGCATGCTTCTACCGGTTGGTATTGTTAACCCTCTTTTTATTGATTCAATAATATTATCCAAACCTTCCTCATCACTATCTATAATAGTGTAAGCTAAGCCGATAGCTTCAGGTATGTGGGAGTCGCTTCCAGCAGTTTGCGGCAGATTATGGTAATCAGCGAATCTCTTACATTTCTGGGTTAAAAATTTAAATGGGAATAAAGATGAGTTTACAACTTCAATAGCATCTAAGCCTGAGGATAACATTTTTTTACTTAAACCAATTCTACTCTTAAATAATGTTTCTGGATGGGCTGCTACAGCTAAGCCTCCTGCTTCATGAATTCTTTCAACAGTTTCCTCAATGCTTAACTTTCTCGGTATTGGCGTTGTCACATTTATACCTAATATGTGTCCTCCAGTTTCCGTTGAAACCTCTATGCCCGGTATTACTATTGGCTTCTTTCCTGCTTCTCTCACAACCTTAACTATTCTTAAGGCGCCTTTTACAGTATTATGATCTGTTATTGCGACGCCGTCTAACCCGTTCTTTCTAATATGGGCTAGTAGGCTTTCTAAAGTTATGATGCTATCCTTCGAGTAACATGTGTGAACGTGTAAGTCAATTTTCAGCGGCAATCAGATCCCTACTATTTTACCTTGCTTCCGGAGCTTACTGGTCTTTCAGGCCCTATAATAACTACATTATTCTCATCTTGAGCTGCTAGAATCATCACTTCAGACTCTATGCCGAAGATTTTTCTAGGCTCAAGATTCGCTATGACGACGACATATTTCCCTTCTAGGCTTTCTGGATTATAATATTTCGCTATTCCAGCAACAGCTGTTTTAATATTGCCTCCACCCACATCGATTGTTAGCTTAAGTAGATTCTGGGATTTTGGTATATTTTCAGCCTTAATTATTCTCCCAACACGTAAATCTATTCGAGAGAATTCTTCAATTGATATTTTCTCAGATTTAGATCTTATATTTTCAAGCATTTTCTGCAGTTCTTCTTCTGAAGCTTCAATCTTACTGAATAATGGCTCAGCTTCTTTAATTTTATGCTCGGCTGGTAGCGGCTTGTAGGCTTCATCCCAAAAGCATTTCTCTGGAAGATTTAGTAAGTTTCTGATTTTCTGTGCGGTTATAGGTATGAATGGTTCAAGAATTATGGATAGAGCTTTAACTATTTGTGCTGAAACATACAGGATGTTTGCTGCATCATCAGGGTTTAATTTAATTGCTTCCCACGGCTTCTTCTCATTTAAATATTTATTTCCAATGCGGCTTAGATCAATTGCTTCTCGAAGCGCCATTTGCAGTTGGAAGCTGCTTAACGCGTCATCAACAGATTTAATTTTATCATTTATTGCATCTAAAGTCTTCTTATCTAATTCATCTAGGCTTTTCGGCTTTGGAATCCTGCTGTCAAAATAAGTGTTTATGAACTTTAATGTTCTATGAATGAAGTTTCCGAGGGTGTCATTTAAATCCGAGTTTACTTTTTCAATGAAGATTTTCCATGTGAAATCTGAATCCTTTGTTTCCGGACGTATTGATATCAGCGTATATCTCCAGTAATCTACTGGAAACATTTCTAAGGCTTCATCTATCCATACTCCTATTCTTCGGCTCTTTGAAGATTTTTGTCCAGCAAATATCAGCCACTCGTTTGTGCAAACATTCCATGGAAGGTTGTAGTCTTCATGGGTAGCCATCAGTAGGGCTGGAAAAATAAGCGTGTGGAAAGGTATATTATCCTTACCTATAAAATATAAGGTTTTAGTATTCTTATTAAACCAGTATTCCCTCCATCCATCAATGTTACCTTTCCTTCTAAAATATTCTATTGTTGCCGATACGTAGCCTAAAACAGCGTCAAACCAAACGTATATGGTTTTGTCTTCTGCACCCTTAAATGGTGCTGGTATACCCCACTTATTGTCTCTAGTTATTGGCCTAGTCTTCAAACCCTCCCTGAGAAGGTTCAGACTGAAGTTTCTCGCGTTGTCTGGAAGCTGCTTATTGCCTTCTATATATGTGAGGAGTTTGTCGGCGAATTTCGGCATATCAAAATACCAGTGTTTAACTGTCTTCATCGTTGGGGTTGCACCGCATATAGCGCAGTGTGGCTCCAGAAGCTTAATTGGTTCTAGGAGGCGACCGCACTGTTCACATTGGTCCCCACGCGCCCGCTCAAAGCCGCAATATGGACATTTACCCTCAATGAATCTGTCTGGTAGGAAACGCTGGCACTTTGAGCAATATGGGAGTTCATCCTCCTTAATGAAGACGTAGCCGTTTCGCTCTATTTTAAGCATTAAATCTCTAACAAACTCCTTATGGACAGGGCTTTCTGTCCTAGTGTAATTATCGAAGGATATAGCCCACTTCTCAAACAGGGATGAAACAATCTTATGGTTTCTATCAGTTAGCTCCTTGGGCGAAATATTCTGTCTTATGGCTTCGATTTCAATCGGTGTGCCATGCTCATCTGAGCCGCTGACAAATAAGACTTCATCACCCTTAAGCCTATAATAGCGGGCGATAACGTCAGCTGAGAGGATGGGCAGTAAATTCCCTAAGTGGGGAACATGATTAATATATGGCCAAGCAGCCGTAACTAATACTTTTCCGAGTTTAACGCACCTCCACTAATAGAAATAATCATGAGAGTTCTTATACTTAAGCGAAACGGATAAATAAAATTAAATTTGCGGCTTAATTCTTAGACCTGGCAACTTAGCATGTAAAGGCTTATATTTTAGGTTGCCACATTCTAATTCTTCTAGTATTAGCTTACATCCGTCTGCCTCCGATTTAGCTTGCCAGTGAAAAGCATATTAATTTCGCCTCTTCATTTTAATTAAATCTGGAAGCTTTAATTCGGTGAGAAATCTGTGATCTACCCTTAACCTGAACAGTATAATTTTTGATGTATTTATATGAGGGGTTTTCTTCATGCCACTAGCTTCATCTGCGTTTTCGGGATAATGGCTTTCGCAGGGTACATTATCCTCATAAGTTAATGCATGTCCTCTATTAAAATCGGAATAGAAAATTATATTTTGCTTATTGCAGCATAAATATTTAGTGAGGGCTAAAAAGATTGCCGGAGGAAGTATGGTTCTATCTGGCGGTTATATTTGCTGTTACAGCAGTAGCTTCAATAGTGCTCTTATTGATGGAGCGAGAGAATAGAAAGAAGGCTACTTTGAATGGTGGGGAAACAGCGCGGGGTGGAAGTTTAAATGAAGGAGTCCTGCCGCTATCTGTTAGCAAAAGCGTCTCAGATGAAGTTGTTAAAAAGACTAAGGATAGATTGAGGGTTCTCGATATTGAAAGGGAAATTTTAAGCTACGCTATTAGAAGGCTTTACGAGGCTCATGCTGA
>Ga0080004_1128956_pt1 | contig 13752 bp, 10 predicted proteins | sample WasSprMetagenome_FD_69207 | JGI IMG/M metagenome (GOLD analysis project Ga0080004, IMG submission 69207) | Sulfidic aquatic microbial communities from Washburn Spring, Yellowstone National Park, USA - WS (SPADES assembly) (version 2) | ecosystem: Environmental > Aquatic > Thermal springs > Hot... | reverse complement strand
TTTAGGTTAAAAAAGAAAAATAATCTATCATGGCCGCGATAGCGTAGCCTGGTTAGCGCGGGGGCCTGTGGAGCCCTATGCCCGGGTTCAAATCCCGGTCGCGGCCCTTAACTCTGGGTTAAAATTTTCTACTTTTTGTCTCTATTTCAAAACTTAAAATTCTCTAGCTTCTAAAAATAAAATGCAAGATTTAGCAAGAAAGGATAGTTTCTCCAGAGATATAAGCATAATAGTTCCTGCTTATAACGAAGGCAAATTTATTTTCAAAACGATAAAAGAAATAGAAAAGATTATGGAAAATCTTGGTTTGGATTATGAGGTAATTGTTGTTGATGATGGTTCAAAAGACAATACTTATGAAGAGGCGAGAAAAGCTGCTAAGTTGAATTCTAGAGTAAAAGTTGTTAGGAAAGAAAATGGAGGTAAAGGTTCAGCTTTAAAATATGGGTTTAACTTTTGCTCTGGTAAGCTTGTTACTTTTATTGATGCTGACTTAGATTTGCATCCTAGGCAAATTCCATTGTTTATTGAATACATGAAAAAGTATGATGCAGATGTTGTTGTTGGTTCAAAAAGGCATCCTTTATCGAAAATAAAATATCCTTCTTTTAGAAAATTTCTCAGCAGAGTTTATCAAATTATCATATCTTTTTTCTTTAGGTTGAATGTTAGAGATACGCAAGCTGGTTTGAAATTGTTTAAGTATGAAGTTTTGAAGGAAGTTTTTCCAAGAGTTTTGTGCAAAAAATATGCTTTTGACTTGGAGTTGCTTGTTAATGCTAATCATAGAGGTTATAAAATTGTTGAAGCTCCCGTTGAGTTGAATTGGCAAAGAATTGCTAGCAGGATAAAGTTTAAAGATATATTAAGAATTGCCTTGGATACTGCTGCAATTTTTTACAGGTTTAGAATTTTAAAATGGTATGATGGTGAGAAAAAATGAAAATTCTGATTTTTAATTGGAGAGACATAAAGAATCCAGAAGGTGGAGGAGCAGAAGTTTTTACTCACGAAAATGCAAAAAGATGGGTTAAGAAAGGAAATGAGGTTACTTTGTTTTCTTCTGAGTTTAAGAATTGTAAAAAGGAAGAATTTGTTGATGGAGTAAGAATAGTTAGAGCTGGGGGAAGATATTCTGTTTATCAAAAGGCAATTGAATACTACAAGAAATATTTCTCTAAGGAGAATTTTGATGTTGTTATAGATGAAATTAACACAAGACCTTTTCTCACTCCAAAATTCGTTAAAAATGGAGAAAAGATTATTGCTTTGATTCACCAGCTTGCTAGAGAATATTGGTTTTATGAAACTCCTTTTCCTTTAAATCTAATTGGGTATTATTTTCTTGAGGAAAGATGGCTTAAGAATTATAAAGAAATACCAACAGTTACAGTTTCTCAATCTACAAAAAATGATTTGATTGGCTTAGGGTTCAAAAAAATTTATGTTGTTTCAGAAGGAATAAGTTTTAAACCAGTTAGAAAAATTTCAAGAAAAGAGAGAAGGCCAACTATAATTTATGTTGGAAGGTTGAAGAGAGCGAAAAGACCTGATCATGTTGTAAAAGCTTTTGAGATTGTTAAAAGAGAAATAAAAGATGCAAAGCTTTGGGTTGTTGGAGATGGCTATTTGAGAGAATATTTAAGGAAAATTGCTTCTAAAGGAGTAAAGTTTTTTGGTCGTGTTAATGAAAAGAAAAAAATTGAATTGATGAGAAAAGCTTGGATTCTTGTTAATCCTTCTGTTAGGGAAGGATGGGGGATAAATGTAATAGAAGCTAATGCTTGTGGAACTCCAGCTATAGCTTATGATGTTCCTGGCTTAAGAGATTCTATTGTTGATGGAAAAACTGGTTTGCTTGTGAAAGAAAATGGAAATGTTGAAAAGCTTGCTGAAGCTATAATTAAAGTTTTGGAAGATGAGAAATTGAGAAAGAAGCTTAGTAAAAATGCTTTGGAATATTCTAAAAGGTTTAGCTGGGATAAGAGTGCAGAAGAATTTTTGAAAGTTATAGAAGGTGTGGTAAATGAAAAGTAAAGAGCCTTTGGTTTCAATTGTTATACCAACTTACAATTCAGAAAAAACTTTAGCTAAATGTTTAGAGTCAATTAAAAATCAAACCTATAAAAATATTGAGGTTATTGTTGTTGATAAATTTTCTAAGGATAGAACTGTGGAAATTGCAAAGAAATTCGGGGTAAAAGTTTTTATTGAAATGCTTAATAAACCTGAAGCAAGAAATTATGGAATTCTAAAGTCTAAAGGCAAATATGTAATCTTGGCTGATTCCGATTTTGTTTTTGATAATAATTTGGTTGAGGAAGTTGTGAAAATTTTTGAAGAAAAAAGAGTAGATGCTTTATTTATTGATGAAGTTTATTATGGAAAATCTTTTTGGAGAAATTGTAGAAATCTTGAGAAGATGTTGTATTCTGGAAATGAATTAATAGAATCACCACGTGCATATAAGAAAGAAATTTTTAAGAAAATTCTGTTTGACGAAAAAAATGAAGGTCCGGATGAATATGACTTCTATTTATCTGCTAAAAAATTTGGAATAAGATGCGAAAGAATAAAGTCTAAAATTATGGTTTTAGAATCTCCACTTAACATTAATAAAAAATTCAGACATGGAAAGTTTTTTAAGTATTTTCAGCATAAACATGAAAAAATAGCAAAAATGCAAACTAGTCCTAAATACAGATTGAGTATTTTGTTAAAAGCTTTTACAGAAGATCCTCTTCATGCAATTGGCTTATTTTTTCTAAAATCGATAGAATACTTAGCATTCAGACTTGGAATTTTTTACTCGAGATTAGATAGGAAGATATTGAGAACAATATACAGATTTGATCCTAATGAAAGTGGGATTGCATATGAAAAGAAAATGTTTAATGGTGAAGGAGGAAAATTTGTAGATTTTATAGAGAGAAGATTTGTTTTAAACTTGGTAAATAGTTTAAAATTGAAAAATGCTAGAGTTTTGGATGTTGGTGCTGGTGGAGGTAGATTTAGTAGAGAGTTTCTCAAGCTAAGTTTTGATGTAACGGCTTTAGATTCTTCTATGAAGGCGTTTGAAGATTTAAAGAAAATAAAAGGAGTTAAGGTAATTAATGGTGATTGTGAAAGAGTTAATTTTAAAGAAAATCAATTTGATTTAATATTTGCTTGGAGATCGTTTAAGTATGTAAATAATAAGAAAAAGGCTCTGTATAATTTTAGGAAATGGCTAAAGAAAGATGGAATTCTAATAGTTGAAATGCCGAATTTATTCAATCCATTTTACTTTTTTCCATATATATTCTCTCCAATTATTTTTAACTTGAGCAAAGGAAGGTATGGTAGTTATTTTATATTTTCTGATCATGTATCTAAAAGAAGATTCAAAAAAATATTAGAAGAAGTTGGTTTTAAGATAGTTGATGTAAAAGGCCTTTTTTTCTTTCCACATTCTTTTTACCAAAAATTAAATAATAAATTGATTTTGAAGATGCTTTATCAAATTGATAAAATTTTAAAAATTGTTTTCCCAAGAAGCTTGGTTTTTATAGCAAGTGCCGGAGGTAAAGAAAAATGAAGAAATATCCACTTGTTTCAATTGTTATACCCACTCATAATAGAAAGAAAAAATTAGTTAGATTAATAAGATCTATTTTAAATAGCAATTATCCTAGAAAGAAGTTAGATATAATTGTTGTTGATGATGCTTCGACAGATGGAACTCATGAAGAGATTAAAAGGAAATTTCCTCACATTAAGGTGATTAGAAATAAAAAAGAAATGCTTGTTTCTAAGTCAAGAAATGTTGGAATAAAAAATTCTAAAGGTAAGTATATTTTTTTAATTGATGATGATAATGTTGTTGATAAAAATTGTATTCTAGAGTTGGTTAAGGTAATGGAGACCAGAACAAATTCTCAAATAGGTATTGCTGGACCAATCACATACTATTTAAAACAGCCCAAAAGAATTTGGTGTGCTGGGATAAGAAGAAATATGGTCACATCTTTGACTTTTAAAATAGGGGCAGATAAAATCAACAAAGGTCAGTTTAATAAATTAATATATTCTGATGATTTTCCAAATGCATTTATAATTAGAAAGGAGTTAATAGAAAAAGTTGGTCTATTTGATGAGAAGAACTTTCCATTTCATTATGAGGAGGCGGATTTTGGAGAAAGAGTAAGAAAAGCTGGTTATAGAATTGTTTGTAATCCCAAAGCAAAGATTTGGCATGATATACCTTTACCAGAAGAAGTAGAGGATAAAACAAGATTGTTTCATGTTAATACTGAGAGAAGAGCTTACTATGCAGGAAGGAATAGAATTATTTTTCATAAAAAATACTCAAAATGGTGGCAGTTCTTGATTTTTATTTTGGTTTTCAATTGGCCGATTACGTTATATTATATATTTAGCATTTTATTTGGTTCTAAAAAATCTATTAATGAGAAAGTAAGAATAGTAAAAAACTATTTAGAGGGTGTATTTCATGGGATACGACATTCTTGTAATCTCAAGGTATAACCCAAATAAAAGAGGTGGTCTTGAACAAGTTGTTAGAACTCAATTATTTTTCTTCTTAAGGGGTGATCTCAAATTAGGTTGCTTATATCGTGATTCATCAATTCAAAAAATACAACTAAAAAATGTTGACCAGTTTGTCATTCCAGATAGAATAAGTAAGTTTTCTGGAGCACTTGCTGATATCATCTATTCCATTCCAATGTATCTAAAAGCCTCCACTATACCTTCTCGTATAATTTTAGATAATTTCGATTTTACATGCTTGCTTAAATTCTTTAATATCTTTAATAAGAGAAAATCAACTACAATAAAAGTACATCATGGAACTCCAAATTACTTAGATTCTTATACCGGTCTTAAAGGTCTCGTTGGAAGAATTTATAAATTGTTTTTAAGGCGGATTTATCTTTTTTCTTCTAAGGTAGTCGATTTAAATATTGCTGTGTCTCATAAAGTTAAAGAAGAACTTGTAAAGCAATACCACTTTTCACCGAATAAGATTATTGTTATTCGAAACGCGGTAGATACTAATAGATTTAAGCCAAGAAATAAAATTTTAGCAAGGAAAAGATTTGGTTTTCCATTATCATCCAAGATAATTTTATTCGTTGGTGGCGATTTGTATAGGAAAAATTTCTTTACAGCTTTAGAGTATTTCATGATACTCAAAAAACATATACCTAACCTTTTTTTTGTAGTTGTCACATCAGAAAGATATAAAAAAAAGCTAGAATCTCTAAAAGTTGAGGGATTAATTATCCTTTCTAATATTTCTGATAATGAAATGCCTTATCTTTACAACGCTGCTGATATTCTTCTTTTTACATCGAAATATGAAGCAGCACCGCTAACATTACTCGAAAGTCTTTCTTCGGGTTGCCCTGCAGTAGTATCACCAAACTCTGCAGAAAAGAGATTTAACGGAAAAGGTTATTTAATAGCTTATAACAAAGAGGAATTTATAAAATATTGTATGAAACTTCTTACAGATGAAACATATTTTGAAACTATGCAAAGAAGAGCAAGAGAACTTGTCGAAAAATATTATGACATAAGGAGACAAGAGAAAAAATACTTAAGAATAGTTAATCACTTCATGTGATTTTTATGAGAGCAGGCTCACCTCAAGATATTGCGATAAAAATGCTAGAGAAACTTAGTAGTAAACAACGATTATTCAGAATACTTGATATCGGATGCGGCAATGGTGATGTTTTAGTTCAACTAAAAAGAATGAATATAGGAAACGAACTTATTGAAATGGACGCTGATAACTCCTTATTATTAAAAGCTAAAAAAAGAGGTATTATCACTTATAATATCAATTTGGATGGTAAAATACTCCCATTTTCCGATAATTATTTTGATTGTATTTTACTTTTGGATGTTATTGAGCACATTCTTGATGTGAGAAAGTTATTGAAAGAAATAAAAAGAGTTCTAAGAAAAGGAGGAACGTTAATTCTAAGTACACCAAATGTACAATTCATTTACCATATCTTTAGACTTATTCTAGGATATTCTCCAAAGACAAGTTTCGGAAACAGTAAGTATTTTAGAAGTGATTTTATTGACGGCGGTCATGTTCATTACTTTACAGAAAAAGATTTAATAAAAACCCTCAAGGATATCGGTTTTCAAATTATAGAAATAACTGGCACTTTTAATGTTAAAAATAAAATTTTATCAAAAATTATGAAGGGTACAAGAAAATATGCTTTGTTAAGACGTTACTTTAATCCAGGAATAGTAGTTATGGTGAAAAAATAATGCTCTCTGAAATATACCTCAAAAAGGAAATTTTCGTTATTTGTTTTTATTTATTATTGACATTATTATTAAACAGCTCACTATTGAAAGTATCTACAGACTATCTTCCTGCTCCCCCCACAGCCTCTATATCTACAGAAACGTTTAAAAGTTTCCATTTGAATCCTTATCCTTGGTTGGAGCTTTTATCTCAACCAATAGTTGTATACATTTTCACTTACAGGTCCTTTCTTGTTCTTTTATTTCCTACTCTCTCTCCAGCTCAAATAGGAGTATTAATTACATCTTTTTCTCAATTTTTGGCATTTTTTGGTATGTTCCTTCTTGCACAATATTATCTAAATTATGTATTTAGAAAAGGTAACATCATAATTCCTTTTGTTGTAGGTTTATTTTATGGACTAAATCCATCCTTCTTCATTGGAGATTATGGATGGTTAGACATGAAGTTCGCCTTTGCCCTTTTACCTTTCATAGTGTTAACTTTTAATAAATTCATTGAAGAGAAAAAATTAAGATACGGTATCTTATGCAGCATCCTATTAACTTTAAATATAGATGAACATTTTCTCTGGTTCGGATATCCTCTACTTTTAGCCTTAATTTCTTTTTTCCTCTTTGTTATTAAACTGCTTAAAGAAAAAAGTATCGATTTTCAGCCTCTCCTAGCTTTTGTTTTTGTAATATCAGTCTTTGTAGGAATAGAATTAGTTAATATAATTCTTAAACTTACGAAAACATCCTCTTATCAATTAAGTTTAACAAAAGCAGGTGTTGATGTTTGTTGGAGCAATGCATTTATGTTAAATATGTTAAGAGCCGCATCCCATATGGATCTTCCTAGTATATATTCACCCTCCAATTATTTTTTCTTATTTTTCAATTCTTTGATGTCACTAACTTTATTAATTCCAATCTTTAGCTTCACATCTTTATTATTTTATAAAAAGAATCAAATAGTAATCTTTTATGGAATTCTTCTCTTGGTATTAATATTACCTTTTTTTGTAGGAAGTCCTTTCAAGCGACTACATTATTGGTTGTTCTTCAATACACCATTTGGTCCCCTTATAAGAACGTGGAGAGTTATAGATGCCTATATTGCTTTATCTTTAAGCGTACTGATGACATTTTCACTTTACTACTTGTTTGAGAAATTTTCAAATAAAAGAAAATACCTTATTCTTCCGATAATTATAGGATTAATTTTTACCTCTTTAATATATTCTTGGCCCTTATTTACTGGAGATGTAAATGGCAGGTTAACTCCTATAAAAGTTCCTGATGAATACTTTGAAGCTTATTCATTTCTGTCAAATCAAACAGGAAATAATAGAGTTATGTATGTTCCGGAATTCGTTTACTCAGGTGGACAAACCTCGACTTTAAAACCATTTTGGAGCCCTAAAGTAGGAGTTATTCATGAATTTTTAACCTTTTCTTCTCCAAAACCTACCTTTTGGCAAGTGGGTTGGTGGGGTCATTTTTATGATTTTACTTTATCTCCTTTTTATTATTCATTACTAAGATTGAACAGTAGCGATACACTTTCTCATTTTCTTCAATGGGCAAACATAAAATATGTTGTTATCCATAATGACATACCATCATTGGAAGAAGCAGTTAAAAACTATATTAATTTCTTAAATAGTTCAAACTATTTTAGGTTAGTTTTCCACAAGAACTTTACTTATATTTTTGAGAATATACTTTCCGGGAAAAGGATAGAAGCTTTGCCTCAAACTATTTTGGTTGATGGGGGATACAGAGTTATTGATAAATTTTATAAAGCTCTAAATAACTCAAACTTGAATTATGGCTTTATTTTTCTTGATCAAGGCATTCCATTAAACCTTTTAGATAGTATAAGACTAATATTGACGGATAAACCAACAGAACAATTAATTAACGACTTGCTATTCACTATGGTAAGTAATAAAAATTCCACCTATGTTATCTATCCATATCAATATGTAATAGATCATGAACCAAATAAGAAATGGTCTAGAGCATCTTACCTTGATCCACATCAACAAGTGTGGCATCCTTATGTTAATTGGCAAGATTATGCATGGGATTTTGATTACATGAAAGGAATAGCATTTACCATCAATTCCGATGATTCCTTTGAAGTTCCTTTCGCTATAAACAAAAGCGAAGAGTATGTTATATTGTTGAGGTTAATGTTTTGTGATAAATGCGGGGAGATTAATGTAACTATAGATAATACATCTTTTATAATAAAAACTTTAGACGATTATAATGGCTTTTATTGGTACAAGCTTGAATTGTTCTTAGAATCAAATAAACATTTCATCAAAGTAACCAATAAAAAAGGTTTCAATGCAATCTCAGCAATATGCATTATTCCAAGAGAAGATTACACTAAAAGTTTACAAGAGGTTTTGGACTACCTACATTCGAAACAAATAATTGATCTTAATGTTAATATTATGGAAAATCCATCATTTGAGGGAAGTTTTATTGGATGGAAGATGGAAGAAAACGTTATAAAAGATGGTAAGTTCAGAATAAATCTAGATGATGAAGTTTCATACAATGGGAATTTTTCTTTAAAAGTAATCACAAATTATACAAAAACATGGTATGGTTGGAGTTGGATAAGAAGCAATTGGGTAAATGTTACAAAGGGTGAAAAGTATTATTTGATAACTCATATGAGAGTCGAAAATGTAAATGCCTCTCATATTGTTCTTGAAGCATATGATCAACCAAATAATAGAGTCTTTCAATTGGCACAAGTTCCATCAGCAGAATATGGAAGTTTTGATTGGAGAATTTATAAATATATGTTTGAGATTCCCGAAAATGTTACAAAAATTAGAATAGTTCTAAATGCTGGTTGGTCAAACAAGAATGGAAGTCAAGCGACAACATGGTTTGATGATATAAAACTCATTCCAATAAAATCGAAATATAAAGTTATCAATTTGCCTCAAAAAAATGAAACTTTATTAAGTATAAACTATTCGAAAATAAATCCAACTCTTTGGAAAGTTCAAGTAAATGCAACAAAACCTTTCATGCTTTCCTTTGCTGAATCTTACGACCCTCTCTGGGAAGCAAGAGTCTACAAAGATGGAAAACTTGTAGAAAAAGTCAAACCAGTTCCACTTTACGGAGTAATCAATGGTTTTTGGATTAATACAACTGGAGATAACTTAGAAATTGTTATAAGATATACTCCTCAAGACTGGTTTGAAATTGGTTTAGTAATTTCTGGCTTAACTTTTGCTTCTTCTCTATTTTACCTCTTCTACGATTGGAGAAGAAGCAAAAAAGATAAATGGGCATTAGCTTTAGAAAAGAAAATTTCAAAAATTATAGGAGGAATAAAGCATGCAAAAAAGAAAAAATAAAGAAATAATAGATCTAAAATCTCAAATCCCATACATTTTGGTACTAATTTCTATTGCCCTCTCTCACTTCATCTTCAAAGGAGAAGATTTGAAAACATTTCTTTCTTTTATTGTTCTAATTCCAATATTTGCTATTTTCAAATTCGACGGAAGAATTCCAGTAGGCTATGCTTTGCTAATGTTAGTTTTATCAGCAATAGTTCTAGCTTTCTATAACAATGAAAATCTTGCAAACCAATTATCAATTTATGCATATTGGCTACTAGTGGTTGGTGTAATATGCCTAACAATAGAATACATAAGAGAAGAGAGAAGTTCCAAAAGAAAGAAGTAATTTTTTTAATTTCAATTCTATTTTTAGCTTCATTTCTCACTTATTATCCTCACTTAAATTATCCTTATCCTTTGCATGTTGACGAATGGTTTCATATTACTATAGCAAAAGAAATAAGCTTGGGAAAAAACGTCGATTGGTATAGTGGGGAAAAGTTTACATTTGGTCTAGAAAGAGCCTGGCACTTAACTCTAGCTTCAATTCAAAAAATATTTAACCCAAACGTTAAACAATGGATTTATTTTCCAATATTTATCCATATCCTAGCAATTCTTTCAGTTTTCTATTTTTCTCTAAAACTTTTCGGAAAAAAAGAAGCTTTGATTTCTTCTTTGTTAATAGCTTTAATTCCAAGCAACGTAACGATTGGCGGTCCTGTTTTTCTCATTCCAGTAAACCTAAGCTTAATCTTCATTCCTTTAGCTTTAACTTTTGCTTTTGGATTAACAAACTTAAAGCCAATCTTCAACTATCTAGCTCTACTTTCAATAACAACTTTCATTCTTTATGCTCATCCACCAACAGCAATTGCTTTACTAACAACTCTAGGAATTTACTTCCTTTTGAACTTTTTCTCAAAAGATAAGAAAAGCAAAAATAAATCAAAAATTTTGTTTCTGATAATTTCTCTCTCAATCTTACTTTCATTACCAAATTACTTGCAAGAAATTCAAAAGAAAGGCTTAGAAAGCATAAAATTCAGCTTTTGGATTTACTTAAAAGAAATTCCATACATCTATGGTTTTATCCCAACGGCTTTCTTCATTCTAGGCTTTTACATTCTATCACAAACAAAAAGTAAAGAGCTCTGGGCCTTATTGCTATCTTCTTTATTCCTAATCTTCAACATTTCCCTTTTTGCAAGATTTGGTTTAAACTATTTAATTCCTTACCAAAGAACTTATATTCCCTTATTCTTGCTAATGTCAATAATAGCAAGCATTGGCTATTCAAAGCTATTGGAAATTAAGAAGCCATTAAAAAATTTTGGAAAAATTTTGCTTTTACTTCTTTTAATAGCAACAATTTATTTTTCAGTAGAAAGAAACCTTAAAACTCCTTATTACCATTTGATTGACGATAAAGATTATGAAAACTTTTTGTGGATTAAGGAGAATTCAAAAGAAGATGCAATAGTTTTGTTAGATCCTTGGAAAGCTAGAGCATTTCCAGCTATAGCAGAAAGAAGAGTTTATGCTGTAATGCCTTTTGGTCCCGACGAAAAATATTTGAATTTAGTAGAAAATGCAAACAAATTTTTTGCTCAAAAATGCTCAAATACGACTTTTTTGATAGAAAACAACATTTCTATAGTTTATTCCTCAGTAAAGTGTGAAAATGAGAATTTGAAAGAAGTGAAAGAAAACATTTACTTTCTCGAGTTAAACTAGCTCCTAAATTAAGTTGCCTTAAAAAGTTACACTTTCATCTTACTAATCAATTTGAATAAAGTTAGAAGTATCTTAGAGGTAAGTTAGAACAATATAAGAACAATCTAAGAAGTATCTCGAAAAGCATCAAATAATAAATCTATGATAAGGCTTTATCCGCATTTTGGACAAAGAAGCTTTTACTTCCAAAGAAAACTCCAAAAGTTGTTATCAAAGCTTGAGCTATCATCATCTCACTTCATAGCGACTATAATCAAAGTTTTTTGACACATTATTAAATATTTAAATAGTCCTTAACGAAAAATATAAATATAGGTGTGCGGATGAGAAGCAATAGAAAATCGACTTTTATAAGCAAAGGTCTTCTAAAAGATAATAGAATAATTTCACTTGCTCTTACTGCTATAGTTGTTGGTTTAATACTTTACTCTGGACCAGTCAGAGCTTTGTTAATTTCTATAATTACAGATAAACAAGTTTATGGTGCGGGTGAAGAAATAAATCTCATGATTACTGTTAATTTAACCTCTGGAGAACTATTACCAATAAATTCTATCCTTCTTAACATAACAGGCTCTAAACATTCAATAATAAGTTGCCAATTGCCATTCAATTCTTCCGGTTATACAAACGAAAATGTTGCATGTTCTAGTCAAATCCTAACTGTTACTTTAATTCCTGGGCCTAGTTTTGGCTATGGCTATGGATATGGATATGTTGAATGGAATGGTTCTGGTTACCCCTTTGGCTATGGCTACGGATATGGATATGAAAGTCCAGTAGCTGCAGGTTCAACATCATTTACATACATAATAAGATGGAAAGTTCCCTCTGAATGGGCCGGCGATGTTTATACAGCAAGCATTGCAATAATAGCTAATGGTAATGCATTTTCCAAATCAACAAAGTTTAGTGTAGTTATTTCCCAACCAAAACAAACTTATGTTAATGAGACTATAAATATTATTGCAAATCAACCAACAATAATTAATGCTACTTTGACAACAAATACTACCTTAGAGATTGTCACAAATTCTAGCATAAGCGCTCCTTTCGTAAGCCTAGCTTATTACAATGAAACAAATATATCTATTCCTTCTAATGTAAGGTCTTTGAAAAAATATGTAGAAATAGTATTAGATCCACAAATCAAGAATAGCTTATCTTGGGCAATCATAAAAGTTTATTATACAGACTCTGAAGTTTCTGCTGCTGGAATAGACAAATCTACTTTAAGACTTTACAAATGGAGTGGCTCAAGTTGGATAAAGTTCGATGGTCCACTAGTTGGAGGAGTTAACACTACAGCAAATTATGTCTGGGCAAATGTGACAGGCTTTAGCTTGTTTGGAGTATTTGGCTCTCTAGTTACACCAACAACAACTACTTCCTCAACCTCTACAACATCTACCACAACGACTATTACTTCTATTTCATCTGCACCTATTCCATCCACACCAATAATTTCAATAAAGCTGATAGCTCCAAATGAAATATCTCAGCAAATTGGAACAACAAAAAGCTACAATGTTACTGTTTACAACAATGGTAATACTAGAATAGATAGAGTTTACTTGGATATAACTGGTTTACCAAAAGATTGGTATTCATTACCAAATCCAATTTCTCTGCAAGTAAATGAAACTAAAGTACTAACATTTACCTTAACTATTCCTTCTAATGAAAACCCAAGAACATTAATATTTAATCTAACAGCTTATGGAGAAGGAGTTAGCGATTCTAAAGAAATAAAGCTAACTCTAACTTCAGCACTAACTCCTTCATTGCCTCAACCAGTTTGTGGAAATGGTATTTGCGAACCAGGAGAAGATTGGACAAATTGTTGTAAAGATTGTGGTTGTCCAGAAGGATATGAATGCAAGGATAATGCTTGCACTAAAATCCCAACCACAACTACCACAATTCCAGCTAAAGTTGGCCCACTAACAAAATTAATTAACTTTATTACCTCACCTCTAGGAATAGCTTCTATCTTGGGTATATTGATTGTCATAGGTCTTGTCGTGTTCATACTTAAAAAGAAATTCTAGAGTCTACATTTCCTTCTTTAGCATTTCATTTACTCATCTTTTCTCAATAAGCCATATTACTCAATTACTTTTTCTTTACTTAGATTCTTGGTAAGAAACTTACTTCAGAGTGGGTTAGTAAATAATTGGTTGCGCGCGTTTTACAAAAATAGAGAACCTTATTTCCCACCAAATTTTATAATTCAAGACTTTAAATAAAAAATGCGTAAAATAAATGGCTCTTAACTCAGAATCAATATCCCGATCTCGCCCCTTAACTTCATGAAAAGTGGTTTTATGGTAAAAGCAGTATTGCTATT
>Ga0080004_1135588_pt1 | contig 13754 bp, 12 predicted proteins | sample WasSprMetagenome_FD_69207 | JGI IMG/M metagenome (GOLD analysis project Ga0080004, IMG submission 69207) | Sulfidic aquatic microbial communities from Washburn Spring, Yellowstone National Park, USA - WS (SPADES assembly) (version 2) | ecosystem: Environmental > Aquatic > Thermal springs > Hot... | reverse complement strand
ATCCTGGGGTGGGGGATGGGGGCCTAGACGCCGGGCTCGGGCTGGGCCAGGCCCCCGCGGCGGGGCCCGGGGCGGATTTCGAGGGCCTCGTGGCCGGCGCGCGGAGGGCCTGGGAGCGGAGCAGATCGGGGGCCGGGGGCGGGCCGTAGGGGCCCGGGCGCAAGCCTTTTCTCGGGATCCCCATTTGGGAGGATATCCGGGGTCTCGATTTGGCCGGGATGAGGGTCACCGTCCTGGGATCGGGCGTATGGGTGGGCAACAGGGGCCATAGCAGGCGCGGCCCGGGATTCCTGGTGGAGTCCGGGGATTCGGCCATATTGATCGATTGCGCATCCGGGACGAATTACCAGCTGGCGGAGGCGGGCTTCGATCCCAACGACCTAGACGCCCTCTTCCTCACGCACCTCCACGCGGATCATTCCGGGGGCGTCATAGCGCTGCTGGGCGAGATGGTCATAAGCGGCAGGAGGGGGCGCTTCGAGATCCTCGGCCCCCCGGGGACCCGGGACTTCCTCGAATGCCTCCTCGCGGCCCATTCCAAGATCCCCGGGCCGATAGCGAAGATCCGGGATTCATTCGATTTGGCGATACTAGAGGCCAAGCCCGGGCCATTCTACGATTCGGGCGGCCTGAGGGCCTCCGCCTATGAGCTGAGGCATTCGGCCCTGAACTACGGCTATAGGCTTGAATCCGGCGGGAGGGCCGTGGCCTTCACGGGCGATACGGAGCCCTGCGAGGCCCTCGCGGAGCTGGCGCGGGGCTGCGATCTGCTCCTTTGCCAATGCTTCAGGATGGAGCCCTCGCCATTCCACATGGATCCCCGCTCCGTGGCCGAGCTATGCATCAAGGCCAAGCCGAGGAGGGTCGCGTTGATCCACATGAGCCCCGAGCTGGACCCGGGGAGGGCCGCGGGGATCATAAGGGCCGAATGGGGCGGGGAGGTCATAATCGCCGAGGACATGATGCGCCTCGAGGCCTGAGGCCCCGGGCCCGATAATCGATCCGGCCCGGCCGCGGCTCATCGCGGCTTATAATAAATGGCCAATTGGAGGAACTCGCTGGACCCATCGGACCCATGCCAATGAACCTCGCCCCTCGGTATGAAGACCAGGCTCCCGGGGCCGACGTGGTTCTCCTCGCTCTCGGTGGCCAATATCCCCCTCCCCTCGATTGGGATGACGCATTGATCGTAATCGTGGGAATGGGGCCTCGTCCTGGCGCCGGGCGGGAATTTGACGAGCGCTATCCTCAGGCCCTCGGACCCGATCGATTCATCGACCAGGCTCCTCCATCCCACGGGCCCAAGAAATGGGCCGCCCTCCCTCCTCCCGAGCTCGAGGCCCTTCATATCGAATACGATCAACGGGATCCGGCTCCCCCCTTGGAGCGCAGCAGCGAGTATAGCCGATCGACGGCCCTCCTATTTATCGCTTTGTGGCCCCTCAGGCCGCCCCCGAATCCCCTCGGGATGTGCAGGAGCTCGTGTATCAGGACCCTATCCCTCTCCTCCTCGCCGAGGGCATCGAACCTCTCCGAGATCACCTCTATAACGTACATCGGGGCCAACCCGAGGGCCCTTTGCCAAACCCTGGGCAGCCCGTATATCCTCGCCAGGGCCCTCGGGGATCTCGAGCCCTCGCTCCTGAGGCATATCACCCTATCCGGGTCAACGTGCCCGAGCCCCAAGGAGCCCGCGAGCTCCCTCACCCTCTCCTGGACGTCCGGCGCCGGACGATAGCGGATCAAAGCAAGCGCCTCCCCCTCGAAGCCTTTTTATCCCATCCGATCCCTTTAAAAGCCCTCCCGCAGCGGGCGGCGCGCGATGCGATCGAACACCGGGGATTCGGAGGGTTGGATGAGGACGAACCTAGCGCTTTGTTCCCTCGCCCACGGGGCTTGGCATATGTACGAGATGTCCCTCCCGCCCATATACCCGATCCTGATCAGGGAGCTCTCCCTATCCTATACCCAAGTGGGCATATTGGTCTCGACGTTCGCGGCCCTCAGGATCTCGCTGGAGCTGCCAATCGGCCACCTCTCGGATAAAAGGGGCTGCAAGCCCTTCGTATCCCTCTTCATGCTCATCTACTCGGCCGGGATCGTCGGCGTTAGCCTGGCGCGGGATTATTGGCAATTGCTCCTCTCGATCGCCGCGGCCGGCATCGGGGCCAGCGCTTATCACCCCGGCGGAACCGCGCTGACGGCGAAGTCCTTCCCGAGGGGGAGGGGCAGGGCCATGGGGCTATCGATAGCCAGCGGCCCGGCGGGATCGATGATCGGGCCCTTGCTCATCGGGGTATTCGGGGCCCTAATGGGCTGGAGGGGGGCCCTCGGGATCCTCGCGATACCCGGGGCCCTCATAGCCATATTGTTCTGGAGGCTGGCGGTTGAGCCGGAGGCGGCCCCGGGGGCGGGCCCTCGCGGGGGCGATCCCCGCGGTGGGAGGGCATCGGCCATCGGGCATTTCTCGATCCCGCTGGTGCTGGCGTTGGGCGCGAGCGCGATGAGGGGCGTATATTGGAACGGCTTCAACTCCTTCTTCCCGACCTATTTGATGCATTATAGGGCGTTCGATCAAAGCTCCGTCGCCTATATCTTCGCCGCCATAATGGGCGCGAGCGCGATCGGGATCGCGATCGGGGGCTTCGCCTCCGATAGGATGGGCAGGAAGAGGGTCATATTGATCAGCGCAGCCGTCCCGGCGATCCTCATACCGGCCATCCTGCCGGCGCAGGGCCCGATGGTCCCGGCCCTGGCCATCGCGGCCGGGCTCTCGTCCTCGCTCGAGGGGGCGGCCCTTAGCGCCCTGATCGCCGATCTCTCGGCCCCGGAGGTCCTGGCCAAGATGTTCGCCCTGAACTTCTCCATCCAAGCGGCCCTGGGGGCCCTGGCGACCCCCCTGATCTTCGGATGGCTGGCCGATTCCTTCGGCCTTTGGTCCATATTCCCCGCGACCGCAGCCTCCTGCGCCATCATGTTCGCGCTCACGCTCATGATAAGGAGGGAGCGCCGGGAATAGCCGGCGCCTTGGCCGAATGGCCCCAGCGGGATCCGCGCGCACCCTCGGCCCAATCGCGGGCCCCAATCCGGGGTTCTAGCGATCGATCACTCGGCCCCGCCCTCGGCCCCCACAGAGCCGCCGGGGCCCGCTTCGCGCCTTTGGCCGCAGGCGGGGCAGAACTTCGCGTCCCTCGGGACCCTGGCGCCGCATTTCGCGCATATCGTCCCCCGGCCGAGGGGCCCGAGGCCCCTCCGCGCAGCCAGGGCCAGCGCAGCTATCGAGGCCGCGATCGCGGCGGCGATCGCCCCCGCGGTAGCGTATAGGATCGTCGAATCGGTCCTCCAAACGGCCGTCACGGACTTGGGGCCATCCATCAGGACCTGGGCCGTCGGGGATTCGGAGGATATATCGCCGCTCCATCTCACGAAGACGCGGCTTACCCCGAAGCCGGCCTCGATGGGGGTATTGACGGATATCGTGGCCGTCGAGCCCTCATCGTACCAGCCCGCGCCCTTCGGATCGCCGTAGGGCGATGAGACCGATAGGTAGTATTGGACCTTGTAAACGGCGATCAATTTATGGGGGGAGCCCATCTCGATCGAGATCGCGTCCCCATCGACCCTCCCCCCATCAAGGGACCAATGATCGAAGACGTACCTCTTCGCCGGGCCATCCATGACGACCCTCTGGGGCGGGGATATGGAGACCTTGGATCCGGAGTCGTACCATCCCTCCCTATCCGGCTTCGGCAGGCCCTGGGGGCTGGATCCCGTTTCCAAATAGTATTGGGTCCTATAAACGGCCGTCACGGCCTTGGGCCTATCCATGACGATCGTCCCGAAGGGCGCCTGCCCGGAGTAATCGCCGGCCCAATGGTCGAATACATACCTGACGCCCTCCGCGGTCCCTGCCACCTGGGCCGGGGCGCTGAAGGACGCCGTCGAGCCCTCCTTGTACCAGCCGCTCCCGGAGAGCGGCCCAACGCCCTCCGGGGTCGCGTTCACCGCCAAATAGAACTCCCAGACCTTGTAATAATAGGTCCTATAGGCCCATACGTACCCATACCTCCAATCGTAATAATACCCGGGCCAGGAATAATAAACGTAGTAATAGCGCTCGGTCGGCGAGGCGTAGAAGTAGGACCTGGATTGGGGGGAATCGTACGTGACGCCCACGTAGACTGGCCAGAAGGCCGATATGGCGAGGGCCGAGAGCGCGATCGCGAGGGCTAGGCCGGCGGCCCTCCTATCGAGGGGGGATTTGGCCATGGGGCGCCCCATCGATCCCATAAGGCTCTCCGGGGGATTTGGGGGCCGGGCCGTATTTATCCTTTGTTGAACATTGATCAACGCCGCCGATTTTCGGCGATGGCGCCCCCATATGAGCTCAAAGGGATTCTAGCCCTCCTCGGCCCGATCCGCCTCAGGGCCAGGGCGGCCGCGGCGAGGGCGATGGCCGCGGGGAGCTGCGGGGCCCAGAGCTCCGGTATGGTATTCGATCCGCCTATCGTGACCGAGTGGGCGCTATGGAGGTATAGGAAGTAGACCTGGTAATGGGTCTCGTTGGCCGACCAGGGCGCGTAGGTGACCTCCCTCCCATCGATGAAGACGACGGGCGTCCCGGAGATCAGGGCCTTCGCGAACGAGGCCCTGCAATAGCCGGTCGTCCCATCAGGCCCGGAGACCGTGAAGTTCATCAGCTGCCTCGCCTCATCGTATAAGAAGCCCGAGAGCGTGGAATTGGTCACGATCCTGACCCCATACGAGGCGGATCCATATCGGACCTGGTAGACTTGGACGTTCAGGGCATTGCCCATCGGCGCGAAGGCCCCCAGGGCCGTTATCTGGGCCTGGAGGTACTTCTTGCCCAGCTCCGAGCCCGAGGCCGTCGGCAACGGGGCCCAGGAGGATCCATCCCATCTATAGAGCTTGAGGCTGGCCGGGTCGACGTCGGGCGGGACCTCCGAGTCCTCGTAATAGACCCTAAGGGTGGCTGGCCAGGAGATCGAGAGGCCCGTGGACTCGATCGATATGAACTTGCTGAGGGACCTCAGGCCCGCCGGCGGGGGCCCCGCGGGCGATGTCGAGGATCGGCTTATGGCCAGCGTCCCATCCGTGGAGGTCGATAGGGATATGAGGGCGTCGGCCCCCACGCCCCTGCAATCGAGCGAATTCAGGCCCGAGGGCAGGTAGAAGGCATAGGAGGGGCCGATGGTTGCGTAGCCTATTGCGTACGACCCGCCCGATCGGCCAGAGTACCACATCTTATAATAAACCGAGTCGCCGAAGCCGTTGAACTTGGCGGGGCTATATAGGACCCTCGGGGCGTAGCATGCGGAGCCGCGCCAGGAGCCCGGCGAGAGCTTGAGGATCGGGTTGAAGAGCGGCCCGGAGGGCAGCTTGGTCCACGTCAGGCCGTCGTTCGAGAAGGCGTAGCCTATGCCCAAGCCGAGCTTTCCCTCGGAGGTCCCGTCATCGCCCGCGTACCAGAGCCCATAGGTCCCATCCGGGTTCCTCACGATCGAGGCCGAGGTGACGTTCTTCGAATCCCACTCGGCGGCGGCCCCGGGCCCCAGGACCCAGCCCGATCCGTACCTGGTCCAATCGACGCCGTTCGCGCTATACGCGAGCGATAGGCCGATCCTGTTATCGCGGTCGTCCTTGACCAGGTAGAGCATTACGTAGGAGTAGCCGAAGGGGCTGGCCCCGGAGTTCGGGGCGCCCGGCTGATAGATGACGTCGGCCGGCCCGACGACCCTGAAGCCATTCCCGGCCAATCTCCCCGTTATGGATTGGTTCGCGACCCATACGAGGCCGTCGAGGGACGACGCGTGCCATATGCCCCAACCCGACTCCTTGCCATCCGCACCCTCGGCCTCGGTGCCGTTCCAGAACCAGATCTTGAACTTGGCGGCCCCGCCGCCGAAGCCCCCGGGATCGTAGAGGACGCGGGGGCTCCTGGCCTTGGAGAAATCGAATTGGTTGGGCCAAGAGGGCCCCGCGGCTTGGCCCCTGAAGGCCCAATTGATGCCGTCGTTGGATCCCCAAACCGTTATCCCGCCCCCCTCGCCCCTCTGGGCCCACATCAAATAGGCGTGGCCACCGATCGCAGCCCCGAACTTATTCGGGTCGAAGGCTACGCTCGGCCTGGAGGGTTGATGGTCGCCGCTAGCCAGGACCGGGTTCGCCGGGTAATCGGACCAATTGATCGGGTCTATGGCCAGGGCCGGCGCCGCCGAACGGGCGATCAGGGCCAGGGCGAGGGCCATCGCCAGCGCCGGGGCCAATGGGATACGATGGGATCGCATCGGGTCCGCATCCCTCCGGAGCGGGGAGGCGCGAGGGGGGATATCGGGGCCCTCAGGCCCGCCTCCTCCTTCCCCTGCCCGCCAGGGCCAGGGCCGAGAGCCCGGCCGATAGGCCGATCGCTATCGACTCGATCGGGAACCCCGGTATGGCCGGGGCGCCGGGCGGGCCGGCGGCGGCCGTTATATAGGTCGCGGTCGTCACGACCGTTTGGGTCGTCGTCGTGGTCGAGGTCGAGTGGGTCGTCGTCAAATATAGGCTGGTGGAGGTCGCCGTGATCGGTATCGTCATCGTGGTGGTGCTGACCATGGTCGTCGTTGTGGCGCTGACGAGGGCCGTGGAGGTCGATGGTGCCACCGTTATGGTTTCGGTCCAAGTGGCCGGGACCGTCGTCGACCTGGTGGACGCGGAGACCTCCGTGACGGTGACATAGGTGGTCCCTATGAGGACCTGGCTGGTCTCCGTCACCTCGTAATAGGTCGAGGCGGTCGTGGAGGTCCAGGTGGAGGTGATGAAGTTGCCAATCGTCGAGATGGCCACGGTGGTGGCTGCGGTCCCGGAGGCGGTGAACGTATAGGACGTCGTGGCCTCGGACGTGGCGGTTTGGGTCGTAACGGAGGTGGTGGCCGTCGAGATGAAGTTCGTGGAGGTGGCCGCTATGGCTATATTTGGATCGATCCTCCCTATCCTGGCCCCGCCCTCGTCGGTGAACCAGATCTTCGGGGAGGCCGTCAGGTCCATCGCGAGCCCATGGGGCGCCCCGCTGACGGCCCTGGTGAACTCGACGAACGTATTGCCCTCCGGGTCGAACTTGGCTATCTTGTTGCCCCTATGCTCCGCAATCCATATCTTCCCCGCGAACCCGGGCCTGAGCCTCCCGAGCTCATCCACGTTGTCGACTATGATCCCCCTGGGCTCCGCGTTATCGGTCGGGATCCTATATTCGGTCAGCACGTTCGTATACGGGTTCAATTTCCCTATCCTGCTCCTCCCATCCGTGGAGCCCGCCTCCGTGAACCATATGTTCCCATCCTTATCCACGGCTATGCCCCATGGATGGGATCCCGATGCTATCGTGCGCCATTCCACCAATGTGGCATTGGGATAGGGGTTCAGGAAGCCTATGACGTCCCTCCCCTCATCGGTGTAGAAGACCCCCCCGTACATGGGGACGAAGATTATCGATAGGGGCTTCGCGCCGGAGGGCAACTTCCAATAGGAGAAGCCCCAATTGGAGCCAGCCTGGGGATTGACCGGGTCGAGCCTACCTATGTAGCCGCCCTCCATCGCGATCCAAACGTATTTGACGTCGAGCTGTGGGGTCATTGGATCGCGCTCTAGCCATATGCCCCGGGGCTTTACATCGCCTGCGATGGGGATCTTAAACAAGTGCAGGTCCGAGCCATCGTACTTGCCTATGTAATATTCTTCACCACTGGTACCTGGTGGTGGCGCGAATTTTTGATAGAAGCTTATCCAAGCCGATCTAAAGTTCCCGCTCGGATCCGTATCGAGCTTTATATCCCACGGCCGGCCGGCGGGCAGCTGGTACTCCTTTATCTCCCCGGTCGTCGGATCCAACCTCCCAAGCCTGCTGACCGTATGCTCCACGAACCATATGCTCGGCAGGCCCCCGGTTGCCGCTATCCCGTAGGGCGTCGCCCCGGCGGGCGGGATCGTCCATTCGATGAACGCGGCCCCGCTAACCCCCGCGGGGCGGGATAGGATCAGCAGGGCCATCATCAGGGCCGCGGACGCGGCCAGCGATAGGCCCTTAACCCCAATGGGCCTCCTCATCTCCTTCATCTCCGCATCACCCCCAATCCCCTAGGCCTAAATCTCCTTAACAGATTCAAAGACAGCAGCCCGAGCGATATTCCGGCCATTATCGATTCGATCGGGAACCCTGGTATCGCGGCCGCGCCGGCCCCCAGGGTCGATGTCGTGGTGGTCGTCGAGGTCGTCGTCGTGGTCGTGGAGACCAATTGGAGGCTCGTGCTGATCGATGTCGCAGTCGTCGTCAGGGTGGTGGCCGATGTCAGGTACGTTGTCGCGGTCGCCTGGACCGTGGAGACGTACGTCGTATAGGTGACTATGGGCGTGGTCGTCAGGGTGGTCGTCGTGGTCTGGACGTAGCTCGTCGACGTCTCCGTTACCGTGGTCCCCTGGGTGAACCTGATTGTGGAGGTGGAGAGGCCGGCCGTGGAGGTCTTGAGGACCTCGACCGTCTCCGAGGCCCCATACGAGGTCCGGACGGTCGCCGACGTCGAGCCGGTAATGGAGCTTATCGCCGAAGCAGTCGAACCACTAACGGCGGTGCCTGGAGGCGTTGTAAATGTCGCCGTGGTGCTGCTCGTGGTCACGGTCGTGAAGGAGGTGGTCGAGGCGGATGAGACCCAGTTCGTCGTCGTGGTCGTCTTGAAGACGTCGGGATCGACTTTGCAGATCCTCCCCCCGGCCTCATCCGAGAACCATATCTTCGAGCCGCCCTTCTCGAAGGCCATCTGGGCCGGCCCGCCGGGGTTGGTCCTATAGAAGAAATAGAACTTGCAATCGACCGGGTCCAGCCTCCCTATCATATTTTGGCCCCGGATCGCGAACCAAACCCGGTTCATGTTATCTACGGCTATCCCCCTCGGGTCGGCGCTGCCGATGGGTATCGAATACTCCGTTATGATGCCCGTATAGGGGTTCAACTTTCCTATCCTATCCCTTCCCCTCATAGTGAACCAAACGTTGCCGAAGCTATCCAGGGCTATCCCATAGGGCTTGCTGCCCGAGGGGAGCTGCCACTCGGTTATCTCGTGGGCGGCCTTTTTCTCATTGGGCCTCTGATAGAATGATGCGTTTATGAAGCCTATCCTATCGCCATCGAGCTCGGTGAAGAACGAGCCGTTCAAGGGGGGGCTGAAGACTATATCCCAGGGCCCGCTGCTCTCGGTCGGCAACGGCACCTTCCTATATATATACTCCCTTCCGGGCTTGGTCTTGGCGCTAATGCCATTGAAAGGATCCAACATCCCTATCGCGTTCGCCCCGTATTCCGCGAACCAGAGCACGTATTGGCCTTGGCGCGGCCCGCGGAGGTATTGGATCGTTATACCCTTCGGCCCGGTCGGGGGACCTCCGAAGGTATAATAGATCGTGGAGTACGTCACCAAGGCGGAATCGCTGGGGGAAAGTTGCGTGAAATTGAGGAGCCCTATCTCGCCGGTCGCTGTGAGCGTGAACCATACCTCCTCCATATCCCTGGTGACCGTTGCGTTGACGATGTCGAAGGGTACGCCGGGCACGGGGTAGGAGATTATCGTATTGTTATCCGGGTTCAGCCTCCCTATCCGCCCGCCCTGATCCGCGAAGAATACCAGGGCGCTTGGGGCGCCTGAATAGGTTGGCTTCACGGCCACCAGGCCGTTCGGCATCGAGCCCGGCGTAAGGTTCCATTCCGCTATCGAGGCGGCCCGGGCCGATGGGGCGGAGGATAGGAGCAAATAGATCATCAGGCCGGCCGAGGCGGCGAGCGATATCCCCCTCATCGCCCCGAGGGCCCTCCGCCCATGGCCCCCGGGGATCGCGGCCCCGAGGGATACCGAGGCCATCAGGGCTATCGCGGCCAGCTCCCCGGGCAAAAGGAATTGGGCGGCGATCGCGCCCCCGATGGCGATCGCCAACGCCCCGATCCTCCCGTGATGCCCAATCGAGCGCATCAAATCCGGCACCGATCGCTCATCCTCGATTTGGCCTAGATAATGGGCCGATCGATATATAACCTTAATCATCCCCTGTTCGCCGATCCATAACGGCTTATTTGGGGGAAGGGGCCGGGAAAGGGGCCGATTCGGGCCCATTAGGCCCCCTTTCCCCCCTTTCCGGGCCCCCGGATCGCCCCGCGGCCCCGGCCGGATCGGGGCCTGGGCCCCCGCCCCTACATGGAGGATTTCCCGATAATTGATCGGGCCCGGGATCGGCCCCTTTGCTTCGATCGCGTCAATAGATCGCGCCAGGGGCCCGGCGGCGCCGATCGGCCCAATGGACCGCCCCCTACCCGATCGCGCTTATCCCATCCAATAGCGCCGAGAGGGCCTCCGGGCCGCCGTAGGAATAAAGGTGGAATCCATCGACCCTATCCCTGAAGGCCCGGTAGAGCTCTAGGGCGATCCTCACGCCCTCCCCCGGCCCGCCCCGGGCCATCCGATCCTTCACCGCGGCTGGGATCCTTATCCCGAGCCTGGCCTCGAGGGCCCCCGGGGACCTGGGCCCCCTCATGGCCAATAGGCCCATCACCACGGCCATCCCGAGGCCCTCGCCCTCGATCCTATCGAGGAACCTCAGGCCCCTATCGGCGTCGAACTCCGGCTGTGTGAAGGCTATCGAGGCGCCGCTATCGCGCTTCCGCCGGAGCCTCTCGATCTCCAGGCCCTGGTCCTCGGCCGTCGGATCGGCCTGGACGGCCACCTCCAGGCCCCCGGGGCCATCGCCGCCCCGGGCCCTGGACCGCTCCCAGGCCCTGAGGTCCCCTATAAGCTCCCACGTAGCCCTGTAATCGTATACGTCCCTGCCCGGGCCCGAGGATGGGTCGCCCCGGACCACAAGGACCGTCTCTATGCCGCCCTCGATCAGGGCCGCGAAGAGCTCGAATCGATCGGACCTAGGGTAATCCCGGCAGGTTATGGTCGGTATCGCGGCAAGGCCGAGCTCCCTATGGGCCCATATCGCGGCCCTGGCGCTCTCCCCGCTTGGCCCGCATGGGGAGCCCGGGGCCGAATCCCTGAGGGCCGTTAGGACTACCGCGTCGGCCCTCCGCATCAGGCCCAATAGGCCCGGGTCGAGGGGCCATCGGCCAGCCGGCGAGGGCCTCGCCTCGATCGTTATCAAGGGCCTCCCGCGCCCCATCAAGCCCAATAGGCCCATGGCCCGCCACCTCAAAGGCCGCCCTCGCACCCGATAGCCTCCCTAGCGAGCCTCGCGCCCTCGACGAGGGCCCCCAGCTTCGCGAGGGCCACCTCCCACGTCCTGGTCCTGAGGCCGCAATCCGGGCAGGGCTGGATCCGCCCGGGGTCCCAGCCCACGACCCCAAGGGCGTATAGGATCCGATCCCTGACGAGCTCCGGGGGCTCCACGAAATCCGTGTGGACGTCGAGGACCCCGAGCCCATAAGAGCCCCTATAGCCCGCCTCCTCGAAGGCCCTGAGGGCCCTATAGCCGGGCCTATCGGCGTCCGAGGTCCCCGGGCGCCTCGAATCCCTGTTAGCGAACTCGAGGGAGATCTGCCAACAGCCCCTCAGCTCCGGCGCGTATCGGGCGAGGAGGGAGTAGTCGCTATAGCAATTGTGCAGGCTCACCCGGCAGGGGAGGCCGGAGGCGGATTCGTTGAAGGCCTCCACGAAGAGCTCCATCTCCCATTCGCTCGGGTGGGTGGTCGCGGCCGGCTCGTCTATCTGGATCCACTCGGCCCCGGCCCCGGCCAAATCCCTGAGCTCCGGCCTCAGGACCTCCCTGGCCAGGTCCAGGACCATGTCCCGCTTCGCCCCCTCCCTTATGGCCCTTGGGCCCCGGGCCCTGGCCATCCAGGCCCTGCGATAGTATTCATCGAAGGACCAATCCGCCAGCGTATAGGCCCCGGTCACCGGGACCTTCAGGGGCCTCCGGGCCATGGATTTGGCGAATAGGAACTCCTCCAGGTATATGGGCCCGGCCCTCCAGGGCCTATCGATGCAGGCCGCCTTCCTATAGTACTTATTATCGAAGGACCTGACCTCCCCGAGGAACGCGAACCCCCGGATGGCCGAGATCGCGTGCTCGTACATCTCCCTACGCCATTGCTCCCCATCGAATACGAAATCCAGCCCCGCCGATTCCAGGAGCCTCAGGGCGTATATGGCCGACCACTCCAGGGCCGCCCTCCGCCTCCCGGGCGAATCCGGGGCCCTCAGGGCCTCAAGGAGGGCCCCGTAGCCCCCTATCCCCAGCCTCTCGCCCCATAGCCTGGCCTCCGCCAAATCCGCCGCATCGACCGGCTCGCCCAGGTGGGCCTTCACCCTCCAGGCCGGCTTGGCGAGGCTCCCTATCTCCATGGTGAACAGGGGCTTCTCGAAGGCCTTCATGGCTCCAGGCCCCCCAGGGCCCTGGCCGCCATCGCCAGGGCCTCCAGCTTCCTATCGGCGACCGACCTGGGCAGGTGCTCCATCTCGCAGCTAGGGCAAAGGAACAGGGCATCGGGCTCGACCGCCCCAAGGGCCCGCTCGGCCGAGGCGGCGATCTCCCTGGGCCCCTCGACGAGCGAGTTCCTGCCGTCCGCGATCCCCAGGGCCAGCCCCTTATCGGCCGGGAGGGCCGAGAGGGAATCGGGATCCGGGTCGGACTCGGTCATATCGATGCCTATGTCGTCGATCGGGAGGCCCGCCAGATCCGGGAGTAGGGGCGAGGCGTCGCCGAAGTAGACGTATAGGCAGGTCCTGGCCCCGAGGGCCCCGAGGCCCCGGGCGGCCGCGGAGATGGCCTCGAGGGCCATCGCGACCTCGTCCCTCGGCTTAGGGGGCCCATAGGCGAGGCAGGGCTCGCTGAATTGTATATAGGAGAAGCCCATCCGGATCAGGGACTCAGCCTCCCTCCGCAGCGCGCCGGCGATCGCCATCGCCAGCTCGGCCGGGTCCCCGTAGAACCGATCCTCGGAGAGCTTGGCGAACGCGTACGGGGACGGCAATACGGCCTTGCGATCCACCCCCGGGGGCATGGCGGCCAGCTCGATGAAGGGCCCGAGGGCCCCGCCATCGGATCCGATCTCCCCGACGATGATGGGCCTCCTGTAGAACGTATTGTTATCGAACCACCTAGCCAGCGGCCCGGCCTCAAGCCCCCGCCAGCCCAGGGCGAAGGGCCTTAGGAGGTCCTGCCATCGGAGCATCCCATCCGATACATAGCGGATCCCCAGCCCGAGCTGGAGGCGGACTAGGGCCCCGGCGTCCTCCAGGAACGCGGCCTCGAGCTCCTCCCCCGATGCCCTCCCCCTATCGAAGGCCCTCGTCGCCCTTATCAGGGCGTCGCCCCTCGGCGATATCCCGGTCAAATAGGCGTCGATCAAGGCGACCTTCGGCGATAGGGCGCCGAGGGGCTTTTTAACCCTATCGGCCGGGTTGGGATCGCCGGGGGCGACCCTCAGATGGCCCCTATGAGCCTCAATAGGATCGGCATCGCGGTCGCGCCCCATATCGCCAATATCGCCCCGATTATCCACCTGAAGTTGCTCGAGGCCTCGGCCCTCAGTTGGGCTATCTCGGCCCTTAGGGCCTCGATATCGCCCTTAAGCTCGGACCTGAGCTCGGCGAGGTCCCTCCTCGTCGCCACATCGGCTATTATGGCGTTTATCATCGCGAGCCTCACGTCCGGCTCGGCGACCAATAGCTCAGCCAGCCTCCTCCTGGCCCTGGGGTCGGCCTACAGCTCCCCCA
>Ga0080004_1150860_pt1 | contig 13762 bp, 19 predicted proteins | sample WasSprMetagenome_FD_69207 | JGI IMG/M metagenome (GOLD analysis project Ga0080004, IMG submission 69207) | Sulfidic aquatic microbial communities from Washburn Spring, Yellowstone National Park, USA - WS (SPADES assembly) (version 2) | ecosystem: Environmental > Aquatic > Thermal springs > Hot... | reverse complement strand
GAAGATGCGGATACGGAAACGATAGAGATATAACAGCATGCTTAAATATGCTTAGGATGAGGGAAGCGCCGTTGCCCCTGAAAGCCACCAATGAAGCCCCAGAGGCTGAGATGGAACGGATAGTAATAAAATATTAACTATCCGACAACGGTATGAGGAGGATTGGAGACTTGATATGATACTATGACCATGAGAGAAAGAAGGTTATAGTCTTAGACCCCTCAGAAGTCTCTGAAAAATATTAATAGCGTGGTCATACACCACTATATATTCAACCCCCTATTTTTATATTCTCCTCTTTTTATCTCTCTATCACCTGATGATTTTATGGTGGTTAATATATAGGCTACAGACAGTTAGAGATTTTGATGAATTTTCAAGTGTGTCCTATAATGTTTAAGGTAGGCAGGATAGAGATAAAAGCGGGTGAAATAATTAAAATCATCGGTGTAGGATATGACTGAAGTCTATGGGCTGCTGGTAGGAGCATATTCTCGGAGCGAGTATTTGATTAAGTCTTTTAGAGAGTATTTTAAGGGTAAGCTTGAGAGGGATGAGTTAAAGAAGAGGGTCCTAGAAGAAGCCAGAAAGATAATTGAGCTTCAGGATGAAGCTGGCTTAAGATATATTATTGATGGAATGCTGGAGTGGCACGACCTCCTTAGACCTATAGCTGAGAATCTTCTAGGAGTGGAAGTAGATGGATTAGCAAGATGGTTTGATAATAATGCATTCTATAAGAAGCCTGTAATAACTGGAGAGATGCACAGGAAGAATAGTATACTTTCAGGGTACATCTACCCAGACCTAGTAACTATGGGAAGATGGAAGTTAATACTACCTGATCCATATACATTCATATCACTCTCAGAGAATAAGAGCAAGCTTAAGCTAGATGATTTACTCTTCCAGTATTCTGAAGCTCTCAACCATGAATTATTGGAGCTCCAGAGAAAGTATAGGATAGGCCAAGTCCAGCTTAGTGCACCATCTCTTGTATGGAGTAAGCTGGATGAGGGCACTCTAGAGATAGTAGGAGATGCTATAGCAGAAATGTTTAAAGGAGTTACTGCTGAAAAGATGGTATACCTATATTTTGGAGACGGGTTAAATGCTTTACCGGCAGTGTTAGATTATGATTTAGATGTAGTGGGATTCGACTTAACATATACAAACCTAAACATATTAGCCGATTATGATGTAGATAAGATAGCTCTAGGAGCAGTGGATGGGAGAAACAGCCTTTTAGAAGATGTAGAAACAGTCGTTAAGAAGATCAATAAATACGTAGATAAGAGAGAACCTGAAATACTATACGTTACCCCAAGCTGTGAACTAGAATTTCTACCCATAGACGTCGCTAATGAGAAGGTAAAGTTAATTTCAAGAATAATTAAAAGTTTGGTATAAGGAATAGGGTTGGAATACCGACCTGTTGACTTCACTTAGGTTTTCTTATTTATGATTTTTTCAGTTTCTTAGATATAAGCTCCGTAGCTTGAGTACAGCATCGTTAAAGTTGCAAATTTTCATTTGGAAATTTACCACGAAAAGAAGGCTAAAAGGTTTGGAGAGGAATTCTCTGTTAAGCCTAGAATATTAATTGAGGAGTTAAGGAATTAAGGGTATAGAGCATCCTTAACGCATATGGATTAACCGGTTTTCAAGACTAACGCACCGCCCGAGATAATCAAGGATGCTCCCCCTCCTCCTAGAAGATAATGTGTTGATAGTATAAGTATATTCGGTATAGTTGACCAGAGAATGTTGAAAACGATTATCATCAAAACTCTATTCTTAAATATAGCGATAACATTCAATTGCTGGGCAGAATTGACCAGAGAAGCAGAAATGTGTGAAATCTTAGATGCTATCTGGGCCGAGATTACAGATATGCTGAGAGAATTGATCAACAAGAAGGTCGACGTCCCTCAATCCACTAGAGTAGCATTAGATGGAGCTAAAGTCTTAATAAATCTATGCAAGTTTCACCCAAAGCTAGCCTTCGATGTTACACCATCAATGCTGGATGTTGTTCAAGGATTTTGCGTAGGATGCTGTGGTGCGGACATAGTTGCAAGAATAGTCTGCGAACTAAAAACAGCTCAAGACTTAATAACAATTAAAGCTGTAGGAGTATTAAACGAATCATACATAATGAGTTGGCAGAGGAAACTTGAAGAACTATGGAGGAAAGTCTCTGAAAACTTTCAGAAGAAACAAGTCACTATAACAGGGAAGTAAGAATTATGCCTACCAGATTTTATTATGCTTAACTTTAGCACTTGAATCTTTTTGACTCAGCTTATGCTTTATTTTCTACTATTCGCTTCTTATCATATACGTAATTCATCTCGGATTTATCGTATCCTGCAAACTCAAATTCCCTCTTAATCTCTATTGCTTTTACATTACATGATTCAACACACTGTGCACAGAAGATGCAACGGTCGAGGAGATAAGTTATACTTGCTTCTCTTCCTTTACCAGTTATCTTTATTGCGTTTACTGGGCATATTCTAGCACATAGACCACACCCAACGCACTTCTCTACTATCCATACTGGTCTACCTCTGAAACCTTCAGGGGGTCCTACTCTCTCAATTGGATATTTCTGAGTTGAGGGCTTCCTTAAGATATTCTTTAAAGCTTCTAATGCAAACTGCATTTTACAATCCCCATATAATCTTAACTATCAAAAACTGTATTATAGCCAGAGGGATTAAGTATTTCCACATCCCTGCAAGTATCTGGTCTATTCTAAATCTAGCAAATATTACCTTAAGGAATACCATTAAGAAGAATACTGTAAACATCTTCATGAGGGAGACTATCACCGGTGGCAGTATCCAGAATTGTCCATGCCCACCTAGGTAAAGCGCAGAGATTAGAGAGGAGGCAAGAAGCAATTCTAGGTTTTTACCTAATCTTATTAGCGCGAGTCTAGCACCGCTGAACTCAGTGCTCCATCCTGCAACTATTTCGGTTTCTGCTTCTGGTGTGTCAAAAGGTGTTAGCTCAAGCTCCGCTAGCATACATGTAATAAGTATCCCGAAGCCTATGGGTTGAGCCCAGATAGTCCAGGTGGAGTTTTGCTGCTGCCATTCAACTATCCTGGTTAATGAGAAGCTTCCAGCAGGAATCGCAGGGTAAAGAAGTGAGAAGACCAGAGGTATCTCGTATCCAAGCAGCTGAGTAGCAGCTCTCAATCCTCCGACTATGCTGAAGATGCTGCCTGAAGAGAATCCACCTAGGAAAACCAGCGAGGTAATTACTGTAAATATGAATGTGAGGAATATTAGGTCCCCCTCAAAGTATACCAACGCTTCTTCCCCTGTAATTGGTATTAGGCTGAAGGCTGCTAGAGGTAAGGAGAAATACATTACTGGAGTTATCGAGAAGAAAAGTTTATCGGCTGTCGTCGGTGTAATATCTTCCTTACTTAGAAGCTTGATAAAGTCTGCGAGGGGTTGAAGTATCCCTCTGTAACCTGTGTAGCTCGGACCTAAACGGCTCTGTATTCTCCCAGTTATTTTTCTGGCAGCCCACTCAGCGAAGAATGCTAGGATTATTACGAATAAGAATCCAGGGAAGACCAGGAGCTGAGCTAGATAAATCAATGTTTCTGATACCATTCTCTTGCATACCTCCTAAGATCTTCAAGTGTCCAAAATTTCTTTTCCCTCTTTTCAAGGTCTATTATCTGCATTCGATCCATGCATGAGAAGCATGGATCTATTCCTGCAAGTATAACTGGTACATCTGCTAGGTAGACCCCAGTAAGTATATTGCAGAGGGCTGTTAAGTTTGCTAGGGTGGGTGCTCTAACTTTGTAGCGTGCTGGTTTGTCTGACCCATCTGACCTAGCATAATGTATTAATTCCCCTCTTGGTGCCTCAACTCTTGAGACGGCCTCAGCCGGAGGTATAGCTAGTCTAACCTTCACTCTTATATCTCCGCTTGGAAGCTTCGATAAAGCTTCTCTTATGATATTTATGCTTTCCAGAGTCTCCTCGACCCTAACCATTATCCTACTAAAGCAGTCTCCTTCATTTCTTGTTACTATATTGAAGGTGAGCTCATCATATGCAGCATAAGGGTCATCTCTTCTAACGTCTCTCTTTACCCCGCTTGCTCTGGCCATGGGTCCAACAACATTGTATCTAACAGCGTCTACACTATTCAGATATCCTACTCCGACTGTCCTCTTAAGGATAGTCTGCTCTCTCTGAATCATCGGGATATATTTTTTAATTTCTTCTTCTATAACTTCCAGTCCTTTCAAGATTTTCAATGCTTTGTCTCCATTAATGTCCCTCCTAACCCCTCCTATAGCATTCATAGCATAGTTTACTCTATTTCCTGAGAGTTCTTCTAGAAGATCCATGATTATTTCTCTATCTCTCCACACATACATAAAGAATGTATCGAATCCTACTTCATGAGCTACTATTCCAAGCCAGAGAAGATGGCTGTGGATTCTCTCTAACTCAGCGATTATAGTCCTGAGATACTTAGCTCTTGGTGGAGCCTCTACGTTCATTAAGTTTTCAACCGCTTGGGCATAGCATGTTGTATGCGCATGGGAGCAGATACCACATATTCTTTCAGCAAGATAGAGGTTTTGAAGATATGTTCTATTCTCCATAGCTTTCTCGATGCCTCTATGAACATAGCCTATTCTCGGAGTAACTCGTACAACTTGCTCTCCCTCAATTTCTAGGATGAACCGCTCAGGTTCTTTCAGAGCTGGATGCTGAGGTCCTATTACAACTTTAATTACTGAACCGCTCACTTATCCTCAACCCTGCTCCAGTCGATCCTTAATGTAATCTGCTCTAATGTTACATCCTTCCTCAGAGGATGAAGATCCTCAGGCCAGTCTTCTGGAAGTATCAACCTCGATAAGTTTGGATGCCCTTCAAACTTCACTCCTAAGATATCATAAACCTCACGTTCATATAGTTCAGCTACAATATATACATCGGATACTGAATCTATTCTAGGGTCTGTTTTTGATATCTTGGTTTTCAGGGATACTACCAAGGAATTCTCGCGCACGATGTGGTAGACGAGCTCTAGTTCTCTTCCTGAGTCGAGCCCTGTAATAGTTGATAGATGGTCAAATCCCAGACTATTCTTCATGTAAGATAATGCTTCTCTAATAATGGATCGATCAGCCTCTACAAATACCCTCCTATCTTTAGCGATTACTACATTGTAAATCTTCCCTCCAAATCTATTCTTTAAACTCGTAATAATTTCTTCTTCAGTCAACATGTTCTTCATTCTCCATCTTTTCTAGAAGTTTCTTGAATCCATAGATTATGGCTTCTGGTCTGGGGGGACAGCCTGGAATATATACATCAACGGGCAGAATCTTATCTACTCCACCTAAGACATTGTATCCGTCCCAGAAAGGAGCTCCGCTGACAGCGCATGTTCCTACAGCGATAACATGCTTCGGCTCAGGCATCTGTTCATAGATTCTGAGAAGCCTATCTTTCACTTGTCTTGTGACAGGGCCCGTAACAGCTAGGATATCAGCATGTCTTGGACTTCCCTTAAGCACTATACCGAATCTCTCAACATCATATCTAGGAGTAAATACTGCAACAAGCTCTATATCGCATCCGTTACACCCTCCAGTATTGAAATGAATAACCCATGGAGACTTAGTCCTAGCCCATTTCAGGATTCTGCTGAAGGCTTTAGTCTCCAAATAGATAGAGTCACCTCTTCGCCATCAGTAATACAGGAGACATTATTATCAACGTGTATGCGATAACTGCCAAGATCAGTAGATTGAATGAGATGGCTAAGATGAAAGCCGCAACATCAAATATGAGGAAAAATATAGCATATAGTAGAAATCTCTCGAGGTTTATCCTAGATTGTATATCATGCAGCAAGTATTCACCACATGAATATGGTATAAACTTGGATGTTCCACCACCATTATGAGCTGGACTTGGCTTGGCTGAGCTTCTCCGGCCTAACATAAAGATTAACGCTCCTAACATTACAGCTAATCCAAAAACAATAGCTAAGACGGCGGGCCCCCCATTCATACCATTAGTATATTTGCATGCGCCACTGATAAGAATAGAGTATTTAATGTATATACTGATATACAAGATTTTGGCTTGCGATGATTCTCGATATATAGAATATATATCAAATCCTAAAAATATACCATTCGACATCCATAATTGGTGGAGAGTTGTTGCAGGAGGTTTTAGAAGTTTTCTTCATCTCTTTAACCATAATCCTCTCAGTTATTACTCTTGAGGTTAGGAGCTTGTTCCGGGCCAGTATAATCTTTGCAGTTATGTGCATCTCCGTAGCCATATTATTCTGGATTCTTGGAGCCTACTATGTTGCGGTTTTCCAACTTCTAGTCTATGCAGGAGCTATGATCGTCCTATTTTTAGCAGTCGTAGCTCTTACGGCTGGAAGAGAGCGTGAAATAAAGTGAGTATAGAAAGACTTTCTCAATCAATCTGCATACTACTTTCATCTATTACATTAATCTGCCTAGTCTTATATATTTTACAAGCTTTTCCTGAATCTATTGAGGGTGTTCATCCTAAAGAACTAGTAGAAGTTGAGGGTTCAGGCTGCTTCGTCGGGTCTTACCTATGGATTAATAGGTCTCACGATGTAGTTGTTCAAGCTTTCGTATTGTTTGCTGCTGCTTTAGGCGGTCTATTATTCTTTAAAACTGAGAAGCGGTGAAAAGAATGCTTCCAATTTCATGGTATTTTTCTGCAGCGTTCATACTTTATTTGATTGGAATGTATGCTCTCACAACTAAGAGAAACTTAATCCGCCTCATCCTAGCCATCGAGATAATGGTTAATGGTGCACATATTAATTTCATAGCTATATCTTCTCATTGGAGGGCAGGCTACATTGACCCCACCGCTAATTCTATAGTGATAGTCTCGATAGCGCTGGCGGCATCCGTTAGCGCGGTGCTCCTAGCTATTGCTTATCAAGCCTACAAGCACTACGGGACACTAGACATGCATGTTATGCGTAAGCTTAGGGGGTAGGAAAACCTGTTCAACCCCCCTCTAATCATAGTCTTCGCATTTTCACTCACCATACCTTTCATAAAGTTCTCATCGCCTACACCTAGATCGCACTTGATATGTAACTCTCTCTCCATCATAGGGTTTTCCACAGCTTTAGTTCTCTCTCTAGACCTTCTGAAAGGATCTCTACCTAGTATTCTGGAAACCTTTCCAAACTCCAACCCATACAGTATAGCTTTAGTTACAGAGCCCTCAGTAACTTTAATCTCTATGGTAGCTATATGCCTTGGACTTTTAACATCAATTTATTCGTTTAAATATATGGAGAGAGACAGTGGGCTTCCATTTTATTATTCTCTATTATTCTTGAATGTTGCAGGTATAATGGGTGTAGCCTCTTCTTATGACTTCTTTACTCTTTTCGTTTTCTGGGAGTTAATGTGTATTTCATCATATCTACTCGTAGCTTTTAGGAGGAGTGAGTCAGAGTCTATTGAAGCTGGGTTAAAATATATGTTCATGAGTAGTACAGGGTCGATAACTATATTATTCGGCTTAACATTGATCTATGCAGCTGCTGGTACGCTGAATTTCCACGGAATAGCCTCATCTCTTAAGACTGCCCAGCTCAACCCATTAATCTATATAGCTTTGGTCTTTCTATTGATAGGGTTCGGCATTAAGGCAGCTCTATTCCCACTGCATACATGGCTTCCAGATGCATATACAGCTGCACCTACATCTATCTCCGCATTCATGTCAGGAATAGTAACAGTGACAGGGCTATATGCAATGATCCGCTCATTCTCAGTCTTAAGGCATGTTATAGGTACTCACTCTGTCTGGATCATAACCATTCTAAGCATATTGAATATGCTCTTCGGCAATATTGTCGCACTTCTCCAAAATGATCTAAAGAGAATGCTTGCATACTCTAGTATAGCCCACGTAGGCTATATGTTGGCCGGGGTCTCAGTATGGACGCTGCCAGGCTTGACAGCTTCACTTCTACATTTGTTCAATCATGCATTTATGAAGAGTGTAGCCTTCTTTTGTGCTGGAGCGATAACCTACCAGTTGGGTACTAGGAATCTAACTGAGATGTATGGAATAGGTAGGAGAATGCCATTATTAGCATCAGCATTGGTCGTTTCCCTGCTATCTTTGATAGGCATGCCTCCCCTCAGCGGATTCATAAGTAAACTGTATCTATTTCTTGCAAGCTTAGATTCTGGGATGCTCTGGCTTGGATTACTTCTCGTAATTAATAGCGCAATATCGGCAGGCTACTATCTTAGAATAATTAGAGTCTTGTTAGCTCCGATATCTGGAGGTGTAGAGAGAGCACAGGAGGCGCCAATACATTTACTCATCCCAATATATGCTGCTACAGCTTTGATTATAGTATTCGGCATATATCCAGACCCGATCTTAAGTCTTGCTCAATCAGCCGCCTCACATATGATGAGTTTAGGAAGTGGGTGAGGTAGAGGAATGAGCTTCATTGAGCCTGCTTCTTGGATTTGCTGGATATCCCCATTAATCGGAGCATTACTCACTTACCTGTCGAAAAATAATACGGTGAAAGGAGTGATTGCTTCATCTTCAGTCTCTGTATCATGGGTTTCAAGCATATTGATGACCCCATTAATCTTTAGTAAACAAGTATTAGATGTCAGAAGCGGCTGGGTCTCTCTCCCTCTAGGTGAAACTATTAGCGTAGGAATGCTTATCGACCCGCTATCTATAATTATGGCTAATATTGTATCTTTTGTAAGCTTACTGATACTAGTCTACTCTATATGGTATATGAGAAAAGAATATGGGCAGTTGAGATACTGGACTCTCATGTCTCTCTTTACATCAAGCATGCTTCTACTAGTTCTATCAGACAACTTCTTACTCTTCTTTATCGGATGGAAGATGGTTGGGCTATGTAGCTACGCATTAATAGGTCACTACTATAGAGATGAAGAAAAATATTGGATCGGTGGACCGCCTCCTACACCCTTCCAGAAACCTTCAACATGCGCTCTAAAAGCATTAATTGTAACATCCTTCGGAGATGTAGCCATGCTGGCAGGAATAATACTAATATTCATATACTCTGGAACATTCAATTTTACAACACTACTTGATGCATCTTCAAACTGGATGCATGAAATGTCTCGGACACCGGGATTAATCCTAGCATTTACAATATTGCTTCTGGCAGGTGTATTTGGGAAATCCGCTCAATTCCCACTTCACGTCTGGCTACCTGAAGCCATGGCTGGTCCTGCACCTGTTTCTGCATTAATACATGCTGCTACAATGGTTAAAGCGGGAGTCTATATCGTTGCTCGACTATTCCCTATTTACTATAGTGCATATTGGGTTGACGGGATCCAAGAAGCTAGATGCTTTTTCCAGATAATTGCATTTGTCGGCGTGGTTACTGCTTTTCTAACAGCTACCGAGGCAGTTGCAGCTCTAGAGATTAAGAAGATTCTTGCATATTCGACTATGAGTCAGATAGGTTACATGATGTTAGGGTTGGGTATTGCGGGATTAAGTTATTCATCTACTTTAAGCGGTTACGCCGGAAGCATATTCCATCTGCTTAGCCATGCATTATTCAAAGCAGCATTATTCATGTCAGCAGGAGTAATAATACATTCAACAGGGTCAATATACATCCATGAAAAGACCGCTGATAGGGGGAATATCCGGTTCGTCTGGCTGTTCACATGGATAGCTGTATTATCTCTTGTCGGTGTTCCACCCCTCTCAGGATTTTGGAGTAAAGATGAGATTCTATCCGCCTGCCTTGAGTCAGGTCAATACCTACTATTCAGCATTGCATTAATGACTGTTTTTGCAACCTGCCTATACTCAGTAAGAATGATGTACCATATATTTCACGTCAGAGTAAATATACTTAGTGAAGAAGAACATTCACATATTAAAGAAGAGCCAGTAATGATTATTCCAATCGGCATACTTTCAATGCTTTCTCTAGGCATAGGCATTGTAGGCTACTGGTTTAGCAAATCCTTCAAAGAAACTTTCCAAGGCCTCCTAACTATGAGTCTATACTCCGAACATCCTCTACACATCGGCGGGATTGAGCCGATTCTGGCATCATTGTCTTCTATCTCAATTATTGCTACCGCAATTACAGCTAGCTACTTATACTATGTTAGACACAAAGCAGATTACAAAACACTGCTCATTAGGATTCCTCTGCTGAGTGTACTGCATAAAGTTTTCTGGAATAGATGGTATATTGATAAATTCTATGAACTTGTATTTGTTAAGAGCGTCATATCGGTAAGGTCAAGTATCCAAGATAGAGTAGAGAGAGCAATGGATGCGTTCTTGAATAAGGGTGTACCGATGATGTTCAGTAAGATGTATTATGGATTACGGAGTATGCAGACAGGCCTGCTCTCTATAAATATGTTGTATGTCTTCGCTTTCCTAGCCATTATGATTATTTTTGTATTATTGGTGATGTAAGATGTGGTTGTATAATCCACTACTTCAAACAATTATTATCCCGGTAATTGCTGCAATCATTATAGGGTTCACAGGAGGCAGACTAAGCAAGGCTGGGGGATATATTGCTTGCGCTGCTTTAACGTATACATCTATACTTCTAGCCTTCGTCTACATAGATTTATGGTATAGTTTGAGAGCTATTTATGAAGAGTATACTTGGAGTGAGGTTCTAAGTTTAAAGTTTAGTTTTCTAGCTGATGGTCTAAGCCTCCCAGTTGCCTTCGTTATGAACCTCTTATGTACTGCGTGTGCTTTCTACTCTATCCCCTACATTATGCATAGAATCGAGATACTGTACGGTAAAGAAAACTATAAGTTATTCAATCTTTACTTCGCAATATATCTTCTATTTGCAGTTGGCTTGACTGGGGTCGCATTCTCAACGAACCTAATTACGATGTATCTTTTCCTCGAGCTTGTCCTGATCCCATCTTACTTTATGATAGACTTATACGGCTACCATGACAGACATAGAATAGCTATGATGTATTTCCTCTGGAACCACTTAGGCGCAGGATTCTTCCTAGCTGGAATAGTCTTAGCATATTTTAGCAATGGCGGTAGCTTTAATATATTTGACCTAGCTAGAGTTCAGGATGGGCCGGCTTTCTGGGTATGCTTATTCATTCTTCTAGGCTGGCTTATCAAGATGGCTGTCTTCGGCTTCCACGTATGGTTGCCCCATGCACACGGTGAACACCCAACATCTATCGCAGCCATAATCGCTACTATCGTAGGACTAGGAAACTATGCTATAGTAAGGTTGCTTGTTAACAACTTATTTAACACATTCCAGCTTTTCGGGCTACCTTTAATGATATGGGCGCTTATTACTATGGTTTACGGGGCTTTCCTCACGCTAGCTCAAGATGATATTAAGAGATTGTATGCATGTTCAACTATAAGCCAGAATGCCTATTCTATTCTAGGTATCGCAAGCTGTACAACTCTAGGAGTAATTGGTGGAGTCTTCTACTTCATTAGCCACATGATCGGAAAATGCATCCTCTTCTCGATCGCTGGAATAGTAGTCTATCTAACAGAGGTGAGAGATATGAAGAAGCTTAGTGGATTAGCTGAGATTGCTCCATCAACGGCTGCCCTCGCTATCCTCGGCTCAATGATCCTCTCAGCTATACCGCCTCTAAGCGGCTTCCAAGCAGAATGGATAATGTTTATCGGAATATTTGAAAGAGGCGTTGAGATAGGATTCATAATAGCTATTATAGGCGTATTTGCCACATTTCTAACAGTAGTCTATACCTTCTGGCCTATAAAGAGAGTGTTCTTTGGACAAGCGTCCTCTGAATTTAACCTAGACAAGAAAGAGCCATTAACGATGATAGCACCCTTATTCATTCTAGCATCTACCTCCATTCTCTTCGGAGTCTATCCAGACATCATAGTCCGCCTCCTAACACATCTCTTGACATAATCTGCCTTAATAAGTAATAGTTCCTTAGTTTAAGTTGGTAAATTCGGCTCGCCCTTTAGTGAGTTTCTGTTGATTCGTATGTTTTATTTTGCTGGTTCTCTTATGGCTTTTCTTTTCCTTAGTCTCCCATGCCCTTAGAATATTTTGAATATGTATCCATCCATTTCTTGGATACTACTCTTCTAGCTGATAGGAATATTCTTGTGTGCGTGATGCTCTATTCTCACGGCTATTCATATATTCTCCTAATGTAGGTTTACCGTTTCATACATGTATACCTGCTCTGCTAGGATTACGTATATTCTTAACGAGTCTCTATATCTTTGAGGGGCTCAACATTTTCTCTCACAGAGTCTGAGACCTCTCTAGACTCTACAAACCTCAACACTCTATACTTCTCACATCCATCCCTAGACAATAATATTAATATTGGCGTCTTGTCTGATTCGTATCCTACCCCCCACTCCTCTAGATAAGCTTCTCCTCCTCGGAGGTCAACCAGCAGGCTTAACACCTGTATTAACGTGTAGCTCATCAACCTCGACTACACTTGAAAGCCTCTTTAGAACTTTAACCTCAATGAGGGCTTCCTATAAATTCCGAGAATAGTCTTGTAATGTCTATCCGTGGGTGTGGAGATAGTATTTGATCGAAACCAATTATTATCGTTAAGTATAGTAGCGATACATCCTCTCCTATTGTTATTCTACGGTAATGCATGATGGTTCCAGTCTTATCATTGAAAGTCTTCTTACAAGACTTACAGAGGCGTCCTTTAAAAACGTGCCTACATCTTACATGACCCTTAATACTTCTAGAGTCGCATCTAGCACAGTAAGCGTCGTTACTCCATCCAACAGTCTGAAAAGTCTTGAGTAAACAATCTCGCTAGAAAGGAAGCTGAGAACATTCATAAAGAAAATCACAAAAATCTTACTGAAGAGCGAATTAATTAATACTAGCATTAGAAAATCTATTTTGGAATGAAGGATCCAGAATGGCTCAATAGCGTAAAGAATATTCTAAAAAAATGCTGCGAACAGAATCCCCTACATATTTTTGGATATGGAAATACTCTAAGACGGGACGATGGAGTAGGATTATACATAGTCTCCAGACTATCGAAAACAGTTAAGAAAATACCCGGATATATTCACATCCACCCGGCTTCAGCTAGTATTGAAAGAGAACTAAAGAGAATTCCAAAGTCAAGCATAGTAATAATAATTGACACAGTAAAAATAGATGAGGCTCCAGGAACGATAATTTTTACAAGGTTCGATGATGTAGAATCCTGTTACTTTGATACCCACAACATACCATTAAAGTTTATCCTCGAAGCTAACATGCTCCTTGACAACTCCTATCTTTTAGGCATAGTCCCACAAGACACTAACGTAGGCGAAGGATTAACACCCATTGTTAAAGATTCAGCAGATAAAGTCTTAACGGGATTAATGGAAGAACTCATCTCCAAATTTCATATCTTAGGTGGTTGATTATTGATGCTATTGTTACTAGGGCTCTATATGTTGATGCTAGCCTCTCATACTTTATTACAATTCTCCTAAAGTCTTAAATTCCACCCTATAAATGTCTCAGCGGTCCTCACTTCAAGCGTTTTTAGGCTCGCCGAGAACCAAATGTATTCTCATGTGGGTCTTGCTAGGGCTTGCACCGTAGCCCCGTCCCCAGCGAGCCCTATCTGCTTCCTTACCTCTATCACCATCCTAAGAACACTTCT
>Ga0080004_1125942_pt1 | contig 13764 bp, 13 predicted proteins | sample WasSprMetagenome_FD_69207 | JGI IMG/M metagenome (GOLD analysis project Ga0080004, IMG submission 69207) | Sulfidic aquatic microbial communities from Washburn Spring, Yellowstone National Park, USA - WS (SPADES assembly) (version 2) | ecosystem: Environmental > Aquatic > Thermal springs > Hot... | reverse complement strand
CGTTAACGCCAGCGACTCACACGACCGCCCTCCGCTGCACTTCGCGGCCTTTAAGGGGTACGCCGAGATCGCTAGCCTGCTCCTCAAGCACGGCGCGGACGTCAACGCTAGGGATGACGACGGCGACACCCCACTGCACTACGCGGCAAAGTACGGCCATGCTGAAGTTGCGAAACTGCTGCTGAAGCACGGCGCGGACGCCAACGCCAAGAACAGAATCGGTTGGACCCCGCTGCACTACGCAGCCATCGAGGGGCACGCCGAGGTTGCAGAGATCCTCATCAAACATGGAGCAGACGTTAACGCTGAGAACAACAACCCGCCTCTCCCCCCTACCCCCTTGCACTGCGCAGCCGGCGAGGGGCGCGTTAAAGTGGTTAAGGTGCTCCTAGAGTACGGCGCGGACGTCGACGCTAGAGATGGGAAAGGCGGCACCCCCCTGCACCACGCAGCCGAGGAGGGGCACACCAAGGTCGCTCGGTTGCTGCTGGAGTGCGGCGCGGACGTAAACGCTAGGGATGACGACGGCGACACCCCACTGCACTACGCAGCTCGCAGCGGGCGTCAAAGCCTGGTGAAACTGCTTCTAAAGTACGGCGGCGACCCCACAATCAAAAACAACGAGGGTAAGACCCCCTTGGACGTCGCCATCCAAGAGGGGCATCTGGACATCGCGAGAATCTTGAAAGAGTATTTCGCGGAAGAATAGTAAGGTTTCGGGCGCCGCTGCGCGAGACACGGGGAGCGACACTTCCTTGGAAAAGGCTTTATGCCCGGAAATGGCGCCGCGCTACCCCTCCACCTCGCCGACAATGTGCTCCTCGACGAGGCTCTCGCACTCCCAGACCGATGCGAGGACGAGCAGCCTGCCTTCCACCCTAGCCAGCTTGAGGAGGAGCCCCTCGCCCATGTAGAGCGTTGCGGAGCTGCCGTCCCGCTCGTAATCGCCCAAGCCGCCCAGGTCCACCTCGGCTAGAGCGCGCTCCGCCTCCCGCTTAGCCTCCTCCGGCACGCTCATCAGCGGGCTCTCAAGCCACTTGATCTTCACGCTCATCCCACTAGAGTACGCGGTATTTTAAGGTGGTAAGCGGTTTCAGCGGAGCGCGCAGTAAGCTAGCTGAGCATGTCGTAGAGCTTTCGGGCTGCGAGAAGCGCGCCGACCACGCCGGCAAACGTGGGTATGATAAGTCCCGCGGTGTCGAGCGACGTTTTAATCGAGACGTACGCGCTGTAGTAGGGGTTGCTCTCGTCTACGTGGAAATGCTCCGCCAACTGCTTCAAAGACTGAAAGAAATGCCGCTCAGCGAAATCCTTCAGATAGTCGGCTGGAAAACGCGCTAATATCATAGAACACGCTAACACTAACATCATTGCCACTTTAAGTAGAGTCTCCGGTTTCACGCCAACCCATCGGGTTCAACCTTATGTTTTTTCTCCCGCACAAAACTGATAAGCTCCTAAAGCACGCTAGAGTGTGCGCAGGGCTTACCTGTACGCTGGCGACTTGTTCAAGCCGCTGGACCTCTCGTGGGGCGAGCTGGTCGAGCTCGCGGAGAGGCCGGAGGCGGTGCTGGAGAGGTTCAGGGGGGAGATCGAGGAGCTGGCCGGCCCCGTGAAAAGCCTGAAGCTGCGGAAAGCGGTGGTGGCGGGGAGCGGCGAGGCGGTGGTCGAGTACGTCGCGGAGCTCGCTGGCGAGAAAGCGAGCGGGGAGGCTTCGGTGAAGATCATATACGCGGAGGACCCGGCGAAAGCTCTGAGGGAGTTCTACGAGCGGGAGCGCGGCGGACACCTTCTGTAGCATGCCGTGCGGGAAAACGTGGCTTTGCCGCGCGCTACGCTTAAATGTAATTGGCTCCGCCACTAAATAGCGTATGGGTTTGGATGCTAAGCCTTTCAAAGCTGTCATAAAGGGGAACGCGAACTTGTTGGATTCAAGCGTAACGACCTTAATGGACGTAAGCGTGAAAGGGCGACCGCCGCTGCGCATAGCGGCCAAGAAGGGGGGCGCGTGCGAGAGCGGCAGGGTGGCTTTCCATGCAGTGGGGGCGGGTGCATCAGGCTACGAGAGGGTGGGCGCGCGGCTGAAATCGATGGTCCGCCTCGGCATGGGCAGAGGGGGGAGAACTTGATGCTCGGGTGCGGCCCTGTCTACTGGTCAGTTCCCGTTTCTACGCTGGAGCTACCTCGGAAACCCCTTTACAGCATACAGGGTGGTCGCGTGAATTTCAGCATAACTCCGTTTGTAGGGCCCGTTGTTGTGCCCTCGGACGAGGGTTGGCTGAGGGTTAAAGTTTCCCAAGTATTTAGTGGGGAGCGCCCGGACAGCTTTGAGGAGGGGGATATTGTGTGCCTCTACCTGTTGTACTACGGCGATGAGCACATAAAGGTTGGGACCTCCCGTTTAGAGAACGCGGTCGCCAGAATGTTCTCCCAGGCACCACTCGTCGCGGTGGTTGCCGCTGTTATTCAGCCGAGTACGGAGCTGCCCCTCGAAACCCTAGAGAAAGCGGTCATAGCGCGCGCTAACGAGCTTGGGTTGCGCGGTGTGGAGTGGAGTAAGCCCCGGCTTAGCGAATTGGTAAGTGCCTGGAATAGCGCTATCAGCGGTCGCGGTCAGCTATACGAGTTGCTCAAAACCGCAAGGGAGACGGCGGAGCCCTTGAGTGTACTGGAGAAGCTCGGAGAAGTATGTAGGGTGGCTTGGAAAGTAGCCTGTGAGCATGGGGAGCCGCTTTACGGCTTTGCATCGCACTGGTTCATACCCGAGTGCCCGAGGAAGCCTCTGCCGCCGCCACTACCAGAAGGCACGAAGCTAAAGGAGGGTGAGGAGATCCAGCTGAAGTTTCATCCAAACGGTCTTTTCAGCGTTCGCACAGGCCAGCTCACCATAGAGGGGGAGAGCGAGTTTACGTGCGATTTCGGCTTCCTAACCAAGTATGGCTTCGAGGTGATGCCTCGTGAGTGAACTGTATTTACTTGGCTTTAAAGCCAAGGTTTCTGCGGTGAGCGACGAGCTGTACGTGTACGACATCGCAGGCAGGACGGTTCTTGAAGTGAGGAGTCTGCTAAATAGGAGGGGCATCCCCAACGTCGTGCGTAGAGTGGAGGGCAAACTTTGCGTGATTACGCTGAGTGAGTGCAAAGACCTGGGGGAGCCGATGCGCGTGGAGAGCGCGATAGATAACTATACTCTAGCCTCGCTGGCCAATTCCGCGATCAGGCTTAAACTACGCCAGGAAGGATGGATAACAAGCTACTACTCCAAGATTTTCAACCCGAAAATATACGAAAACCTTCTTGGAGAAGGCGATGTGCGACGTTACAGCGCTTACAGGGTAGCGGCGCATTACTACGATGGCTTAAAGTGCCACGTCGTCTCAGTTGACCCCGCCTTCAAGCTTGAGGCTTTCGTAACGCTCAACAGGCTTTCCGACGATGTACTTGCATCAATTCATACAGTCAAGATACGTGAAGAACATTACTCGTTCGAGCTGCTAGGTATCGAGGAGGGCTCCGAGGAGGCTATAGAGCGGGCCCAGAAGACTGTGGAAACCCTGAGGAGCGTGCTCAAGCTACAGGTAAGCGGCGCGGAGGAGAGGGTGGCTAAAGTGTATCCGAGGAGCAGGCAGTTGAGAGACTTTCTCTCGGAGTACAATCTCTTGCTGAAAGAAACTAGAGAAGGGGGCGTATGGAATTACGCCTACTTACCAACCGATGTACTCTGCCCCGTCCCTTCCTTCGAGAACCTCCGACCGCTAGGTGTAGACCTGTCTAAGAAACCGATGTGGAAAGCTCCCAATAAACGTTATGAAGAGGCGAAAGAATTTGCAAATAGTATTGAAGCGATGGAAATCGGTGGTTTAGAGGTAAAGTTGCTGGATGCGGAGCCTACTTTAGTAAATGCCCAAGAGAGCCTCACGCCGCTAGCTCAAACTCAGAGCGGGCAAGCTGTTAGACTGGATGACGTTGTGGATCGTGGCGCATGGGGGTCTAGGATCGCCCCCATACGAAGGGGGTCAGAGATACGCGGAGCTCTGATAAATGAGCACCCGGAGGTGGATGAGAAAACAGTAGAAATGCTGAGGTGGCATGTAGAAAAGACGCTAAAGGGGATCACGAAGGGGCAGGCAAGCGTTAAAATTGTTCGGGGAATCGACCGGATTAAGAAGCCAGACTTCAATGCGGTAATCCACATAGGTCCTGATGATCCACAGCTGTATGCCGAGTTCGAGTATGGGGTTGCCAGCCAGGGGCTCATCCCGCAGTATGTTGACGGAGATAAGTTATGCGAGAGAATGCGTGGAAAGAGGGAATTCAAGATCGAAAACTACGCTTTTCCCATCGCAAAGGGGCTTGCCTTCAGAGCGGGCTGGCGCTACCTAAGCCTCACACCACCTCCCGAGCTTGTAGGCGCGGTCGTAGCAGGAGTTGATAGGACGTATGTACGTGTGGGGAACGGTATGGGTCTGGGTGTGGTCCCGGTTCTTACGTCACCCGACGGGCTCGATATTAGCTACCTCGATCCGATAGTCGGCGGAGGGGAGGAGGAGATAGCTGTAGAGGCTGCTCGTAAGCTGAGGGAGCAGCTCGATAAGTCTAACGCGGATACGCTTGTCTTAATTATAAATAGAGCGACCGTTCCCAGAGAGCTTGAAGAAGTTCTAGAAAGAGAGTTTGATAGGTACGTTTGCGTTTGCGTGGCCGAAGATCACAGCTACCCCCGGCTGCTGAGAAAAGAATCTGACGTGTACGTTAACCCGGCGGTGGGGGACTACTGCGTCGTCAGCGAGAAAAATTCGACGGGCATTTACCTGGTCTCAGCTAGCGACTTAAGAAAATCTCGGGATAGAACCATAGAACCCCTGCTTATACATTGCATAATACGGGGGCTTAGAGTTAAGCCTAGAGACGTGCTAAGGTACGTGCTGAGTATGAACACTTTGAACATAGAGGGGGCTTACTTCCCGGCATCGCACCCGTGGCCGCTTCATCGGGCTGATAAGCTATGTAAAAAGCTCTATAGCTTAACTTTGTACACTCGTCAAATCCCTCCCTGCAAGGTGCTAGAACTCCTGTAGCGCGCGAGTGAGCCGCGGTGAGACGCGTCTCGATCTAACTGATGGAAAGAGTAATGGATGCTCACCCTTGAGACCCTGCCCGGCGCCCCCACGAGCGCGCGGCGCCGCTCCTCCTGCTGACCCAGCTCCCTGGTCTTAAATCTCCCTTCACTGCGCTTCTCTGGGCTGCTTTAGACTACCTCGAGTAGCGTCTATGTTTAATACCTGCCCCTCCTTTCCGCTCCTCGGTGAGCCTTGGTGAGCCAGCGCGGCGCGCGCATAAAAAGTGGGAAGAGGTAGCCAAAATAATAGCTAAAGAGGGGGCTCCAGTCTTGGATCTGGATGGAGGGGAATGGTGTAGCATTCGTACCAGTTGAAGCCGGAAGTGTGCACGAGGAAAGACCCTTGTATTCTTGAAAATTGTGGAGTTTCATGAAAGCATAGCGCTTTACTTTTTCCTCCCTATAGCGTGCGCTACCAACCTACTAGAGCGCGCACTAGCGAGCTTCCCTGTATTCGCGGTTCACGATATTTTTCACGGTGCTGAGCTCGGGTTCAAGCTCGGTCGCGTTGACCGTTATCCTGCGCGCCCGCAGCCTTAGGTACTTAAACCAAGGTGTCTTTTCCATGGATCGCAGCGAGCTGAATATGGTGAGCTTTAGCACGCGTTGTTGTGAATAACGTGGTTACATTATGGCGCGCGCGCAGCCGCACCCTCCATCTCGGTAGCCAGCGCGCCGAACGCCCGCTGTGAGCAAGAGACTCGGAAAGAGCTCATCTTAAGACCTGAAAAAACTTATTGGTAGCGGCACGCTTGCCTGGCATATGTGGACGGACAGGAGGTGGAGGGCTCTGAGCTTGTTACTACTTTTGTCCCTCCTCGACTTCGTTCCTTGGCAAGCTTTTGGAGAAATAAATCATAGCATTTATATTCATTTACCAGGTCTACAAATTGAAATTAGCACACAAGACGAAACGATATCGGACGAAGAAATGAAAATAACATTCATAATTGAACATGTTAAAGAATGCCCCTTCCCTGAAGAAATTTTTATAAAGTATTTGATTATAACTATTGATTATCCTTTTAGCCCTATCTTCTACCAAAATACTTTACTCTACAATCAAAGTATAAAAGGAAAACTCAGTATAACCTATACTATAAAAACGAAAGAATACAGTGAGGCAATTCCGATTGAGATAGAAATCTCCTATATCTATTTAGGATTTTCCCCCATCGAAGGTATCATCGAAAAAAGTTACGAAGGGATATTTCGTTTCGATTTAACGTATATAACTGATAAGACTAGAGAAGATTTTCTGAATGAATTGGCAGCGCTTCGCCGCAACTACACAACGTTAAACCGGAATTACGCATCGTTGAAGAGCGATTATGAGAGCCTTACTAAATACCTCAGGGTGCAGGCAATAGCCCTCACCTGCTTGAGCTTTATCGTTCTAGCGCTTCTCGCTTTAGCTGTCTACTTTTGGTGGAAACATAAGACCTTCGATAAAACTGAAGGTGCTTCGAAGGAAAAGTTGAAAGAAGATATTCTAAAGTATAAAAGTATTAAATCGTTAGAAGAAGAAAGTCTTCAGAAAGTGGGAATCTATTGTCAAAATTTATCAAGCGAAAGCTCTCAGCTCCAGAATTATCGAAGTTTATTTCTGTCTGTAGAGGCAGTCTTGTTATCATTGGCAGCTGCTCTTTTTTCAATCAATAAAATCGAACCCGCTTGGATTTTAACTGCACTTGGTTTGACGTATTGTGTAGCTTCAATCGTTGTGCTTAAATGGAGCCGTAGCAGAGTTGATTACTGGAGAGATAGGATATTCGAGGAGATCAAAGATACTGAATTTGAAGAGATTTTCAAAGTTTTTCGGCCAAACTATACGCATAAAATTCCTTCACCTGCTACACCGCGATTTTGGTTCGATGTTTTGTTGCCAATAGTCACGTTAGTACTTTGGATTTTAATATTGTTAATCATAGCGCACTAAAGCGCGCTAATACTTCGAACTAACGCTCCACGAGGGCGCTATTCTTTGCTTGTAAACGCTAGCTTCTCTCTAGCGCGCTTAACGCGTTTTTCAAGTGCTCGCGCGCTGCGGTGAGCGCTGGCAGGCCATTCTGTGGGTCCTCCTCGGCGACAGCCTCGATTAGCTCGAGGAGAGCCTTGCACACCTCCTTCACAGCGCGGAGAATGTCGGCCTGCGGGGGCTCCTGCAGCACCAGAACACCGTCCTTGAGCATTAAGCGATCCGCGCTCACCACAAAGCTGAGGCCATCACTCCCCCTCACGATCACTTTCTTCGCTGTGAGGTCCCTGTTGAAGTACACATCGTCGACAACCCCCAGCCGCCGCCCGTCGGGAGCAACTATTAGAGCGCCTGTGATCTTCGCCTGCATCTCGTGGTTCAGCACGATCTCGGAGAGCTTGAGCATCTGCACATGTACTTTACCCGCAAGCTGCGAGATTTCACCATCGCTCCTTCTCTCGCGTAAAACCAGCGTAGCATGAGGGGCTTAACAAGCGTATCAGCGCTCTCTGCAAACGAGGACCGCGCTCCGGGTCTCGCCCGCTCGAGCCTGCGGTTGCGGGTAGTTCTCGAGGTCGAGGGGCCACTCCCTCACGATCTCGAAGCCCGCTTCCTCGAGCGCTGAGCGGATGACGCCCCAAGCCTCCGCCGAGCGGTGCCTATAAACCACCACCGTCAGGCCTCTGGGCTTGAGCGCGGCCTTAGATCGGGAGAAGGCTTTGGCGAGGCCCACCCTGTACGGCTCGGCGCCCTTCCCCCGCTTGGGGTCGAAGACCAGCTCATCCTCGTCCCTGCAGGACCTCGCCCCCCTGAACTCTGCGAAGCTCCTTTCGAGGAGGGGCTTAAGCACGGCGTAGTGGAAGTCGGCGATCCCCGAGTTCACGACGTTACCGAAGTGCGGAGGGTCCGTGACCACGAGGTCCACCGAGCAGTGCGGGAGCTCGAGCTCCTGAGCCGGGCATAGGAGCAGCACAGCGTCAGCGCTGCCCGCGCTCGAGGAGACGGCGACGCGCCCTAGCACTCTCTGCGTGTACTCTTTGGCTTCGACCAGTCTGGCGACGTTGTTGAGGAAGGAGCCCCTGACGCCTTCCAGCACATTCACCTCCATGTACATCCTCTCGAACGTGTACTGGTGGAGCGCGAAAGCGCTCTCGGGCTTCCGGTCCACGTAGGAGTAGGGGGTCAGGACCGTGGAGAAAGCGGCGGTCTTGGACAAGGCTAGGGCGAGCAGGTTCCTCGCCTCGCCGCCGAGCTCGGATACCGCTTTGGTGAGCGCGTAGAGCATCACGAGCTGGCGGGCGTTGAAAAGGTCCCTCACGCTCCTGTACCCGTAGCCCAGCACGCGCGAAGTCTCCTCCCCGAACCTCAACCTCAGCTTCAGGAAGCTCCTCGGCACCCTTTCTGCTAGCCTCTCCGCCTCCCTGTACCTCGCCAGGTCCTCCTCGTCCGCCGCCTTCACTTTATCCTCGCCGCGATCGCTGTACATGACGGCGAACAGCTCCATGCCGGGCTTCCCGAAGCAGCGGGCAGCGCGTGCGACCGCGCTCACGTGCCCGCACGCGGGGCACCGGTAGAGACGGCCCCTGCTCACCGGCTCCAAGGGTTCGCCGCAGCGGGGGCACGCGAGCTCCTCGGCGTCGTCTGCGAGGAACGTCGAGCGGCAGCGCGGGCAGTACGCCCAAACCCTCCCGCCGACCCTAGCGAGCTTGTACGTTTTGAACAGCTTGACCGCGCTCCCGCAGCGCTCGCAGGGGATGGTCCTAACCCAGAAGAAGGCCTTGGCCACCACCCGCTTGCCGTCCGCGCGGGTGGCGTACAGCCTCTCGGCGAGAGGGCGAACCCTGCTGACCACCGCGTCGGCCGCCCTCCTCAGCTCCCCCGGCTCCACGTGGACGAGCACGCCCCTCGCCACGAACCACGCCACGCGGTTCACGTCGACGCCGACAACCCTCATACCCAGCGAGAGGGCTTCTACGAGGCTCGTGCCCGAGCCGGCGAAGGGGTCGAGGAGCACCCTCCCCCTGCCCACGTCCGATTTCCCGTCGGCTTTCAGGAGGTTCCAGAACAGGTCCAGCTCGTCCTCGGAGAGCAGCGAAGCCAGGATCAGAGCCCTGAAGAGGACACCCGGCAGCCTCCCGGGCCACGGGTGCACGTGCTGGTAGGGGCGCGGAGCCCTCAGCTCCCTCTTAACCAGCCGCGACACCTCGCTGTAGGGGAAGCACGACTCGATGATCCTGTCCACGCGCTCAACCCCTCACCTTGAAGTGCCCCAGAACGGGCGGAGGCGTCTTGAACGTGGCGTAGTGGAGCCTAAGCGCGTGGCTCGTGACAACCCCCACCCTATCGCTCGCCCTGCTCACGAGGTCCCTCAGCTCCCTCGGAAGCCCCAACTCCTCCGCCAAGGAGGGCTCGAGCCTGAAAACCACCTTATTGTTGCAGAGGTTCAGCACTACGCTGTGAACGTCCTTAGGCGAGTGCGTAGACAGGATCAAACCCAAGCCCCTAACGCGCCCCAGCCTAGCGACCCTTTCGAGCGCCCCGCTCACGTACTCCACGTAATCCCTCTCTTCCTCCGTCCCAGCAGCACGCGGGAAAAACCTGTGCGCCTCATCCACCAGCACGATCGTGGGAGGGGTCTTCTCGAACTCCTTCTCCATCTTCCAAGCAAGAATCCTGTTCAAGAGCCTGAGGGTCAAGATCCTTTTAGCACCCTTGGTTAACGGTTCCTCTAACATGCTAAGAGGGCGCAAATCTAGCACCGTTAGACTATCACTCCTAATAAACATTTCTACATCGGGTTCCCTTATCACCCTCTCCCCAATCCTGACATCAAATATTCCCATCTGATTAAGGTTACTTAATCCATTTATAAGATTTATTAGTGTTTGCTTAAACATTTTAGCAAAATTTGCCAACTCTTCCAAACCTCCCACTCTATCAATTTCATCTAAATTATGAACGAGCTCTTCTAAGCTAGTTGCTAACGAAAGTTTAGGCGATCTTCCACGTTGTTGCTTAATGCGAGATATGAGTTTCTCCATTTCATTATTGTTACTAAAAATTCTAAATATATTTGGAAACGCTTCTTTTGCTCTTACCGTAAAGTATGGGTATAATTCAGCAATTCTTTCCTTCAATATGTTGTAATTCAATGCATAAGGTATTATCCTTACTTTTCTGATTTCTTTTATCCCATTTTGTTCATTTAATATTGTTAATGATAGGACAGGTATGGTGACTTCTTTTGCTTTTTCTCCTTCTACTTTGAATACTTTTTCTTCTTCTACTTTGACGTTGCATTCCGCTTCTGGACATGCTTGCATGTGCAGCTTTTTCAGGTAATCCTCGTAGTACTTTTCCGCTAACTTTTTCACATCGGCAACCCCTTTGGCGAGGTGCTTAGTCACGGGGAGGAGCACAGTGATCTCCTTTAGACCGCCAACCCCTCCGTAGAGCTGGTTCGCGATCTCCCTCTCGAGCTTTTCGGCTCCCTCGCTCTCGAGCTCCCAACGCGGATCGAAGACCGTTTGCACGTAGTCCCCGTTCTCGTCGATGCAGACTACGGCTACCCCCTTGTTCAGGTTCAGAAGCGATTCTATCAAATTCTTGATGAACGTCGTCTTCCCGCTCCCCGTTGTTCCCACGACGAACATGTGGTAGAAGAGGTCGTCGAAAGGAAGCAGAGCCTTCGCCACCCCTCTCTCCGACGTTACCGGTTCCTCTCCGATCGTAAGTGCTCCTAGAACCACTTCGCCCTTTATGCCAGCTAGCGTTTCGAGGTATTCAGGCTTAGGTAGAACGGCAGGAGATCTAGGCTCGATCACATAACCGGCAGCCCTACCCCCGAGTAACTTCCCATTATCGAACCTGAAGGCTAGCAGAGGCTCGACGAGCAGCTGGGGCTTAGCCAAAAGCCCTCTAGGATCGTGGACGATAGGGTGGGGAGTGAGCGCCTCACGCACCCCCATCATCGAGTAAAAGTCGACACGAGAGACTCCAGCGACTTTGAGAGAAACTACATCGAGAGTCGCCAGGTCTACTGCCGCTAATACTGCGCCAGGTTGCGCTAGAAGTTTCTTGAGCTGGATGTACTTGTCCACCTCTACAAGGATCCTCAACTCACCGCCTTCGGTTCCAGCTTGGGATTCCGTGTATGGTGACACCCGGCCTACAACCTCGCCCACTTCCCTTGCTATCCTTTCAGCTTCGCTGCTTCTCTTCTCTAGCTCTCGCAGCGTAGCGAAGATCTCGCTCTCGCTACGCTCACTCTGCATACTCCTCACCCGCACGGTTGTATACGAGCCATGTATCGTATGTGAGCTCAACCCCCTCCATTAAAGCTGTTCTGCACATCTGCTCGAAAAGGGCCCTGCTCGTCTGCCTGCACCTCGCGTCAGCGAACGCCTGAGCCGGAGGCAACGGGAGACCCTGCATAACGCCTTCCTCGAGAGCTCGAAAGAATACATCAAGGTTTTCGCTATCGTAAACCTCCCGCAAAGCCTCTAACCTCAGGACGCCGCACGGTGCATCCAAGTCGCCGCTGTAAGGCAATTGCGGTAAGACAACGTACGAATAGACAAGCTCCGGCATATCAACACCTACTTCGCTCTTCAGCTCTTCGGATGGCTTCATGCTGAGAGGCCCTACGAGCAAAGGCTCGAAACCGTTAAGCTTACCCTTTTTAACATAGAAGCTAACGAGCTGAATGACCTCTGCTTGATCGTTCTCCTGGGGAGGGAAGGTGAACCCCACGCTACTGCTCAGCGAGCCATGAGCTTTCACTAACAGCCGCGACTTATCGAGCCGCTTCACGCTACCGACAACCACGATACCCCTCTTGCTAGCCTCTCTGAGAGCCTCGACCCTCTCTCTCGTCAACTCTCTCCAATCATCTTTAAGGTAGGGACTCCTGCGCACTTCACGTCTCCAAGGTCTCTGGTACAGAGGACCATCGAGCAGGATCAAAGACCCTTCCTCCGCTGCCTGCATGGCGATCTTAAGACCTAACGTTTCCAGCTTAGTTCGAACCTCATGCGCTATATCAGCCAAAGCGTAACCCTTCCTCCCTCCCTCCGAGCCGTCGAGAGAAGGAGGTGGCTCATAGGGATGACCAGCGGGCGACTCCGTGGCTATCAGTTCGTGCTTAACGCCTAACGTCGCGTAAGCGGCGATAAAAGGCTCTGTTAACCCGCAGCTGATAGGATACTCGTAGCCGAGCGGCGGATAATCAACAAGGGGCAAAGGACCGAGTGTCAGCGCGACTGTCGCCAAAGCTAAGGACCCGTAAGGAGTCGAAAACCTCCTAGAACTACCATCCACACCCAGTATGCTTGTTCCCCGAGCGCGATTCCCAACCGTCGGCACCACATGAACTCCCGTTTCGCTGAGGGTCTGCGAAAAAGAGTCAGGAGCATCTGAAAACCAGTCGAGCGTAATCCATTCAATACCGCTATCTCCAGGCGCGCTCAGGCGCTCGCCTCTCGTTCTCCTCTCCCTGAGAGTTTTTACAACAATCTCCATCGCTTCATTGATGCCGTACATACTATTTCAGCCCCTCCAAGATCAAAGAACACAGTATGTATTTATACTTCTTCATTTATAGAAAGAGGGGGCGCGCGCCCGATGCACGTACCACTCACTCTCCTTCGGTTAATCTCACTAGGATCAGCTTAAAGGTTTTAGAGCTAGGATAGGGCGCTGCACTCTACTTTCCTCAGAAGCTCTTCAAATACGCACACAGCTCTACTTCACCTACAACATGCTCCTCTATGAGATCGCCGCACTTCCAAAACGTAGCAAGCGCGAGCGCGCGCGTCTATCGATGAAAACGGAATCGCACCTCGGATCCGGGGAGACGTATGTGAGATCCTCCACGGGTACGTAACCCTCCTCTTGCCTCTCAATGCTCACGTTCCCTATGAAGGCGAGCAGAGCATTCGAAACCATTCTCTCATTGCCCCTCGAACTGTCCGCACTTAACGCACGCTATTCATAGGAAAAAGAAACTCTCGTGATTAGAAAGTTATAAGTATCAACGGGAATAAGTCGCGTGGCTTACATTCCGCACGAAGGTTTCAACAGCTTCGACATTGTGGAAACAGTTGAAGAGATTTTCGCCCGGCGTTTCCGCTCGGTTAAGGACGAAGGGTGGAAGCTGAGGTACCTGCACAGGGTCGGCCTCGAGAGCTTCGTGCGGGAGGTTCTCGACAAGGGCGAGTGCAAGAAGGTTGTTCAGATGCCGACTGGCGCGGGGAAGTCCGTCCTCATGGCTCTCCTCGCGCTCGCCACCGTCCACCTGCGGGGCCGCGTCAGAGAAGGCGCTCAGCGAAACGTGATGCTCGTTTTCGCGCCGCTCAACAGGATTAAGTTCCAGCTGCTAGAGCCGCTCATCATCGCCAGCGGCGCCTGCGAAGGGTTCCAACCGCCCAGTTTCTCGGTCTACTGCATCAGCAGCGCGGCAAAGGCTCTCGATTCGCTCTATGAGGAGCTCCTACGCAGGTACTGGTCGAAGATGCCGGGCCGCTGGTTCGGCGGTAAAACGCTTCTCGCTCTCACGTCGACCACTCGCCGCCTCTACGACGTCTCCAGCGTGGGCGAAGCTCTCCGGATGGTCGCCGATAGAGCGGAGGAGCTGGGAGAGCTCTACAGCCACATTGCTATCATCTCC
>Ga0080004_1136326_pt1 | contig 13769 bp, 11 predicted proteins | sample WasSprMetagenome_FD_69207 | JGI IMG/M metagenome (GOLD analysis project Ga0080004, IMG submission 69207) | Sulfidic aquatic microbial communities from Washburn Spring, Yellowstone National Park, USA - WS (SPADES assembly) (version 2) | ecosystem: Environmental > Aquatic > Thermal springs > Hot... | reverse complement strand
TGGGCCTACGAGCAACAGGCCCTCATGCAGAACTCAAGCTACTTCTTCGAGGCTGGCATGAACTCCACGTGCCCGCTACCCAATACGCCAGCGCCCGTCATATGGCAGGACTACGCCACGAACCTGACAAATTACGCTACGATGAAGCCTGGCAATTTCCTTTACATATTATCCGATGATCTCTCACACAGCGTTAACGGAACAGTCTATCGCCGCATGAGCGTGGGCATCGACCTTGGCTCGGCCATAGCGTCAGTGATGAAGGGCAAGGATTTCGGCCAGCCGGGGGCAACCGCCTTCGCGGATCTAATAGCGGGGGTCCTCGATCCCTTCCAATACTGGGTATTTAACGAGATTATGGCGTCCAACGACCTGCTGCGTGGCTATTACGTTAACATATACTTCAATGACCTGACCCCCGTGTACTATAACGCCAGCGGCTACGGCTTCGTCATGCCCAGAGGGCTGATACTTATAAACGTGAGCTCATCGCCCTGAAGGCTAAAGGGGCGCCTAAGCGCCCTAGTAAAGGCCTTTATTCTTTGGCTTTTTGGCATGAACCTCTAAACCTCGTGACCCGCAAAGGCAGAGGGGCTGAAACTTACGCCTGGGAGGCGCCGTAGATGGGGCCCCGTGCCGTTGGGCCTGACGGCCGCTCATGACGCCAACGGCGCCGCTAGGGCCCTGTGGGCGAGGCGAAAGCCCTACGCTCGGTTATGAATAGACAGGTGATTGAGGCGAGGGCGCGGGACAAACGGCGGCAGCAGAGGATATAGCCCCCTGAGGTCACCTTGCCTGGGAAGCGCCCTTGAAGTCCCTCGGGGGTTACCTTAACCTCGTGCCTCCCAGCGGCCTCAGGGACTGCGTGGAGGCCTCCTCCACAAAGGCTGGGGAGCCCGGCTGGGTGGCGGTGAAGGACTCTGAGGGTCACAGCGTAATTGTGGACCCAAACCCCTGGAACACCTGGGAGAGCTCGGGCAGCTCCTCCGCTAAGCTGTGCAGCGACGGCCTGAACGTTTTGGTCTCCTACAGCGAGGCCACGGCCGCGAGGCCCCCTGAGACCGTGCTGGGCTACCCGGAGGTCATATATGGCTACAAGCCCTGGGGCTCGCTCTCAACCAGCACATCCCCCCTGCTCCAGCTGCCGGCCAAGGTAGGCCAGCTCCCCCAGGCCCTCGCCTACGTTGATTACCTGGTAGAGTTCCCAAATGGCAGGGGCAACCTGGCCTTCGACCTGTGGCTGACCAGGGGGCCAGGCCAGGGCAGGGTGGGGCCCAGGGAGCTTGAGGTCATGATATGGCTCTACCGCAGCCCCGGCTTCAACCCTATGGGCTACCAGTCGCCAAGCCTGACCCTTGGGCTGCCCACTGTCGTGAACGGCAGGCCCGGCGTCGTTAACTGGGGAGTTTACATAGCCGACCCCATGGGGCCCGGCCGCTGGACCTACGTGGCTTTCGTCATGGAGCCACCCCTGGCCTCGGGGAGCGTGCTCGTGCCCCTGACCCTGATGCTCAGGTCCCTTCAGGAGCTGCTGCCGTGGGGGAGCGAGGTCATGGACCTCTACCTTAACGGCCTGGAGCTCGGCATGGAGTACACGTCGCTCGCGTGGCCCCCAACTAAGGTGAGCGTCCTGGCCAGGTACAGGCTGAACTCGTACGGCGTCCTTGTCCTGCCCCAGGATTAAATGGCCGCAGCTGGGGCTGACAGCGACAAGTGGCAACTCAACCGCGGCTTTGTCGTTGAGCAGGCCGAGGGCCTGGCCGCAGAGCCAACATGGCACATACGGCATGGCGCGTGTAAACACGATGTGTAGAAGGCCATACGCGGCTACATGGACTTGGTCGCCCGTGAGGAGAACTATATGGTAGGCGGCGAGGAGTATGTCGTAATACTTGTAAAAGAAGTAGGCAGGGCCCACGCCTTACAGCTGACCTCCTCGCCTAAAGAGCCCTCGCCCTTCAGGGCGGGGAGGAAGCCAGCTCTTACGCCGCCTAAGGGCATGATAGCCCTGTGAGACAAGGCCATTACGTTGAAGCTCCCCGCTAGATATCGATCTCAAGGAGGCCCTCAGGGCTCACCCTCACGTCGTACCTCTTAAGCGGGGGGTGCAGCTCCCTGTTGAACTCGCACTGCCTCTCAGGCATGACTATTGGCGGTGAAACCATGTCGCCAGTCAGTACGTCGAACTTGGCCTTATGGAGCGGGCAGACGGCAATGTGTCCGTCCTGAACTTCACTGAGCACGCCGCAGCCCATGTGAGGGCACCTGGCGTCCATGGCGTAGAACTTGCCGTTGTACTTGACTATGAGCACTGGAACGTTGTTCACCATGACGACAGCGTGATCCCTTTCATCAAAGATCTTGGCCAACACGGATATCTTACGAAATACCATACATAGATCGCCTAGCTACTGCTAACCATTAGCTAGTTAATAACCTTGTACACGAATCGCCATGCTGAACTCAGGAGCAGCGCGGCGAGCCACTCGATAACGCTTACAGCTGTCTGAAGGCTGCAGGCGTTGGCGGACGGCCAACGCTCACTGGCCAGTCCTGAAGAGCTCCCCTGGCACCTGCTTAGGTATCGCCAGGCCAAACCTTGCCTTCTCCCACAGCTCCCTTATGTTTGAGGCCCCAGCGTACCCAAGGCCTGCCCTTATGCCCTCCGCCAGGTCGGCGAGCACCGACATGACTGAGCCCCTGTACTCCACCACGCCCTCAACGCCCTCGGCCACCCTCTTCGAGGCCCTGGTGTACCTGTCCACGGCGAACCTCCTCTCCATGGCCCCCCTGCTCGCCATGCCCCTGTAGGGCTTGTAGGCCTTGTCCCCGATCCTTATCAGCGGCGCAGAGGCCTCGTCGGTGCCGGCAAGCAGGTAGCCCAACATGACGCTCGAGGCGCCGGCCGCCAGGGCCTTAACTATGTCGCCTGATGACCTTATGCCGCCGTCCGCTATTATTGGGACGTCAGCCCCGTGCTGGTCAGCGGCGTCCCTCACGGACGCTACTGCCCAGAGGGCAGGGGCGTAGGCGCCTCCAACGCTTGACGTCGTGCATATAGAGCCCCCGGCTATGCCTACCCTGAAGCCGTCAACCCTCTCAACAATTGTCAGGGCGTCCACAGCGGCCTCGCGGGTCCCTATGTTGCCCACCACGAAGTCCGCCGAGACCTCCTTGGCCATGACCTTGGCCGCCGCCATGGCCTCTGCGTTGTGAAAGTGGGCCACGTCTGTCACTACGGCGTCCACGTACCTGTCCAGGAGCTTTGCCCTCTCAACGTCGAAGGGGGACACTGCAGCGGCCACGACAAGCCTTCCCTCGGGGTCCAGGGAGGGCGTGACCCTGTTGAGAGAGGAGTCGAAGGTCACGGTGCCGACGTACGCGCCTTCAGAGATAACTATGGCGACGGTGTCGGCGGCCCCGGACTCCAGGAAGTTGAGGGCCTCCTCCGCGCGCCTGACGTCAAATGCCTTAGGGGGCTCAACGAGCTCTGCCACCGGCCTGCCCCTGCAGCCCTTCAGAGAAGAGGCCCTCACGTGTCCTACTACCCTGCCATCGGGCGACACCACGGGGGCGTCCCTCAGGCCCAGAGACCTGAGTTCATCGTAGGCCCTGCTGCACTCCTCGTCTGGCGTCAGGTACAGCCTTGACGTTGGCACGGGAGGGGCGCTCTTGACCCTGCTGGCTATCTCGGCCTGCTGCTCCCTTGACATGTTCCTGTGTATGACCCCTATTCCCCCCATTAAGGCCATGGCTATGGCCATGTCGTATTCGGTCACGGTGTCCATGGGGGACGAGGATATCGGTACCAGGACCTTTACGTGCCTGCTGAACCTGCTGCTGATGTCAACCTCGCTGGGGTCTACGGGGGCCCTGCCCGGCACTATATAGACTTCGTCAAAGGTGTACACCTTCTCGGCCCTGCCAAGCCTCTCCAGGAAGCCCATGCCGCTTCACCGCCTTAGGCCTCGGATACCTTGCCTTTTATCTCTAAACGGGCTCTATGGTTGACGGCGGCTTAGTAGTTATGGCATAGGTCACCATAACGACCTCAGGTACCTCTGACGTTATCCTTGACGCCATGCGCTGAAGCAGGTCGTGCGGAAGCCTCGCCCAGTCGGCCGTCATGCCGTCCTCGCTCTCGACGACCCTTATGGTAACTATGTAGCCGAGGGCCCTCCTGTCCCCCTTGACCCCTACCCACCTGTCTTCCCCTACAACGGCGAAGGCCTGCCAGACCCTGTCGTAGAGCCCAGCCCTCCTGAGCTCCTCCTCAACTATTTTTGAGGCCCTCCTGGCCACCCTCAGCTTCTCCTCCGTGACCTCCCCTATGACCCTGACCGCCAGCCCCGGCCCAGGGAACGGGTGCCTCAGGGCTATGCTCTCGGGCACCCCGAGGGACAGGGCGAGCCTCCTGACCTCGTCCTTGTAGAAGTACCTGAGGGGCTCTATGACCCCGAGCCCCAGCCTCTCGGGCAGGCCGCCAACGTTGTGATGGCTCTTAATCCTGTCGGCCCCCGGCTCGGCGCCGCTCTCTATAACGTCGGGGTACGTGGTGCCCTGGACGAGCCACCTTATGGAGGGGTCGGACCTGGCCACCTCCTCAAAGACCTCGGCGAAGAGCCTGCCCACTATGAGCCTCTTCTGCTCAGGGTCCGTCACCCCCTTCAGGGCGCTTAGGAAGCGCTCCGAGGCGTCTATGTAAATGGGGTTGAGGCCCAGGCCCCCGAGGGCCGCCAGGACCTCCTCGGCCTCCCCCTCCCTCAGCAGCCCGTGGTTCACGAAGACGACCACGGCCCTGTCGCCCAGCGCCCTCTTGGCTATGACGGCGGCCGTAGTCGAGTCGACGCCCCCGCTCACGGCTATAAGCGCCTTCTCGCCCTCCGGCACCCGCCCCCTGACCTCCTCTATGAGCCTCTCGGCCAGCCCCTCGACCCTCCAGGTGGGCCTAACCTTGGCCACCTTGAAGAGGAAGTTGGCCAGGAGCAGCCTGCCCTTCTCCGTGTGCCTGACCTCAGGGTGGAACTGGACGCCGTAGACCCCGTCGCCTAACCTCATGGCTGCTATGTAGTCCGTGCCCTCCGAGACGGCGAGGACCTCGCCTCCCCTGCCGGGCGACGCTACGTAGTCTGCGTGGCTCATCCAGACGTCCTCCTCCTTCCCCCAGCCCTCGAGGAGCGGGTCGTCCCTGAGCAAGACTACTCTGGTCCTGCCGTACTCCCCGACCCCCCTCTCAACAGAGCCCCCCGCCAGCTTGGCCAGGAGCTGGTGCCCGTAGCAGATCCCCAGCACGGGAACCCCCAGCTCAAGGACCCAGGGGCCTATGGACGGGGCGTTGGGCTCGTAGACGCTGCTGGGCCCGCCTGAGAGTATCAACGCCTTGGGCGCCCTGGCCCTCACGGCCTCCTCAGTGGCCCTGGTGTAGGGCATGACCTCGCTGTAGATGCCCAGGTCCCTGACCCTCCGTGATATCATGTGGGCGTACTGGCCCCCGAAGCTTATGACGAGCACCGTGTCGTGCTCAGAGCGGGGCTCCCAGGCCAACTTAGGTCACCTCCAGGAGGGGCACATATGACCTCCTGGGCACGCTATAGAGGCCCCTGTCAGTGACCCTCAGCTCGGGTATCACAGTCAGGCTGAGGAGCTGGAGCTGGTGAAGGAGGACGTCGCCGTCGCACCTGCAGGCCCTGCTGAGCTCATTTATCACTGTCCTGAGGCGCTCCGCCACCTCCTCGGCCCTCATGTCGCTCATGAGCCCGGCGAGGGGCAGGGGCAGGAGGGCCCTCACCTCGCCTCCTCTCGCCACGGCTATGCCGCCGTCAGCGGAGAGCACAGCGCCTAGGGCGGCCTCCATGGACCTCCTGTCGCCGCCCACCACGACCACGTTATGGGTGTCGTGGGAGACCGATGAGGCTATGGCCCCCTCCACTGCAAGGCCTAGCAGGCCAGACCCCTGGCGCGGCTTGCCGTACCTGTTTATAACGTGGACCTCCGAGACGTTCCCCGATGCCACGACCCTGCCCTCCCTTACCCTGACCTCCTCAACCCTCTCCCTGGTCAGGCTTGAGCCGTTGACGAGCTCTATCAGCCTGGCCGAGGCCTCCCCGTCCCCCAAGGGGGCCCTGACCTCGAGCGAGGGGGTGAAGGAGACCCTGACGGTGCCTTTCAGGGCGCCCAGGTCGGCCCCTGCGCCGTTGCAAACGGCCTCAGAGCCGTCAATGAAGGTCCTGAGGACGCTCAGCCCCCTGTCGAGGCCGCTCAGAAGCACAATGTCGGCGAGCCTCCCGGGCGCTATCGAGCCCATCCAGGCCTCAACGCCGTAGGCCATGGCTGGGGCCAGCGTGACTGCCCTGACTGCGTCAACCGGGTCGACGCCTAGCTCCAAGGCCCTCCTCAGGGCCCTGTCAAGGTGGCCCTCGGCGACAAGGTGGAGGGCATGTATGTCGTCAGCTACTATGGAGACGAGGGGCGAGTGCCTTGAGACCAGGTGGCTCAGCCTGTCCAGGTCCCTCCAGCTCGACCCGTACCTGACGAAGGGGAAGACGCCCCTTGAGACCCTCTCCTCAAGCTCCTCCGGGCTGACCACCTCGTGGTCGTTCCTTATGCCGAGGCTTACGTAGGCGTCCAGCTCAGGCCCCTTCAGGCCGGCCATGTGGCCCTGCACGGTGAATGAGGTGGAGGCCTGGGCGGCAAACGAGAGGAACTCCTCGTCGCCCTCCGCCAGGGACTGGAGGTCCATGACCTCACCTATGCCCGAGAGCCCCCTGGCGACCTCTAGGACCTCCCCGTAGGGTATCGAGGCCCCTCCCTGGTCATCTACCTTGCGGGAAGGCGGGACGTTGGGGGGCGCCAGCAGGAACACCTTGAGCCTCACGGCCTCAAAGGCCCTGGCGAGAGCGGCGACCCCTCTCAGGCCCATTACGTTCCCGACCTCGTGGACGTCCACGAAGGCCGCCGTGGTGCCGTGGGTAACGAGCTGCCTTGAGAACTCTGATGGGGAGAGGAAGGAGCTCTCCACGTGTATGTGGGCCTCTATGAAGCCAGGCGCCAGGAACAGGCCGTCAGCATCGATGACCCTCCTGGCCCTTCCGCGGCAGGAGCCGACGCACGCTATGACCCTCCCCTTCACGCCGACGTCCTGCCTCTTGACGTCCCTGGCCCAGACGTCCACCACGTAGGCGCCCCTTACCAGGAGGTCAAGCTCCTCCAGTCCAAGGGCCGCTCTCGCCGCAGCTACTAGCTCCCTGGCCTCAGGCCTGGGGTCCCTGACGACAACCATGTTACTTTAAGTGTTCCGGGCCAGGAGTTATTTGCCTTAGGCCTGACGTGTAAGGCGTGCAACAAATTTAAGTACTAGTGGACAGTTGTATATTTTGGCCGCTCGAAAGGACTTCACGACGTCTCCTTGGGCGGTAGCTCTATTCGTGTTGCTGGGCCTTCTGCCTTGGGTAAGACTAAGCGGCCTTCCCCCTTCGTCCCCCTAAGCACCTCAGCTGGACTAAAGCAATTACGCCCTCAGCGTCCACTCATAAGGCTGTAGGGTAAACCTGTGCCCTTCAGGCCCTGGGCCGCCCTGCTGATTGCGCTGTTTGCCCTTACAATGAGTCTGGGCCTTGCGCTTGCCGCGAGCCCCGTCGGCCCGACCTACTACGGTGTCCAGGAGAGCGCCCTGTCCCAGGGCAACACGAGCCTGACCTTCGGCTACTCGTCCCAGTCCCCGATACCCATCACGGCGGCCCTGGGCTGGCTCTACTTCATCAACGGCTCCTTCAGCTCCCAGGGCTTTGGGGGCTCGGTTAGCGTCCAGCTCAACGTTGACCTGGTCTCGGGGAACACCTCATCGCCCTCGGGCTACTACTGGGCCCAGGCCGTGGCCGGGGTCAGGGAGCTCGGGGGAGGAAGGTACGCCGTGAGGGCCTGGGTAAACCTCTGGAACTTCACGGGGCCTGAGGGCTACGAGCCGGGCCTCGGCCAGCCCCTGAACTTCACCGTGGTCCTGGGCTCTGCCCGCCTGGCCAGGTCTCCGCAGGGCCCCTACCTCTACTCCTCGGCCGGCTGGACAAACGTGACCTCCCCCTTCAACCTCACGCTGGCCGTGGCCGCCCAGGGGGACTACGTGGCCTTCTACTACGGCCTCAACGGGTCCGCCTCGCTCAGGCCCCTCCTGGTAGTTATGCTGCCGCGGCCCGTGACCATGGTGATATGGCAGGCTGAAGGCATGGACGCCGAGTTCGTGGTGGGAGGCTACGCCGAGGGCTCAGAGGCCTTCATAGGCTCATGGGACGCCCTGGCGTCGCTGAGGTACTACTTAGGGCCCTGGTCGCCGCCCTCGCCGCCAGGGCAGTGGTACTGCTTCCCGGCCATGTGGCCTGAGGGGTCTCAGACAGCTGAGGGCGTCTCCTCGGCCCAGGGGGTAGCGGTGAGGCCGGACCCCTCGCTCTGGGCCTTCAATGAGACCCAGGGCGCCTCAGGGGGCCAGGCCATGATGGCCACTGCCCTTGTCAGGGCCGCCAGAGGGGTCGCCTACGCCTCCGTCTGGCCGACCTGCGCCAACTGGACCGTGATAGTTGAGTACTATCACGGGGGCTCCCTGGTGAGGCAGGTCCTGAGGCCCTCGCCTTCAGGCGTGGCCTCTGAGGCCGTCCCCCCTGACGCAACTTACCTGAACGTGACGGCCGTGGCCTGGGTCGGGGGCTTCCCCGCCTTTGAGAACACCTCCTACTACGGCTCGGTCCCCTCTTCCCCTCCCCCGCTGACCCTCCTCCTGGCCGGCCCCCTGGGGTACGGCCTTGTCCTGGCCCTCGCCTCAGCGGCCGCTGCCCTGGCAGTAAGGGTCGCGCTCAGGAGGGTCTCGCTTAGCTCTCAGTCATGAGCTGGCTTAGACCCCAAGTATTGGCAGCTTGACCTCCCTGCTCGACCCCATGGCAGAGTAGGCCATGGCTGAGGCGGCAATGTTGACGAGGGCCACTAGGGCCGTCACGGCCTCAGGGACCAGGCCCGCCTTGAAGTAGAACATGAGGGCCGCCAGGGCCAGGTTGAAGACAAGGCTTACGGCCAGCATTGACCTCCTGTAGCCGCCCACTGTCAGGCCGAGCGAGGCCCCCATGCCTATGAGTATGAAGATGAGGGCCCCGAGGAAGGCGTAGAAGCCGCTGGCGAGGGCCGGGGTCCCTATGCCCAGGGCCACTATAAGATAGACAACGGCTACCAGGAGGTCAAAGGTCAGGGCGCCGACCATCAGGTAGGTTGAGTACTTCAAGGTCGACCCCGTCAAGGAGACCTCACCAAACCGGCTATTATATGTTACTACAAGGCTTGAACAGGTGACTGAGGAGGGCCTTAACGCGGAGCCCCAGGCCTTGATGTAAGTCCTGCGTTTATTAAATGGCGTAAGGTAACAGGGCGTCAGGCCCCTCGAGCGGCCCAGCTAGGTCGTTTTCCATAAGCTTGTGGAAAATGAAATTAGCTCACGTGAGCCCCTCGAGGCGCCTCGAGGGCCCGCCCGCCGTCTGTCCCTGGGCGATCATTCTCGTCAGCTTACGATCACTAGTCGCGCCAGGGACCTCCGCCTCGCCGCAGGGCCCCATTTACGGCGCTCCTCATGCGTAAGATTCCTGGCACCTCTGCCTCTGCGGGCTGAGGCCACGAGGTTTAGAGGTTCACGCGCCGAAAAGCGAAGAAAAAGACTTTACTAGGGCGCTTAGGCGCCCTCTGGCCTTCAGGCTATGAGGTCACGTTTATAAGTATCAGCTCCTTGGGCAGGGTGAAGCTCTGGCCGCTGACAGTATACACGGGGGTCAGGTTGCTGTAGTACATGCTAACGTAATATGGGAGGGGGTTGTTTATTGTAATAGTGTTTACGCTCACCGCCACTGAGTGGTACTGGAACTGGAAGGCGCCTAGGAGCGCCCCTATCACGAGAAAAGCGGCGCCTATCTCTGGCTGGCTCGCCATAAGCACGGTCCCTATAATCGACGCTATGGCCGAGCCAGCGTCAATGCCTATGCCCAGGGGCGACTCGCCCCCGTTAACGGAGAGGTCCACGTAGGAGTATTCTTGTTGTGAGCTAGGGTTCATCGTAGCGTAATGCGTCAGCTTCGTGGCGTAGTCCTGCCATATGACGGGCGCTGGCGTTTTTGGCAGCGGGCACGTGGAGTTCATGCCAGCCTTGAAGAAATAGCCTGAGTTCTGCATGAGGACCTGTTGCTCGTGAGCCCACTCGCTCAGGTTGACGCACTTATCGTAGGCCCACCAATAGTAGAGCCCAAGGGCCGTGTAGCTCAAGAACTTCGCGAGCTTAGCCTCCGTCAGCTGGAGGCTGAGGTACCAGGTTACTGGCCTGCCGAAGGCGCTCACCTCAGTCCAGTTGACCAGCGCGCCCTGGCCAACTATGTAGAGCTGGCCTATGTCGTCAGTACTCGATGGGGTTTCGACCCCTGTGCCGATGGGCAAGATGATCGTGTAGTTGAGCGCAGGCCCCATTACTGGGGAAAGCGTGCTGACGGCCTGTAGCAGGTTCCCCGACTCAGCGTCCCTTAGAGCGGCCTCGAACTCGCTGCCAGGCAACGTGACGGAGTCCACGATAACAGGGAGTCCTGTTAGTTCTATATCCACAATTGCGACGCCTTCGTTAACGGAGGTGACGAGAGGGCTGGGCTGCGCTAAGGCAACGGCGAGGCTTATGGGGGCCATGCCCGTGTCGTTAGGGTACCAAGCAATGACGTGAGGTACCACGTAGAAGGGCGGTGAGAGAGCTGACGCCTTACCTGAGCCCTTTGCTGTCGCCCCGCTGGCGTTCACGACGGTAATGAAGGGGCGGCCCATCACAGCGTTTACTACCACGCCCAAAATGCCGCTCAGCGGGAGGCTGAGGTTAACGGGCCTGTAGAAGGGCTGAGCCACGAGCTCAACGCTGCCGTTGGGCAGGCGTATGTAGTATGAGACCCATATGATTATCGATGGCTCAAAGGCGCCTATGGCGGTCCTGCCATAAGCGTGTATCCAGTCCTCGGCCCACCTGGCTAACCTGCCTGGGCCTATCACCGCCTGGAGCCCCGTCCCGTTGTAGATAGGTATGAGCTCTGTCCCGTTAGGGGTCGGCGCCCAGGCCCACACTGAGAAGGAGGCGTTGGTGAGCCAGATCAGCTTGTGGTGGCTTCCTACAGCGTACGCCCTTATTATTACATCCCCCCAGTAGAGCACGCCAGGCGTCGCGTAGAACAGCCCCGCGAGCAGCGAGGCCGAGACAATGACGATAAGGACGAGGGCCAGGGCCCTCTTGGTCCTCAAGAGGGCACCACCAGGGTTGTCTTATGGTTATGAGGTTATAAGATTTGTTAAAATTATATAGTTTACGTTTTTGCAGCTTCAAGCTCAAGGAAAGCCGAGTTCTATGTCAACAGCTCTGGCTACCTGTCACTTAAATTCCCTGGGTGGCTCCAACTACAAGGTGGCACCAGTGGCCTACCAGATAGAGCAGGGGACGGCCGTCGGCTTAAGGGCCAAGGACGGCGTAGTGCTGGCTACAGATAAGAGGATGGCCTACGGGTCCTTCGTCATGAGCAGGAACGCCAAGAAGGTCTTCCTCCTGAACAACAGGGTCGGCATAGCGATGAGCGGCCTCTACGCTGACGTAGGCGCCATAGTGAGGTTCCTCAGCGCTGAGAGCAAGTACTACGAGCTGACCAGCGAGAGGCCTATGAGCCTCTACTCGATAGCCAAGCTCCTCTCGTCAATACTTTACTCCTACAAGGTGCTGCCCTTCCTGATAGAGGCGGTGGTAGGGGGCATCGACAGGGACGGCCAGCCTAAGGTGTTCACCCTCGACTCGCTGGGCTCCGTGTCGGAGGACAAGTACATGGCTGTTGGCTCGGGCGCCACGACAGCGTTAGGGCTGCTGGAGAGCCAGTACAGGGACGACATGAGCCTGGCGGAGGCCGAGGAGCTGGCCGTGAGCGCTTTAAGGGTCTCGATGGAGCGCGACGCCTCGACTGGCGACGGCATAGACGTCCTCACCATAAGCGTCGCCGGCGAGGCTAAGGAGAGGAGCCTAAGGCTGAGGGTTGTTGAGGACAGGGGCTCCCCCTGAGGTCTGCAGGGGCATAAGGGAGGCGTTCTCGTACGAGAGGGCCGTCAGGGCCCAGAAAGCCCTGAGGCTTAAGGTAACCCTGAGGTGGCCTGGCGACGACGTCCTGGGCAGGGCGATCATGGCGCTCGACGCGTCCTACTGGGGCCCACAGGAGTCCTACGGGGTAGCCGTCGCCGTGGCCTTTACGCCTGAAGGCGAGCCGCTGGCGTGTTATGAGTCCAGGGGGCCCGTCTGCGTGCCCTACGTGCCCGGGCTTCTGGCCTTCAGGGAGATGCAGCTGATGGCGCCTGCCGCGATTGCCTTGATGACTAGGTACAGGGTAGGGCTTACCCTGGTCGACGGCCACGGTATAGCGCACCCAAGGCGTTTCGGCATAGCCTCCCACGTAGGGGTGGCGCTGGGGGTTCCGTCCATTGGGGTGGCTAAGAGGCTGCTCTACGGAAGGCTTGAGCAGTGCGACCTGGGCCTCTGCATAGCCTCTGATGAGGGCGTCCTGGGCGTGGCTATGGAGACCTCCAGGGGCAGGATATATGTGAGCCCGGGCAACCTGGTTGACGTGAGGAAGTCCCTGGAGCTCGTGAGGCCGATGTTAAGGTCAGGCCTCGCCCTTCCCTACCCCCTAGGAGTGGCCGACAGGCTTAGCAAGCTTGAGAGGAGCAGGTTAACTACGACGAGGCCTACCTCGGTTATCGTTCACAGCTGCGACGATAAGTTGAAGGAGGTCGTTAAGCGGCTTTGACTCAGGACGGCCGCCTAAGGGCTCATGATAAAACACATGGAAGGACCGAGCAAAAAGGCCTGAGGTTAGGCGGGTCTAACGACCCTTTTCACTATTGCCAACTTTTCAAGGCCGTTTCTCCTAGCTGTAACCACAATACCTTCAGGCGTTTCCCTTAGCAGGAGCTCTTCGTCAATTACAGTCCTTCCGCACACTGGGCACTTGTAGAACCTGGTCACCTTTATCTCAGCGCCTCCGCTGGACCTGCTGAACTTCTCTGTTCTCGAATAGTAGTTCATGGGCACCCTGCACCGTGGGCAAAGCACCTCTACCTCTCCGTCGTTGTCCATTCTCATTCCCTCCCTTGGCGCGGCAGCGCTGGCGATAGTCGCTCTTGGAAGCTCTGAGCCGAGGGGCTTTATTTACCTTTCAACTTAAGACCGGACGTCAGTTTGCACTTAAGACCGCTCCCTTGACCGTAACAACGTGGTGTGAGGCTTGGAAAGGCCCGTGGACCCTGACGAGGTAGATGACTCGTTGGGGGAGCAGCTAGTAAGACTGGCCAGGAAGAGCGTCGAGCACTACTTTGACAGGAAGGAGCTAATGCCTGCCCCTCAGGGTCTGCCGCCTGTGGCTTACAGGCCAGGCGCTGCGTTCGTGACGATAGAGACCTATGAGGGAAGCTCGAGGAGCCTCAGGGGTTGCATAGGGTTCATAGAGCCGGTAAGGCCTCTAGTGAGGTCAGTTATAGAGGTAGCGGTCGAGGCAGCCTTCAACGACCCAAGGTTCATGCCTATGGAGAGGCAGGAGCTTGACTACGTGACCTTTGAGGTCTCCGTGCTCTCAGCCCTTGAGGAGGCCCCGCGTGACGTGAAGGGCCGCCTGGAGTTCGTCGAGATAGGTAGGGACGGGCTGGTAGTTGAGAAAGGCATCTACAGGGGGCTACTCCTGCCCGAGGTGCCC
>Ga0080004_1122081_pt1 | contig 13770 bp, 13 predicted proteins | sample WasSprMetagenome_FD_69207 | JGI IMG/M metagenome (GOLD analysis project Ga0080004, IMG submission 69207) | Sulfidic aquatic microbial communities from Washburn Spring, Yellowstone National Park, USA - WS (SPADES assembly) (version 2) | ecosystem: Environmental > Aquatic > Thermal springs > Hot... | reverse complement strand
AGTACAGGCTGATGGTGGGGGGAGGCCCGGTGAACGAGGAGTGGGCGAGGGAGATAGGGGCCGACGCTTACGCCGAGGATGCTGTGAAAGCGGTCAAGGTGGCCAAGGCCCTGCTCGGCATCGGTTAGCGAAGGCGGGGATGACCTCCTTACCTATAGTTTCCATTGCACTCTCCACATCTTTTCCCAACGGCTGGCCGAAAACAATGTGCGTAACCCCTGCCGATCTTTGCCTCTCAATCTTTTCAATTATTTCTTCGGGGGTCCCAGCCAGAGAAAAGGCGTCAATCATCTCGTCAGTTACCATGCTTGCCGCCTCGCCCAATTTATTCTCAGCCACCTTGGCTTTTATTCGAGACAGAGCCTCAAAGTCATGCCTTGTTTCCCTTAGGATCTCCAATGGCTGTTGGTAAATAGCTGAGGCCACCTTTGGCCTTATCAATTCTCTGGCTTCATCGCTATCATCTGAGATCGAAGAAGACATCCAGTTAAACACATTGAAGTTGGAGATATCCCGCTCAGCTCTTGCGAGCCCCTCTTTAACGTGTTTTATTGACCACATGACAATTTCTTCGGGACAGGAGCCGAGAATGACGCCATCCGCAATTTTTCCAGACAATCTTAGCATTTGGGGGCGCCTTGCACCTATGTAAATAGGTATAGTAACCGGCTCATCCTCGAAGCGAAGGTTCGAAACTTTAAAAGTATAGCTTTCAACGCTCACCCCCTCCCCTCTTAGAAGTCTCCGAACCGCTTGAACCGCATCCCTGACGGTGGCTATGGGCTTCTCCCATGTCTTGATGCCCAGAGGCAAAAGAGCCGGTGGGCCCCCTGCCCCTATTCCAAGAAAAACACGCCCACCGGAGAGCGAGTAAATTGTCCTGACCATCCTAGCTATCATGGCGGGGTGGCGGGAATAAGGATTGCAGATGGTGGTGCCTATGCTTACCCTCTTCAAGACTGTTGAGATCTTTGCTAACATCAAGAATGCGTCATTTTGGGTGGTGGGGGCCCAATCTGTAAGGGAAATGGAATCAAACCCGGATTCCTCAGCCTTGCCGGCCCATTTCACAATATTTTCTATCGGATTTGTCGTGTAGAAACTTGCAATAAACTTCATCTATACCCACATCGGCTCGGTCCAGAGCCTTAAAACTTGCCCCATGCCCTCCTTTTTAGCCCTCTCATATACCATTGAGGCCACAGCCACGTCTTCGTGAGCCATCCCTATGGGGGCATAGAATATCCTTTCCTCGTCGTTCTCTCTCCCGGGCTTCTTCCCCGCGACAATTTCGTCAAGGTTGGCGTAAATGTCTTCATCCTTTATCAACCCCTCATCGTACATCCTAGCGAGGATTGGCGTTTTCCTGTGCTTGACGACCTCCCAGTCGTCGACCACTATCTTGTCGGAGTTGAGCACCACGTCATACTCCTGCTCGACGTATGAGCCTATGTGTATGAAAAGGCTTCCTTCCTTCATCCACGCGTTTTTAACTATGGGCTCATCAGCCATGGTCGCTGTCACGACAACATCCGCCCCAACGACCGCGTCCCTCGCCGTGTCGACCGCGACAGTCCTTATGCCAGTTAGCTCCTCAATCTCCCTAGCATCTTTTACCGCTTTTTCCTTAGATCGCCTGTATCCCCTTATCTCCTTTAAGTTTGGGAGGACCTCCTTTAGAGCCATTGCCTGAGTCCTCGCCTGAACTCCGAGACCTATCATCCCCACAATTTCAGAATCTTTTCTTGCCAGATATTTCGCCCCTAGCCCCCCCGTTGCGCCAGTCCGCATTGCGCTTATTATGGTCCCATCCATAACCGCTAGAGGCATTCCGGTCTGGGTGTCATTTAAAATAATAAGCGCGTTCGCCCTTGGCAAATCTCTTTCGTAAGGATTTTTAGGGAAGCTTGGGATCCATTTTATCCCTGCGACCTCCCAGCCCCCGCCTATGTAAGCTGCCAGCCCGTTCATCCTTCCCCTCTCTCGCTCGCCTGGCGGGAGTTCGAGGACAATTTTGTGCGGGATCCTAACGTGCCCCTCGTTCAAAAGTTTAAATGCCCTCTCGACGGCTTGCAGGGTCATCTTCATGTCAAGGCCTCCAGCGGCCCTGACATCCTCCTGGCTCAAGTAAAGAAATTCAACAGGTTTAGGCATTTTCAAACCCCATAATTTGAGGAATCGCGCTCAATAAATACATTGCTCCTAGATTTAGCCGCTCATTCAGGCTTTTAAAAGGCTCGAGACTCAAGAGATTTTATACCATCGATTTAATCCCGGGCAAAAGATCCTTTGGCACCATTGAATGAACCCCTTTTAGGTGGTTCACAACTTGGGTTATGCGGAAGTCGACACTCAAGCTGCAGAACATATAGGCATCGCTTTTGCTGAAGCCTTTGCTCGTGAGGAACTCTATTGTGTTCCTCAGCGCAATTTTTAGCGCCTCGTCGAGATCTGTGTTAAAACCCATGAGTATGAAATGGCTTTTGGTTTCCGCCATTGGCCACTTTATTTTTACACCCTTCACCAGTCTCAGCTTTATTAAACCCCTCATGCATGTCTCCATAGCTAATTGGTCCACCTCTCCGTCCCCCTGGCATGAGTGGCCGTCCCCGATCGAAAATAGAGCCCCGTCGTTGTGAATTGGCAGATAAACCTTCGAAGACGCGATGAGCTCCTTGTTGTCCAGATTCCCCCCGTGCGGGCCCGGAATCTTGCTCGTTATCCTTCCTTGAGAAATCGGAGGGGCTACGCCCAAATTACCGAAGAATGGCCTCAGCGGCAACTCAAGCCACTCAGAAAATTTGGCGACCGATCTCTTTCTGTCTATTGGGATGCATTTGAACTCAAAATATGGGAATTCCTCGGGCACGGACCCTGCCTCAGGAAAGAAGAAGTTGCACCCATAATCCACCCAAGGCTCTATCTCAAGCAAAGTTACCTCGAGCGTGTCCTCGGGAGTCGCCCCTTTTACGAATATGGGGCCGAGCAAAATATGCGGGCCAGGCCCCCTGTCCTCGACTTTTTCAAAAACTTCTTTTAGCTCCTTTGGGATTTTGTCCCTCATCTCAGGAAATAATTCAACCATCCAAGGGTTCCCTGAAACCGTGTAGACCTCAACTAAATCCCCGCTTTTAACGTGAAGGACTGGCCTTAATTTTGGATCGTAGTATCCCCAATGCACGTTTTCTGCGGAGGTTCTTAGGACGTGTCTCACGTTTTCACGTTCCGACGGTAAAATTAAAATCTTGTGCTTAGCCCCCCATAGGTGTGAACGCACATCTCCAACCTTTCATTGCTATCACGTTTATTTTAAAAGTAATGGGAAAATTAAGGATTAGGGTGGAAAAATGAGCGGCTACATGGGGGCCTTTCTGAAGGTGAACCTCTCCGAAAAATCCATCAAAAAAGAGCCCTTAAAAAGAGATTTAACGGAAAAGTTTATAGGTGGAAAAGGATTTGCGGCAAAGATCCTACTTGATGAAGTGAAAGCAAATATCGACCCGCTTTCACCCGAAAACCTGCTCCTTTTTATGACGGGTCCCTTAACAGGCACCAAATGTCCTTCGACAAGGATAGCCATAGTAACAAAATCCCCGCTCACCAACGCTTTTAACGACTCATACGTTGGCGGTTTCATAGGCCCAGAGCTTAAGTTCGCAGGATACGATGGCTTAATCATCAAAGGCAGGGGGGAAAACCCTGTTTTACTTTACATAAAAGACGAGGATGTAGACATATTAAACGCGGGAAATCTGTGGGGAAAAACCAATTTTGAAACGGAAAGATACATAAAAAAAATTTATGGAAAAGATCACCGAGTGGCATGCATAGGCAGGGGCGGAGAAAAATTAGTCAAATACGCATCCATAAACACCGAATATTACAGGCAAGCGGGGAGGGGGGGCGTTGGTGCGGTAATGGGTTCTAAAAATCTGAAGGCAATCGTAATAAAAGGTTCAAACAAAGTTGAAGTTGATAACCCGGAGCTTTTGGATAAATCTTCGAAAAAAGTTCTAGAAAGATTAAGGAGCTCCGAGTGGTCTAAAACTCTCACAAAGACTGGCACGGCAACTTCAGTTCCCTTTTCATCTTCAAACTCACTGCTCCCGACAAGAAATTTTCAGAGTGGAACCTTCGAAGAGGCAGAAAAAATATCTGGAGAACACGCGAAGGAAAACCTTTGGGACAAAAATGAGGCCTGCTTTAACTGCCCCATCGCATGCGGGCATATAGGGAGGGTGAGGAGCGGGGAATTTTCCGGCTCAGAAGTTGGGGGACCGGAATATGAGACGTGCGCAATGCTCGGGAGCAATTGTGGACTCTCAGATTTAAACGCCCTAGCCTATATCAACATGCTTTGCGACGATCTCGGGCTTGACACAATCTCAACCGGCAATGTCATCGCCTTCGCGATGGAGTGCTACGAGCGAGGAATTTTGTCCACCCATGATCTTGACGGAATAGACGCAAAATGGGGAGATCCAACTGCGATGATTGCCTTGATAACAAGAATAGCTGAGAGGGAAGGAATAGGCAATCTGCTAGCAGAGGGGGTCAAAAGAGCCTCTAAGGCAATCGGCGGGGGCTCCGAGAAATTTGCGATGCATGTGAAAGGGCTAGAGATGCCTGGATGGGGGGTCAGAGGCGCGCCAAGCATGGGTCTACACTATGCGACATGCACTTCCGGGGCCTCTCATGAAAGGGCATGGATGATAGGATATGATTTAGGGTTTACAAACGCTCCTGACGGTAGAAAATTGGAGAGATACTCAATTGCAGATAAGGCCGACGTTGTAAAATATGTGCAGGATTTGAATTCGATGAGGGACTCATTGGTACTTTGCGATTTTGTTTTTTCAGCGATAGATACGAGCTTATGCTTGCAACTTTTGAATGCAGTGACTGGGTTTAACCTCTCCGAAGAAGAATACATAAGAACTGGCGAAAGGATTTGGAACTTGACTAAGTGCTTTAATTTAAGAGAAGGATTGGACAAAAAAGACGATTCTCTACCATCTCGTCTCTTTGACGAGCCTCTGCCGGCCGGGGAAGCAAAAGGGCGAAAAATAGATAGAAAAGAATTCGAACTTGCGCTGAGTAACTACTATGGAGTGAGAGGATGGGACGAAAATGGAGTTCCAACCAAAGAAAAACTCATTGAGCTGGGGATTGATTTCAACCTTTAATACAAAAGTCTATAAATTTAAACTGGAGCAATCAAAAGAGGATAAATTTGCAGGAAGATAGAAAATTGTTATATTTCGTTGGATGCTTGCCATCTTACTGGGCAACAGAAATTCCAAATGCTGTTGTGAAAATCTTAAAATTTTCAAATGTCGCATTTTCCGTCTTAGGTCCAGACGAGATGTGCTGTGGTGCGCCCCTGCTTCGCTTTGGTGAGCGTGATTACTTCGAAAACTTAGCAAGACACAATGTAAATATGATCGAAAAACTGAGCGCAGAAACCGTGGTTACTTCATGCCCTGCTTGCTACAGAACTCTCAAATTTGAATACCCAGAGTTTACCAGAAGGTCCAACTTTGATGTAAAACACGTCTCGGAGATTTTATTCGACCTTATAAAAGAGGATAAATTAAAATTGACAAATGAAAGGAAATTGAAGATCGCCTATCACGACCCTTGCGAGCTAGCATCCTCAAAATTATTTGAACCGCCACGAGAGGTCATAAGAAGTGTTCCGAATATCGATTTCATAAAACTTGATAGGGAGAAGGAAGAAACGTGGTGCTGTGGTGGCGGTGGTGGAGTTCTCAGGTCGTTATTTCCGGAGTTGGCTTTCAGCATGGGGGGCGAACTTGTAAAGGAAGCCGCCTCCAAGGGGGCCGAGAGACTTATAACCTCCTGCCCCCTTTGCCTTGTCCATCTAAAACAAACTGCAAGAAAAATGATGTCCGGGCTGAAAGTGGAGGACATCTCGGTTTTCATTGCGAATTTTTTGGGGAGATGAATGAGGAACGAAGTCTATGCTGCCCTTAGAAGTGAAGTAAACGAAAGGATCAGGGAATCGGAGAGGATAGAAAGGCTGAGATTCCTGAGGAAGCTCTTACTGAAAAACAGGGACAAGATAGAGAAAAAAATTCCCTTAGAAGATATGAGAAAACGCGTCAGGGAGATTAAGGAAAGTTCCATACGCAGGATAGAAGAATTGTTAAAAATAGCAACTGATAGCCTTCAGGAAAATGGGGCAAACGTCTATTTCGCAAAAACCGCAGGAGATGCTTTAAAATACTGCTTAGAGATTTGCGAGGGCGACAGAAAGATAACAACATGCGGAACGGACATGCCATGGGAAATAAACCTGTACCAAACGTTAATGGACATCGGAAAAGAACTTCATCACACTGACTTTGGCTATACTCTCTGGCAATATATGCCCGAGGAGAGAATATCCTCAAGAGGGGCACCGATGGTTCACCTTTCGCTTGAAAAAATAGCCGAGAAAATTTCAGCAAAATTGCATGAGGAGATTAAACCGGAGGAAGAGGCAATAGCTAACAAAATAAAAGAAATCACCATAAAATTCGTGGCAGATGCAGATGTCGGCATTACGGGCGCTAATGCAATTGCGGCGGCTGAGGGGAGTGTTTTACTCTTACATGATACCGGAAATATAACAAAGGTCCTCGGGACGGTGCCAAAACACCTTGTGATCGCTGGAATAGAGAAAATAGTCCCAGATCTCAGCGATGCGATAAATGTCGTGAGGTGCCAGAACCTTTTCATGACCTGGAGGACAGTAAAGCATATGAACATAGTCAGCGGCCCAACCGAAATGAAGGAGATAGGCAAAAAAATAATGAAGGGCTTTTATGGTCCTAAGGAGATGCACGTAGTAATCGTGGATAACGGGAGGACAAGCGCTATCAAGCAGGGTTTTGAGGAATGGCTCTACTGTCTACATTGTTCTTACTGTCTAAGGTTTTGCCCAGTGTATGATCAAATTGGTATGAGATACGGGTATGGAGATTGCCATCCCGGCGGAATAGGTGTAATAAGGAGCGCCTTCACAGAGGGTTTAGAAGCGTCTATTAGGAATGGGCTTTTTCTGTGCGCTTTGTGTGGGGTCTGCAGAGAAAAGTGTCCCCTCAGGATAGACGCGCCGAAGATGATTGAGAGACTAAGGGAGCGGGCGCTAGCGGAAGGACTTGGCCCCAAACTAGCCTTCGAACTTAAGGAATCGATCGCACAGCATGGGAACCCATTAAAGAGGCCAAAGTTGGATCGGTTCAAATACCCATGAACTTTCTGATCAAGTCAGCGTGAATTTTGCCCGCTTTGAAAACTTTTCCGGTCCTTAAATCCGTGACCATGGCTTCAGCAATGACATACGTCCATCCTTCTCTGCCCAAAGTCTTTTTGTCCAGACCCTTAGAAAATATGCCTGAATTGAGGATTTCGAAGAAGGGTTTTCCGAATGCCTGAGTCTTTTCTATTATCATTTCATCCGCTATCTTCTGTAAGTCGTCCCCTTCTGAAGAATATACATAAAAGTGGATTCTCCCCGCATTTCTTATCATGTCGTCTGGTGTTATGCCTGGCCTCCTCCATATCTCTGGGTAAACTGGAGAAATTGGGGATGAGCCCGTGATATATTTGACTTTACTGTACTCGTAGTCTAAATAGTCCGTAAGTCTCCAGAGGGAATCCTCAAGTACATGCGCCGAGACTTGAACAGAGCCTGCGACGCTTGCGGTCGGAGCCATGACCAAATATAGGTTCTCTGGGGATATCTTACACTTTGAAGCTATGTATTCAGATACTTTCTCATCCGGAAAATTATCGGCCTGTAAAACCAAGACGCCTACATCACTTTTGTCTTTATAATCAACTTTATCGAAGACCTCTTTGGGCTCTTGCGCCAAAGCCTTAGCTGGCCCCAAGCTTAACGCAGAGTATTCGGTTTTCTTCATTGCGAAAAGAGATGGGAATAAACCAAACCAGTTGCTTTGACAAACTGCTATTGAGAGTGCCGGATTGTCCGTTCGCATGAACAAGGTTGGCAGGGTTAAACCGCCATACGATGTCTCGGTTATGCATGCCTCCAGAAGACCGCCACATGCAACCTTAGTCGCTAGAATGCCCGCCTCAAAACCACCTACAGCGTTGATCCCGCAATCGACAATCGTCGTCCCATTTTTAAGTTCGTTTACTTCGATGTTAAGCTCTCCGCATCTTTCGATCATGTCCTTAACAATTCTCAAAGCAAGATTGTTCACGCTTATTTTTTCGGCGAATGGAGGCTTCCATTTGGCTGCCAATCTTTCACCTCACTTGAAAATTAAATCTCGCATATAATAAATGTTCGTTTCATCCATGAATTTCGCAAACTTCGAACTATCCTTTCAGCGCCCCGCCCAAAGAAATGCCCTTTTTGACGTAATCAGATAAAAACACATAAAACGCGATCAATGGAATACTTGAGATTATGACGCCTGCGCTCAAAGGGCCGTACCTTATAATGTACATCCCCCTAAAAACAACAAGCCCCAGGGGCAGCGTGAACAAATCGCTTGATCTCAGAAAAATCAGTGGGAAGAGAAAATCGTTCCACACGAATATCGCCTGTAAAATCAAAGCCACCGCCACCGCAGGTGCTGCCAAGGGCAACATTATCTTCCGATAAATCTGAAAAGTTGATAATCCATCAACTCTAGCTGATTCTTCTATAGACTTTGGTATCCCCAAGAATCCGGCCCTTGCTATAAAAGTAGAGTAGGGTAGACCCCATGCAACATGCGTAAGAATCAACGCAAAATAAGTGTCTATAACTCCCAATTGCTGAAGAAGGACATACAACGGAACGATGGCGACATGGGGTGCTACAAGCATGCCGGCAATTAAACCGTAAAAAACCATTTTTTTACCTCGAAATTCATAGCTTGCCAGCACGTATGCTGCCATGGGGGAGATTATCGCTAAAATGCCCACGACTGCTGCTGTGACTATTACGCTGTTCACAAAGCACGTCCCCATTCTCCCGCTCGTCCAAGCCACCTCATAATTTGACCACTGAGGATCAAGCGGCGGACCCCATGTATTGGCATATAATTCTGGATTCGTTTTCAACGAAGCGAAAAATGTCCATATGAAGGGATATAGCACTAGGACGGACACGATTATCAAAATCGCAGTTGAAATTATTTGCTTTGTCTTTTTTAACAACTTCTCGGAGGGATGAAACACGTTTTCACTCTCTTATCAATTTTAGCTGGATTACAACAAGCACTAGGCAAAAGATAAATAGGTAAAAACCTATTGCACTTGCGTATCCCGCCATCCACTTATCAAATGCAGAATCGTAGAGGTATGTGGCAAGAACATCTGTAGAGAAAGCAGGCCCTCTTTCGGTCAGCACGTATACTAAGTCGAAAATTTTAAAAGATGCGGACATTGCCAATACAAATCCGACCGCGATTACTGGTTTTAACATCGGTAAAATAACATGTCTTATGCCCTGAAGAGTCGATAGCCCATCTATTTTAATTGAATCGTATATGCTCTGAGAAATTCTTTGAAGTCCTACAGCGTAAATGAGTGCATATAAACCAATCGATTGCCAACTAGAAGTTACAATAATTGCGATCAAAGCCGTTGTAGGTTCGCCCAGCCACGGTCTCGCCAGGAAACCTAATCCAACAAATTTGAGAAAACTATTTATCAAACCGAATGAAGGATCGTATATCCACGCCCACATTATCCCTATTGCCACAAAAGAAACGACGAAGGGCATCAATGCCACTGAAAGAAATACATTTCCCATCTTCCGGTAACCCACGGCTATCCATGCCAAAGAAAACCCGCCCACAAATCTTATGGCCAAGCCTGCGAATGCTATAATTAAAGTGTTTTTTAAGGCCCGCTGAAAGAATGGATCAAAGAGGAGCTTAACGTAATTTTCTAATCCAGTAAAAGTCATGATGGGCGATACTCCACTCCACCTATGTAAGCTCAACCAAAATCCGTTAACCACGGGATAGGCCAAAAAAATAAAATAAAAAATTAAGGCCGGAGCTATCATTATGTGAAACGCCTTTATCCGCATTTCCTTCACTTGCCTCAGTATATTAGTGGAAGTATTCCGGCCTTTTCAAGTTCTTTAGCTTTTTCTTCCAACGCCTTTGCCCCCTCTGCTGGCGTTTTTGTGCCGTAGAATACTTCTGTAGCTATAGTCCCCATATATCCTCCAAGCTCCCTCCCAGCAACCGTTGCATATCTGCCCACAATTTCAATTTTTCCATCAGCTATCCACTTTAGAGCCTTTGTTATCGCCGGCGGGTAAATTCCCTCGGGGAGCGGCACTACCTGAGCAATCGGGTGTTCAGTCATCTTTGCGTATTCTATCACGTTTTTCTCCTGCGAGATGAATCTGAGAAAATCGAATGCCTCCTTTTTATGCTTGCTCTTTTCCGCAACGGCATATGAGGTGTGCAGTCCCGACTCGGATTTAGGATTGCCCATACCCGGGAAATACGGGAACGGCAGCACGTCCAAATTTTTGTAAACGTCGGGGAAGTCTTTAAGCATGCCTGTTATGTAAGTCCCCTGCAGCCACATTGCTGCTTTACCCTCCGCGAAGACCCTAAAGGCATCCATGTAACCATGGGCCTCCCAACCCTCCTGGAACGCTTTCGCGTCCACCAGCGCTTTTACCTGAGTAAATGGTCTAACATAGATATCTTCAAAGCTAGCCTTGCGCGCCAACAGGTCATAAATGGCCTGCGAGCCGTAAATTCTCTCCACAAAGGGATATACCCAGAAGTTGAGAGTCCAAGCCGTCTTACCCGAATTTGCAATCGGCGCTATGCCTTTCTTCTTAAAGGTCTCAATTGCCTCCAAAAATTCTGTATATGTCCAAGATTCATCAGGGATCCTAACTCCTGCCTTCTCAAATAGCGCTCGGTTGATAAACAACCATTCTGAATGGAATTCATACGGTAAGGCCCACTTTTTGTTATAGTGGGTCACCGATTTTATTGCATCAGGTGGGATCTGTTTAATCGCCCAAGCTTCGTTAAGCAGATCAGTCATGTCCGCAACCTGTTTTTCATTAATATACGTCTTGAGTTCTCCCCAACCCCATGTTACGAAAATATCGGGAGGAGTCCCTGCTGCAAACGCGGAAGCCAATTTTGTCCAATATTCTGCAGAAGTCAGAAAGATTGGCTTAACTTCAACGTTCGGGTACAACGCCTTAAAATCGCTGGCCATCTTTTCGAACCATTTCAAGGTCAGTTCTTCTCCCGCAAATGAAGTCCAAAACTCCAGCACAACTTTCTCCCCTGGGGCGGGAGTTGGGGTAGGTGTAGGTGTCGGCGTGGGCGTTGGTGTAGGAGTAGGAGTGGGTGTAGGAGTTGGCGTCGGTGTAGGCGAAGGAGCTGGCTGAGATGCTAGGTAAACTGCAGCTGCTGCGATTATCACAATTACGATCACTGCCACAGCAATAAGTCCAGCCTTTTGTGCCATTTTTCTTACCTCCTCATTTTCACCGTTAGTCAATTAACTACTAGCCATATAAATACAGTTCTGTCCTTATGTCTCAAAAATGAAGGAATGGCCAAGAATTTTAAAGCACAAAATTTTTCAGCCCCATCAAGCCATAATGCAGGACACCAAAAATTATTCCCTCTTATATGGAACTCCCATCGCGGCCGGCCTCTCCGCTTTTCTCGACACGCCTATCAGGACTATCAACGTAACTGCGTACGGGAGCATGAGTAAAAAGTGATAGGGAATCCCTATGTCTAGAGCTTGAACTCTTAATTGAAGAGCATCTGTAATCCCGAATAACAAAGCCCCGGCAAGGGCCCTAGCTGGGTTCCACTTGGAAAACATTACGAGCACGAGTGCCATCCACCCCCTCCCCGCCACCATGTACTCCATAAAAGTCTGCCCGCGCTGGCCAAGGGCGAGAGAGGCGCCGCCCAACCCAGCCATGAGCCCGCCGAAGATGACGCATGCGTAGCGAACGCGAAAGACATTTATCCCGAGAGTGTCAGCTGCCTTCGGGTTCTCACCCACGGCTTTGATTTTCAGACCGTAAGTCGTTTTGAACAAGAACCACCAGTAGATTGGAACAAGAATAAACGTGAAGTAAACTATAACATTCTGATCAAACAAAATTGGCCCGATAAATGGGATATCGCCGAGCAGCGGGATTTTCAGGGTATCTAGACCTTCGACCGTTGGGGGGGTCAATTGTATACCTAATCTCAGCCTGAAGAAGAAGCCAGCAAGGCCTAAGGCCACGAAGTTCAAAGCTATGCCGCTAACAGTTTGATTTGCCCTTGCTGAGATACATACAACCGCATGAACGAATGCGATCACAGCTCCAGCTAAAGCCCCAGCCAGCAAGGCCAGCAGAACATTGTTCGTGTAGTAGGCAACTAAAAATGTGGAGAAGCACCCAATTAACATCATGCCCTCCAGGCCAAGGTTGAGGATCCCTGAACGTTGAGTAAATATCTCCCCCAAACTGGTCAGCAAGATGGGAGTGGCAAGCCTGACCCCTGCAGATAGAAGGGCGATTATGAACGCTTCACTAAAAAGTATTTCCCATGCCATTTCAATCCCCTTCCCCAAGCCCTTAATCTAGGAAAGACCTCTCCAACTAAAACTAGGATCAACACTATGCCCTGTATTGCGAAGACTATCCATACGGGCACCCTATAAACACGCTGCATTGCGTCGCCCCCCACCAAGAGAACGGCAAATAGTAGAGAAGCTAGAGCAACGCCAAATGGGTGAAGTTTGCCCAGATAAGCAACGGGCACAGCATTCCACCCTGCATCCCTCGTGATCCCCATATATAACCGCTGCTGAATTGCCGTGACCTCCACTATCCCAGCAAGACCCGCAAATCCTGCGCTTAATATCAGTGAGTAGGCAATGCTCCTAGACGTTTTAATGCCTGCATAACGGCTGGCGCGCAAACCATACCCCACCGCCCTGATCTCATAACCAAAAGAAGTTTTCCATAATAGCACATACATGATCGGAATTAGCGCAAGAGCCACCAAAACGCCCGCATGAAATCTGGTGCCGAAGATTAACCTTGGAATGAGGGCCGATGAGGACAAAATCGAAGTCCAAGCCACATAGCCCCCAGGTTCCTTAAGCGGGTATAAGACTAAGTAACCCACAAAGTTGTAAGCTATGTAATTGAGCAAGATTGTAGAGAGCACCTCGTGGACATCGAGTTTAACTTTAAGAAATGCTGCAACCGCCCCCCATATTGCGCCTCCAAAAAAGCCTGCGATCAGCAATAACGGGACTAAAATTACGGAAGGAAGTTTATCACCCAGAGCTAGGGCAAGGACGGTTCCAAGAAGGGCGCCCATATAAAATTGCCCCTCTCCACCGAGATTTATTGCCCTGCATCTATATGCTAACGAATATCCCAAGCCTATTAATAAAATGGGTGTGAGCCTAGCCAAAACTTCGGAAAAATCGTATATTGAACCGAAAGCTCCCATGAAAAGCGTCGTGTAGGCGTCGATGGGGTTGATCCCCGCTATCAAAATTAAAATTGCTCCTATGGCCAAAGCTATGAGAACTGAAATAATTGGGATGGCTGAACTTGAGATGGCAGATTTCAAGCCCTCTTTTATCTTAGAGGATCCCAATTCCATCTTTCGCCCTCCACTTTTTGTAAATTGCTGCTTTTTAAAGTTTTTTCATAATCTGGGTTTGTCGAATTAATCCCTTTTAACCTTAAATGGTTTGAGTACCCAATTTTTCAGTAGAATTTGG
>Ga0080004_1146969_pt1 | contig 13777 bp, 14 predicted proteins | sample WasSprMetagenome_FD_69207 | JGI IMG/M metagenome (GOLD analysis project Ga0080004, IMG submission 69207) | Sulfidic aquatic microbial communities from Washburn Spring, Yellowstone National Park, USA - WS (SPADES assembly) (version 2) | ecosystem: Environmental > Aquatic > Thermal springs > Hot... | reverse complement strand
ATTTCAAAATTTCCTCCAAATTCTTTTAGGCCAAGCTTAAAAATTTTTTCTGGAAACAAGATAAAGTACTTGTGTGCCCATTTTACAAATTTGTATTGAGGATATTTTTTATTGTTAAACAACCAATTCGAATCAAAACAAAAAACAAATTTTGGTTTTTTGAAAGGACATTTTTCTTTGAACTCATCGTCCCACATTTTTGAATTGAACAAAAATAAAAAATCAGGTTTCTCCTTTTCTAAAATTTTTTTCAAATCTTTTGGTTTCGGAGTTAAAAAAACCTCAAATTCCTTATCATCTTTTAGAAAAAATAAATTTTTTTCTTGGTGCAAGCAAAATAAAATTTTTCCTCCCCTTTTTGATAAAAATTTTGCCAAAGCCCTTGCCTGGCCAGTTTCTCCTGGTCCTCTCGAAACAAAACAAAACTTATAAGATTTGATAGTAAATTTTCTCATAATTTTTGACCATTTTTTCAATTGAAAAATTTTTTTCAACCCATTCTCTGCAATCTTCCCTTTTAATTTCTCCAATCCTTTCTATTGCCTCAATCAACCCATCGAAATTCTTCTTTCCCCCTTTCAAAAAAGGAACCACAAAACCAGTTTTTCCATTTTTGATTACTTCCTTCGTCGAACCAAAATCGAAAGCAATCACTGGAGTTCCGCAAGCCATCGATTCTGCCATAATTAAACCGAAAGGTTCTTCCCATTTAATCGGATACAAAGTTGCGATCGCCCCCTGGTAGATTTTTACCAATTTCTTTTGAGAAACCTCGCCCAAGTACTGAATTTTTTCATTCAAGTTTGGTTTTATTTTTTCCTCAAAATAAGTTTTCCTTTCAGGATCTACTTTTCCAACGAGCAACAATTTAATTTTTGTTTTTTTCGCAACATAGATTGCGTTTTCTATTCCTTTATAAGGCTCCACTCTTCCAACCCACAAAAAGTAATCCTTTGGCTTTTTTGAAAATTTAAAAAGATCTAAATCTATTCCATTGTAAACTACAAAATTTCTTTTAAAAGAAAAATTGCAAAATTTCCTGTGAGCTTTTGACAAGAAAACAGCATTGATTTTCTCTTTATATCTTTTTGCAACCTCAAAAAGAGGAGTTTTCATTTCAATTTTTATTGGATTGTGGAAAGTAAAGATTGCCGGAATTTTTATAAAATTCAAAAAGAAAAAAGTTTTTGGGCCAGTGTGGCAATGAACAATGTCAAAATTTTTTAAATTCGAAAAAGAAAAAGCAAGGTGTTCTAACTCCAAAAAGTAATCTGACCAAGGGATTTTATCTTCTGCCAACCCCCTTTTTCTCCACCAGAGAATTTTTGCAGAAACTCTCGAATTTCCAGTAGAAAACAAAGTTACATCATGCCCCCGTTTTTTTAATCCCTCCACTAAATAATAAACAATTCTCTCTATCCCTCCATATTTTTTTGGAGGAATTGGATACCAAATCGGGGCAATTTGAGCGATTTTAAGTTTTCTCATTTTTCTTTATTATCTTTTTGTAAAGTTTTTCATAGCGATTGACCATTCTCCTTAAGCTAAAATTTTCCTTTATCCAATTTCTGCAATTTTCCCTTTTTATCTTTTCTATCTTTTTCAATGCCAAAACTGCCTCTTCTATCGAATTTACCAAAAATCCAGTTTCTCCATCTTTTATCAACTCTGGCATCGATCCTTGTTTAAAGGCAATCACCGGAGTCCCGCAAGCCATTGCTTCAATCACAACCAAACCGAATGGCTCTGGCCTTTTAACAGGAAACAAAAATGCTTTCGCTCCTTGGAAAAGCTGAATCTTCTTTTTGAAATCCGCAGCACCGACAAACTGGATTTTTTTTCCATCGATTAATGGCTTTATTCTAAATTCAAAATAATCTGCATACTGTGGCAAAATCGGACCAGAAATTATCAATTTTTCTCCAGCCAATTTTGCAATATCGATTGCCTCTGCAATTCCTTTATCAGGACCGATCCTCGATAACCAGAGCAAATAATCCTTCGGCTTTTGAGAAAATGGATATTTTTCTAAAGGAAGTCCATGATAGATCGTTTTTACGATGTTTATTCCCGCCCCTCTTTTCATTTGGTCTTTTGAAATTGCGACAAAATTTATTTTTGGAAATTTTTTATAAAGAGTGATTGTTTCTTCAGTTAATGGATGGTGCAAGGTTGTAACAATCGGAGGTTTCAAAAATTTTGAATAAGGGCAAGTGTAAAATTCGCAATGGTCATGGATGATATCAAAATTTTCTTGCATTTCGATCAATTTTTGATAGAGCAAAGAAAAAACAGCATGAGGGGTTCTCAAGTTTGCATTCCATAAAGAAGATGGCCAAACCGGAACCAATTTTGCTTTCGTCTTTGAATCTCCGGAAGCAAAGAGCCAAACCTCATGCCCCCTTCTTACCAATTCATCACAAAGCCAGGCAATTACCAATTCGGTTCCTCCGTAGGTTTGGGGAGGAACCGAGATCCATAGTGGCGCAATTTGAGCTATTCTCATAATTGAAAAAACTTTTAATTTATTATAACATAAATTGATGGAAAGATCTCCGATCGATGAAATAAAATCTCGATTAGATATTGTCGAGGTAATTTCCTCTTACATACCCTTAAAAAAATGCGGGGCAAATTACAAAGCCCTTTGTCCTTTCCATTCAGAGAAAAACCCCTCTTTCTTTGTTTCTCCAGCAAGACAAATTTGGCATTGCTTTGGATGCTTTTTGCCCGGGACCCCAATCAAAACTAATTTCGGCTATCACAAAATCGAAGATTTGAAAGTTGGAGATTTAGTCCAAACTCATACTGGAAGGTTTATGCCAGTTATAAGATCTTTGTGGAGGCCTTATGAAGGAGAAATTTTAGAAATTAAAGTTAGGAAATCAAATGAAGTAATTTCTTTAACAGCAGACCATGAAGTTTTCGTGATAAAAACTAAACATTGTCCTTATAAATCTCGCCAAACAAGAATTTGCCAATGGAACTGTAAAAAGAAGCATTGTCCAAAATTTTATTTGAATTACAAAATTGAAAAACTGCAGGCAAAGGAACTTTCAAAAGATGACCTTTTGCTTTATCCAGTAAATGAAACTGTTAAAGATTTAGAGTACATTGACCTGGAAAAATATTATACAAGAAAAGAAAGCAATTTTGGACCAGATATTAAAGAACTTCCAACAAAAATAAAGGTTGATGAAAAATTTTTGAAGTTGGTTGGTTACTACATAGCAGAAGGGAGTAATCATAGAGCTTACATTCGATTTAGTTTGGGAGAAAATGAATTAGAATTTGCGAAAGAAATAAAAAAATTAATAGAGGGAATTTTTGGAATAAAAGCGAGCATTCACAAGAGAGAGGGAAGAAAAACAGGTTTGGAAGTTTCTGCTTGCAATTCAAAATTGTCGAATATTTTTGAAAATCTTTGCGGAAAAGGATCGGATAAAAAACACATTCCTTTTGAGTTTCAATTTTTGCCTCCAGAAAAACAAAGGATAATTTTAGAAGCTATTTGGAGGGGTGATGGGACTCGTGGAAAGGTAAATAAATGTAAAACAAAAAGATATTATCGAGCAATCACTACAACCTCTCTTTTATTAGCTGAGCAGTTAAGAGATATTTTATTGCGACTAAGTAAAGAGCCAACATTTTTTATTCAAAAAGAAAAAATTGATAAAAAAGGAGTTCACCACAAAACATCTTACAAAATAAGCTGGCAAGAAAATTATAAACTTCATTTTTCCTATTTTTGGAGAGATCTAGATAGTAAAGTTTTATATTGGCTTTTGCCAATCAAGGAAATTAAAAAGAAATATTATGAAGGCAACACTTTCGATTTGACCGTCGCAGTTGACCATTCCTATTTGGCCGGTCCTTTCGCCGTATTAAATTGCGGAAAAGGAGGAGATATTTTCAAGTTCGTAATGGAAATTGAAGGAGTGGAATTTGGAGATGCATTGAGAATTTTGGCAAAGAAGGCAGGAGTCGAACTAAAACCAATTTCTCCAGAATATCAGAAATTAAAAACTGAAAGGCAAAGATTGTACGAAATTTGTGAATTGGCTTGTAAATTTTTTGAAAAGCAATTGGAGGGGAAAACAGGAAAAGAAGTTGTTCAATATTTAACGGGAAGGGGGATAAGCGAGGAATCGATTAAAAAATGGAGAATTGGCTGGGCACCAGAAACAAAAAAAGCATTAATTGACTTTTTAATAAAAAGAGGGTACAATAAAAATGAAGTTGAAAAAGCAGGACTTGCTATAAAAACTGAAACTCATGAAATTTTTGACAGGTTCAGAGGAAGGATAATTTTTCCAATTTTCGATTTAAACTCTCAAGTCATTGGCTTTGGAGGAAGGATTTTTAAAAAAGAACAGGGAGCAAAATACATAAACACTCCGAATACTTTGATTTATGATAAATCGAGAATTCTTTATGGTTTGGACAAGGCAAAAGTTGAAATCAGAAAGAAAAATTTTTGCATTTTAGTCGAAGGTTACACTGACACAATTTTGGCGCATCAGGCAGGCTTTGAAAACACAGTTTCAATTTCTGGGACTGCTTTAACTCAATACCAACTGGCAACTTTGAAAAGATATTCTGATAATTTGTATTTAGCATTTGACATGGACATTGCTGGAGATTTTGCAACAAAGAGAGGGATAGATTTGGCACAAGAGTCAGGGTTTAACATTAAAGTTTTGATTTTGCCAAAAGAAAAAGATCCTGCCGATGTAATTTCAGAAAACCCAAAGGAATTTGAAAAAATAGTGCTCAATGCGATTTCGATTTTAGACTTTTATTTCCAAAGCGCCTTTTCAAACTTTGACAAAAACACTTTAGAAGGAAAAAGAGAAATTTTGAAAGTTTTATTGCCAGTAATAAAAAGAATTGAAAACAAAGTTGAGCAATCTTTCTGGGTTTCAAAATTGGCAAAGGAATTGGGGACAAGAGAAGAAAGCATTTGGGAGGAATTGGAGAAATTGAAATTTGAAGAAAGGGGAATTGGAATCGAAAAAGAGGAAGAGAGAATTTTGCAAAGGCCAAGGGAAGAGATTTTAGAAGAAAGACTTTTAACTTTAGTTTTAAAGTTTCCAGAAAATATAAATTTGATCGACGGAAGCTCTCTTTCTTTTTTCAGCGAAAAAGGGAAAGAAGTTTTAGAAAATCTAAAATCAAGTAACAAAAATTTCTCTCCGGAGGCGAAGGAATATTTTGATATTCTCTCTTTGAGGGCAGAGGTGGAAGAAATTGAAAAAGAAAAAGTAATACCTGAAATAAATTTTTGTTTGAGAGAAATTAAGTTGATTAAGTTAAGGAAAGAACTTGAAGAAACATCAAAGGAATTAAAAAAAGCAGAGGAAGAAAAAGACGAAAAAAAGGTTAAAGCATTAGTAGAAAGAATCAGTCAACTTTCAAAAAAGTTGAGCGAATTATGAAAAAAAAGAAAATTAAAAAGAAAACAAAAAAAATAAAAAAGAGAAAAAAGGTTCAAAAAAGAGGGAGAAAGAGTAAGGTTTTTGTTGAGGATAAACTCTCTCAATTGATTCAAAAAGGGAAGGAGAGGGGTTTTGTTACTTTTTCAGAAATTTTGTATTTTTTCCCAGAAGTTGAAGAGGATATTGAAGGATTGGAGAATCTTTATGAAAGATTAGAGAAAGAAGGAATTGAAGTAAGGGAGTATAAAGAGTTTTTAGTACCAGAGGAAGAGGAAGAATTGGTTCCCGAAGCAAAAATCGACCCTGTTCAGATGTATTTGAAAGAAATTGGAGAAACTCCGACGTTGACTGCAGAAGAGGAAAAGGAACTTGCAAAGAGGATTGAAAAAGGGGATGAGAAAGCAAGGGAAAAATTAATCAAGGCAAATTTGAGGTTGGTGGTTTCGATTGCAAAAAAATACATTGGGAAATCTCCCCATTTAACCCTCTTGGATTTGATCCAAGAGGGGAACATTGGATTATTCAGAGCAGTTGAAAAATTCGATTGGAGAAAGGGATACAAATTTTCAACTTATGCAACCTGGTGGATAAGGCAGGCAATAACCAGGGCTTTGGCAGATCAGGCAAGGACGATTAGAATTCCAGTTCACATGGTTGAGTTGTTAACAAAATTCAATCAAGTAAAAAGGAGGTTATTGCAAGATTTGGGAAGGGAACCATTACCAGAAGAAATTGCTGCAGAAATGGGAATTGAAGTTGACAAAGTCCATCATTTAATAAAAATTTCGCAGGGGACGGTTTCTTTGGAAACCCCAGTCGGAGAAGATGAAGAAGATACTTTGTCAGAGTTTATCAAAGATGAAAAAATTCCATTACCGTCCGTTGAGGCAGCAAGGGCACTATTGAGAGAAAGATTAAAAGAAATTTTGGTTGATTTAACCCCAAGAGAAAGAAAAATTTTAGAAATGAGGTTTGGCTTAAAAGACGGAATAACTCATACTTTAGAAGAAGTAGGGAAGGAATTTGGTGTGACAAGAGAAAGGATAAGACAAATTGAGGCAAAAGCACTGGAGAAATTAAGAGAACATAAGGAAATTAAAAAGTTGAAAGAATAAATAGATTGCAAATTGAGAAATTTTCAATTTCCAATTGACCCAATTTCCAAATTATCTTATAATGGAAGTATTCCGCGGTAGTTCAATGGTAGAACGCCGGCCTGTAGCTCTTTAAATTTTCTGGCATAAAGTGATAAAATTTAATAAACTTATGCCAGAAAAAAGAACGTATCGCCAGCGTGCAAAATACCTGATAGAAGCAGTGAAAAGAAGGAGAAAGAAATTAAAGGAAATGGCAGTGAAATACAAAGGAGGAAAATGTGCAATTTGCGGGTACAATGAATGTCTTGATTGTTTGGTTTTTCATCATTTAGATCCAAAAGAGAAAGAATTTGGACTTTCTACTCGAGGAGTTACGCGCTCTTGGGAAAAAATTAAAAAGGAATTAGACAAATGTATTCTTTTATGTGTCAGGTGTCATTGTGAATTGCACGCTGGCAAGCTGCAGCTTCCTCGAGTAATCGAGGATGAAAAACGGGGTGAAATGCGGGAAGCCTAACCTTCCTTTCTGGAAGTATGGTAACCCGCAGCCAAGCCCCGCCAGAACATATTCTGGCGGGGAAGGCTCAGAGACTATCCCCTTGAGGGAGTACTTCGGAGTATTATTCTCCGGGGGAAGCGCCCCGCCCCCTCCAGAGGATATCTGGAGGGGGATGAGATAGTCCACCCCCTAGAGAAATCTAGGGAAAGGTGTAAGCCGGGTGTTGCAGGTTCGAATCCTGCCCGCGGAGCAAATGCCCATCGCTGGGATTTTTTATTTTTGAGTTTTTTGGAAAAATTAAGTATCATAAAAATAGAAAACTCAAAAGAACCATAAGGCTGGCGGCGAGCTTTTTGGTTTTGAATAAAATTTGTTAAAAGTATGAAAGAAAAAATTAAAAATTTTTTATATGGAATAGGTGGTGTAGGTTTTATTCTCTTAATAGTAGGGGCTCTCTCATTGTTGATTATCGGAGGTGCTAAATTATTTGAACTTCTTTCTCCGATTTTGGAAAAAATAAGTTTCTTTGTTTGGGGTGTAGTTTGGTTGTTTATAATTCTTTCTATTGTTCCAAGATTTAGAAAATTCACAGGTAACGGAATTTTGCTTGGAACATATCTTGGAGGTGCTATATATTGGCTTTTATGTTTCTACATCACTTACTCTTTATGGGGAGTTTTAGGAATTTTAATTGGAGTTTTATTTTTGGGGCTCGGGGTATATTTCACTGCAATTTTAGCATTATTACTTAAAGCACAATTCATTCCAGCAGTCGTAATAGCTTTTGGAGTTGCTCAAATTTTCTTTTTAAGATGGTTTGGTTATTGGATTATCACAAAATATAAACCACCCCCAAAAGAGCCCATTTTAGAAGAAGATTTTTCTTCCGAGAAATGTGTGGCGGTTCCCGCTAAAAAATTGCTTAAAAAACCTCTTTCCTTTGGAGTTGTGCTTTTAACAATTTTTTTGTTTATTATTGGCACTTTAGAGTTATTTACTTTCTTTAAAAGTTCATCTCTAAATTTTCACATTCTATGGGGTTGTTTAGCAATCGCAAGTGGAATTGGACTTCTTTTACAAAAATTTTGGGCATATAGACTTGCTCAAGTATTAGTAATAATAAACATAGTTACCGCTCCATTTTCATTTTTTCTTCCTGAATTTAAAACTCAGATTTTCAGAATAATTGTTGGAGTATGGATAGTAATTAATGGAATAATATTATGGTATTTATCAAGAAAAAATATAAAAGAGCAATTTTTAGAGGCCATTCTTACAGAGAAACTTGAAAAACAAAAATCAATTTCTTAAATTTATGAAAGAAAAAATCAAATAAGACAATCATCCTGAGGAATTTTTTATTTCTTTGAGTTTTTTAGAAAAATAGATATTATAAAAATAGAAAAGTCGAAAAAATTTAAGATTGGTAATGAACTTAACCTTTCAAAAAGAGTATGTGGAAAAAATAATAGAAAGAATTCTCTGGGAAATAATTTTATGAAGAAAAATAAGGAAATTCAAATTTCTAATCATGGTAAAGGGGAAAATGAAATAATGATTGTTCGATATGAAAGTTCTGAGAAGATTCACAAAATGATGATGGATGATAAGTTTGTTGAAGCTTTTGTTCATACTCAACTTTGTATTGAAAAAATATTGTGGAACAAAATTGTGGCAGTTTTTGAAGGAGAAAAGGCAATAGTGGTTCGAAGAACAATAGAAGAAAATGGAGAAGATAAGCAACATACAAAAACATATGAATTGATAAAATGGGCACATTTTTTACATGTAATAGATGATAAAGAGTTTAATGAACTTAAAGATTTTAATAGTAAAAGAAATAAACTTTTACATGGTCACGGAGAATGGTGGGAGGCAAAATATAAAGAAGATTACAAAGAAGCACTTAGCAAAGCTATTAATTTTTGGAAAAGAATAATTTCTAAATTCTATTTTGAAAAAATGAGTTCGGTGGATAGACGAAATACGGTAAAAATAAATCTATGAGAGAAAAAAACAAGAAAATTTTGAGGATACTATTCACAATTATTGCTGTATTATGGATTTTTTCTGAAACGATTTCGGATTATCCAGAATTAACAAAAATAATAGGGGTTGTTATTATGTGGGGAATTTTAATGTATTCGTTAAAAGAAAAAAAACAAATTAGTGAAGATAGAATTAAAAATCAAAAAGGTTTTATCCAAATTCCAATATTGATAGCAATTATAGTTTCAATTGGAGTAGCTTCAGGAATTGGTTATGGAGTTATTGAGTATCATAAAACTTCTAAAATAATAAAAGAATCTGAGCAGTTAACAAAAGAGGAAAAATATGATGAAGCAATAAAGGAATTAGAGGTTGCCCAAAACAAATTTCTCGGTAAGACAATACTAAAACAAAAAATAAACACTGAATTAGAAACAAATAAAAAACTTCTTGAAGACAAAACAGAATACACTCAAGGAATAGAAGAATTTAATAAAGGAAATTGGGAAAAGGCCAAAGAACTACTATCAAAAGTTTCGGAAATATCTCCTTATTATCAAGATGCCAAAGTTAAGCTAGAAGAAATTCAAAATAAAATTGTAGAAAGACAAATTTCAGAGGCCGTTAGCCAAGCACTAAAAAAGCAATCCTCAGCACCAATTACTTCCACCCCTACTTTACCAGAAAAAGAAAAAATTCAAGACGAACAAGAAATAAAAGCTCTTTTGCAACAGCAAATAAATATTTATAGTAAGGGAATACAAAAAATGGATGATAATGATCTGAAAACTTTTTATGCAATACGAACTCCTAATTATAGAGCAGAAGTATCTTTTCCAGAATTCAAGAAATCTATAGGAGATGTTTCTACTCAATGCAATTTTTATGAAGTAGGACCGCCTGTAAGTATAAATTTAAGTGAAACACTCAAATGGCTTTATGAAAATGATCCTCAATTTTCAGAAATTAAAAAACAAATGTCTTTTTTCCAATTTTTTGAAGCTATTAAAAAAGAACATCCAAATTTAAAAGAAAAACTCACAATAAAAGAATGGAATGAGATTTTTCCAGAAGAACAATTCTCAGAGGATTACATAAAGAGCGTAATACTCCTTTGTAAAGGAGGGAAAATTGAATTAGAGAATGTAAAGATAAAAATTGACGAGTTTTCAGAGGGGAAATGGGCTAAGGTAATATACAAAGTCAAAATAAATAATCAAGAAATTTCAGAATTTGATGCTACAGAAGAAAACCCTGAGATTTATAGGAAAGTAAACAACAAATGGTATTTAGTAGAAGAAGATAAGAATGCCCCCGGCTTTAATTTAGCAGATTTACCTCCAGATATACGAGGCGCTATAAAATCACAAGGAGAAGAGGAAAAATCAACCATTAAAACAGAAGAAGAGTCATCAAAAACGGAATTTAAAACCTCAGAAATTGTTGAAAATTTTGGAAGGTATATAGTAAGGGTATCTTGCGTTGATGATTTCGGAAATTGGACAATAGGTTCAGGAATTATAATTGGAAAGAGTATAGAACTAGAAGGATCTAGAGAAAATACTTTAATTTTGACAAATTACCACGTAGTAGGAAATGCTAGTGTGAATTATTCTACACCTTGCTTTGTTGAATATTCTCACGATCCCACTAAGGGTTTTACAGATTTTTATTGGGCTACTCCAGTGTATTTCCCAAAGGCATTTTCTGAGGATGAGATGAAAACCATAGATTTTTATTTTTTAAGTATAGAAGAAAAATCTGACAAAGAAGGAAATATTATTCCTAATTCTTCCTTACTTTTGAGTGAATTTGTGCCAAGAATTTGCAATAAAGAAGAAATTAAAATAGGAGCTGAGATAACTATTCTAGGATACCCAACTATCGGAGGAGAATATCTATCGGCCACGGAAGGAATAATTAGTGGATATGAAGGTACCTATTATCTTACTACCTCAGCAAAAATAGAACAGGGAAGCTCAGGGGGCGGGGCTTTTTTGAAATCTACTGGTTGTTTAGTAGGAATGCCTACTTTCGCCCGATTAGGAAAAATAGAAAGCTTTGCTCGTTTAATAAACATGTTTTATCTTAAAGAAAATTATCTTTCGAAGATTTTTAAATAAATTTAATATTTACAAAAAATATTAGCTAAGCAAATCGCCATCGCTGGCAGTTTTTTGTTGAATTTTTTGGAAAATCGGAGTTTTTTAAAAATGGAAAAAAGGTCAAAAAAGAAATAACTACCTAAATGACCACTCTTTGGACATTTCTTGGCATTGCTTCAATCATTTTATTAGCTATATATTTTGGCGTAGACAAAATGCTGTTTGGGGTGGTTTTACTACTGGAATAATCATTGGCTTTATAATTGCATTATTTTCTGAATTTAGGTGGTATATCGTAGGAAGAGGAGCGATATTAGGAACAATGATTGGGTTTGTCGCAGAATTATTAGGAATGCTATCTGATTTTTTGAAAAGAAAAGTTTAAATATTTAAAACTTCTCAGAGGTTTTCAAATGCGATCCAGAAAGAGGTGCTTATTGTGAAGTGAGATAACTCACTTTTCAAAATTACCAAAATCTCATTGTTCATTCTCTCTATCTTCTTCTACCCAATTTCTTATCATTTCTTCTAGTTCTGCTATTTTTTCTTCTTTAAGACGTATATTTATTGAGTTGGTAGGCCTCCCAAATATTCTATCCATAATGTCTTTCCAAAAAGAGTATTCTCCTTGGAGAGCTTTCTTTATCCCTACTGCTACAATTTTTACTTTTATTTCATCGGGACTTTCTTTTAATTTTAAAGCCTTTGCCAAATATCTTAGGGCTTCCTCAAACTCGGTCCTTTTGTTTAACGCTCCTTTTGGCCTTCCAGCAGGATTTCCAGATTCTCCCTTCTTCCATCTTGGTTTTATATTGGGATTTGCCATTTAAAGTTAATTGATGACCCAAAATTTCAAAAATAGTTGTAAAATACTTGTTTTTCAATCTTAAACTTGCAAAAAATTAAAGTCAATCAAAAGTTTCCTTGATCGCGAAATATTTTTATCTTATAATCAATTAATAGAGTATTTCTAACCTCGTCCATCAAGTGGAGCAAACCGCCCATCGCTGGGCATTTTTTATTTTTGAGTTTTTTCAAAAAATAGATATCATAAAAATAGAAATAAATTTTTTGGTTTTAATTAAAAGAAAATATTTCAATTATGGGGTTTATTGAAAAAGAAATAGAAAAATTAAAAACTATCAAAGAGTGTCAAGAAAGGATTCTGCGAGAATCAAATGACCCCCCTGAGAAGGAATCGGCCCAAAAAGCTTTATTAACTCTTCATGAGGAACTCACGCCCTTAGAGGAATTTAAAAAGAACGTTGAGGAAAAAGGAATTCATTTTAGGAATGAAGAAGAGGAAAGAAAATTTTTCAATTTAGTTACGGAAAAGGGATTTAAGGAATCTGTTTGTACGAACTGTGAATATATTGGCTGGCCAGAAATAGAAAAGAAAGAGCATAGAAGTTATGTGGAAGAATTTTTTGTTTTCTTGACAGCACTTTTTATATCTTTAGGTATCTCTTCATTATTGGGAGTGGGAGAGGATGAATGGTTTATTGCTTTTCTTATTTTTCTGGGATGCCTTGAACTAGAATTTATAATTTATGATAAATTTTATCTAAAGAAAACTATTAACATCATTTGTCCTAAATGCAAACAATCAACAATGATTCCTACAGATACCCCGAGAGGAAAAGAATTAGTTGAGAAACAATTATTAAAAACAGGAAAAGGGAAAAATTCATTAGATAATTAAATAAGCGGTTGCAGAAATGTAAATAAAAACATTACTACAACCGCAAAAAGGTCAATTAAAATTTATTCTATTATGAATCTCAAGCAAACTCTATCTTCAAAGGCCTTATTCATTATTTGGATTGTTAGTTGGTTTTTAGGATATGGAATTTTTGGTGGCCAAACTGTTATCGGTAGCGCCTTTAATCTTCTTGGGCTCTTGGCGTTGATTTTTGCCATCATAGCATTCTTTAGAGAGAGAAAAAAGGAGGAGAAATCCCAAAGAATTTAATAAGTCTACAAAAAGCCTATCGCTGGGCATTTTTTATTTGTTGAATTTTTGAAAAATTGGAGTATTTTGAAAATGGGGAAAGGTCGATTCATAATTAAAGATCCTATTCATACATGAAAAAATTATTAGCAACGATTTTATTAATCTTATTTTTACTTTGTAGCAGTATTGAAGTTGCCGAGGCAATAGTTAGAGTTAGAGGATATTATCGCAGAAGTACAGGAACTTGGGTTCAGCCCCATTACCGTTCATCTCCAAATAGATATAAATGGGATAATTGGTCAAGCTGGGGCAACTACAATCCTTTTACTGGAAGACGAGGATACATAAAGTGGTGGAGTTGGTGATTATCTATGAAAGAAAAAATTAAGAAAATTTTATGGACATTGGTAGCATTATTTCTTGGTATTTCCATTAGTTTAATTATTCAAGCCAGTTTGGATTTATATGTTCATTTAGCCATTCCAGATTATCTTTCCTTTTATAAAAACTCTCCTCAATGGTATTTTCAATGGCGAACGATATTATACTGGGTAGGTTTTATTTTTGGCTGGTTAGTGATAATCTTTACTATCTACAAAAAAGTTGGGGTCAAAATTGCAAAAATTTTTTTACTCTTACCATTTTGCCTATTATTTCTAAGAACTTTTGTTATTGAGTATTCAATAATCACTAAT
>Ga0080004_1108083_pt1 | contig 13778 bp, 18 predicted proteins | sample WasSprMetagenome_FD_69207 | JGI IMG/M metagenome (GOLD analysis project Ga0080004, IMG submission 69207) | Sulfidic aquatic microbial communities from Washburn Spring, Yellowstone National Park, USA - WS (SPADES assembly) (version 2) | ecosystem: Environmental > Aquatic > Thermal springs > Hot... | reverse complement strand
TTGGGAAAATAGCAAAGATTTTAAAAGAAACAAAAAAAGAAAAAACTCCTTACCAAAAAACATTATCTGAACTTTCAAAAACTTTAGGAATAGCAATTTTATTTTTAACTATTTTAATTTTTGTCCTAGGAATTTTAGAAGGACAAAATATTTTTGAAATATTTATAACATCTGTTGCAGTGGCTGTTGCTGGAATACCAGAAGGATTGCCAATTGCCATAACAGTTATTTTAGCATTAGGAATGAAAAGAATTTTGGATAAAAATGGGTTGGTTAAAAATTTAGCATCTGCAGAAACATTAGGTAATGCAACAGTTATTGCTACAGATAAAACAGGAACATTAACCGAAGGAAAAATGAAGGTTGTAAAAATTATTGGTGATGAAGATTTGGTTTTAAAAGCAGGAGTTTTGGTATCAAAAGCATTTGTAGAAAAGATAGATGATAAAAATTTTATTGTAAGAGGAAGCCCATTAGATAAAGCAATATTAGAAAAGGGGTTGGAGAAAGGAATTAACAAAGAAGAATTTGAGAAGAATAAAATTTTCGAAATACCATTTAATCCTGTAAAAAAATTTTCTGGTGCTATTTACAAAGAAGGAGATAAAAAAATATTATATTTGATTGGTGCTCCTGAAAAAATTTTGGAAATTTCTAATTTAGGAGAAAAAGAAAAATGGCTAAATGAAATTGAAAATCTTGCAAAAGAAGGATTAAGGGTAATAGGTGTTGGTATGAAAGAATTAAAAGAGATAGAAAAAGAGATAGGCAATTTAGAATTTTTAGGTTTGATAGGAATAAAAGATCCAATTAGAGAAGATGTAAAAGAAGCAATAGAGGTTTGTAGATCAGGAGGTTTAAATATCATTATTATTACAGGAGATCATAAATTAACAGCAAAAAAGGTAGGAGAAGAATTAGGGTTAGATATTGAAGATGAAAATATTTTAGAAGGAAAAGATTTAAATAATCTTTCTGATGATGAACTTGAAAAAATTTTGGATAAAATAAAAATCTATGCAAGAGTTGAACCAAAAGATAAAATAAGAATAGTCTCAGCATTTCAAAAAAGAGGAGAGACAATTGCTATGATAGGAGATGGTGTTAATGATGCTCCTGCTTTAAAAAAATCTAATATAGGTGTTGCTGTTAATTCAGGAACAGATGTAGCAAAAGAAGCATCAGATTTAATTTTATTAAATGATAGTTTTTCAATTGTTGTGTCAGCAATAGAGGAGGGAAGAAGAATTTTGGATAATATAAGAAAAGTTGTAGTTTATCTTTTGGCAAATTCATTTACAGAAATTTTTTTAATAGGTGCTAGTGTTTTAGCAGGAGTTCATCTTCCTGTAACAGCAGGACAAATTTTATGGGCGAATTTAATAGAAGATAGTTTACCAGCAATATCTTTAGGATTTGAGAAAAAAAGGAGGATATTATGAAAAGAAAGGCCGGAGAAAGAAAATTGTTTACAAAGGAAATGAAAGCAATGATTTTTGCAATAGGATTTATTAGCAATTTATTTTTGATAGGGTTAACATTTTATTTGATTTTGAAAGGATATGAACTTGATTATTTAAGAACAATGGTCTTTGCAATGCTTTGTATAGATATTATTTTCTATCTTTTCTCTTGCAAAAATTTGAACAAAAATATTTGGAATATAAATCCTTTTGATAATAAAGTTTTAATTTTAGGATGGTTATTTGGATTAATAGCACTACTAGGTGCAATATATTTAAAGCCTTTAAATATTTTATTAAAAACAACTCCTCTTAGCTTAGATAGCTGGTTAATAATAATTTGTTTTGGGGTTTTGAATTTATTTTTAATAGAAATAACAAAGTATATTATTTTTAAAGTAAAATGAAAGAAAAAGATTATTCAAGAAATAAAATTATTGATCAAAGAAGTAAAAAATTTATATTCGTGCCATTCTGTTTAATTTGTCAAGCTTTTCAGGCTCAAGGAATTGTTAAATATGGATTTAAGGCTGTTATTAAACCTATAGTTAAAGAGATATTAAGGTATGACATAAATATTATTCAAATGCCTTGTCCCGAAAGTCAGTTTGGTGGTTATGAAAGAGGCTTACAAAGAAAACCAAAAAGTATAGATCAGTATGATAAACCAGCTTTTAGAAAAATTTGTAAATATTTAGCTAAAAAAGTAATAAAAATGATAAAAGGAATTTTAGCAAATGGTTATGAGATAATAGCAATTTTAGGGATGGAATTTTCTCCTTCCTGTAGTGTTAATTTTCAATATTCACAAAAGGGCATTGTACCTCGTTCAGGGCTTTTTATTGATTCTTTAAAAAAACAATTGAAAAAAGAAAAAATTAAAATACCATTTATCGGAATAAATAAAAGAAATATCAAAAAATCATTAGTTGAATTGAGAAAAATTTTAGAAAAATAAAAAGTTGACTTTTATTTTTTTTCAATTATAATTATATTAATTTAAGAGTCGGCATTAACAAAACAAGGGACTAACATGAAAAGGTTATTTTTAATAGCTTTAGTTTTAATGGTCGCTTATTCACTGGCATTTGCTCAGACAACAACAACTCAGACAACAACTACACAGGCAACAACAACTACAACTACTAAACCATTTGATCCTCTTGCTTGTGTAAGAGCTTATCTTAAAAAAAGAGAAAATTCTTTAAATGAAGCAAGGGCGAAGTATTTTGATGCAGTAAATAAAGCATATGAAGAAAGAGTGGATGCTATAATGAAGGCTTGGAAAATTGAAAGTAAGCAACAAAGAAGAAAAGAGCTTTCAAAGATTTATAAAGATTTCCAAAAAAAGATCAAAGAAGCATGGAAAGACTATAAAGATACAGTAATAGATATTTATGATGATTACAAAACATTTAGCAGAAAATATTGTGGGGTTAGAATAACTGAAGAAAATTATTCTGTAGATTTAGGTTTTTAAGCAAATAAAAATTTTAACTTTTTATTTATTGTAGGCTTAGGTATATTGAATAAGAAACTTATTGATTTTCCTCTAATAATCTTTTTAATTCGTCTCGAATATTAATAAGCTCTAAGCTGAGAGTTTTACCGCTCTGAGAGATTTCCTCTATAGCATCACAAATATCCTTTATATCTTCCTTGAATTGATCTCTCTCTTCCTTTGGACATTGATTTATTGTGCTTAAGACATATTTTAATAATACAGCAATTTCATTAGATTTTCTTACAGTATCAGCACTTCCTCCTCCATGGAACCAACTGGGGGTTTCTTCTAATTCTTTTAACTTTTTTTTAATTTCCTCGATAGTCTTTTTAATTTCCGTTATTTTTTCCGTAGGCTGTCCTCCTGCTGGCTGTCCTTCTCGGCCCTTTTTTTGAAAGCCTCCTTCTTCTAAATTAAACATTTAAGATTTTTCTATAAAAAATTAATGCCGACTTTTATATTTGAAATAGTGATTTATAGCCTACTATTCTTTAATCTAACATAATTATATCACTAAAATTTAAAAAAAAATTTTCCTTCCACATTAGATTAAATACCTTTTAATAACTCTTGTGCTTCTTTTTCGATTTCTGGCAATAATCTTTCTAAATATTCTTTTGTTACTTCTTTTCTTTTCCATATTTCCCAAGCATGATAACCAGGTGCATTTGGATTATCAGGTTTACCACCAATTTGATGAAATGGCTCTAATCCTTTTCTTTCTAAAACTCTTCTTATAGCAATATTATAAGCCTCACATTCCTTTTCAGTTCTACAAGTAAATCCTATCATAAAATTTTTATCTCCATGAGGTTCAATTATTTTTAGCTCAACTTTCTTTTGTTTTTCTTTATTATTAAATTTTTCTGGCATTTGCTCTGTTCTGCTTATTTTGTTCGAACCCTTGAAAACATTATAAAACAAACTCCATGGGAAGTAAAATTAAAGATTAGGAATACATATGAGATTTTAAACAAAGTATAACGCTTTATTTTTTAATTTCTCAGTAATTTTAAAAATTCTTCTACTGATAATCCTGTTTGTTTAATAATGGCTCTTAGTGTGCCTTTCTTTAAATCTTTATTATGGTAAGGAATTGTAATACCGATGTTGCCCTTAACATAAATTCTATGACTTCCTTTTTGTCTTACGAAAACAAAACCTAATTTTTCTAAAACTTTAATCACTTCCTTAGGCTTTAAGGATGGCAGTTTAGATGACATTTAGACTTTTACTTTAACAGGAGCAATAATTATTTCTTCCTCTTCTTTTATCTTCTCTTTATCTTTTTTCATAACTTCAAGATATAGAACTATAGCTTCTTTAATATTCTTTAAAGCTTCATCAAAAGTATCTCCTTCAGAAATACAACCAGGCAAAGAAGGCACAGTAACTGTATAACCACCATCTTCATTTTTCTCAAAGATAGCTGTAAACTGATAGATTTTTTTCTTTAAAGATTTTCTGGCCATTAGCAAAATTTGTTTAATTTGACCTCTTTTAATAAATTATAACATAACCAAGGAGAAAGTGCTAATTTTGAGAAAATTCATTCTGAAATGCCATATACCAGAGCAAAGCACGGTATATGGCCGTGAACCGTGCTTCGTCCCGAACCAGAACGAAGTTCGGTTTGGAATCCTGTACCGAGCTGTGCTCTGGTGCATGGCTCTGGTTCACGGCTCGTCTATATCCTTGGATTTGCGAAAATTAGATAGTTATAAGCATAAGTCAAATTTTGAAATTGGTTAAGTAATATCCCCCATTGCTACTTTATATATTTTTACCCCCCACCCTCTACTTTATATATTTTTAGGTAGTTAAGTTCTAAAATCCCTTGACAAATAAAAAATGAGCGTTAAAATCTTATAGGATTAAAAAACAACTATTTTACAACTATTATGGCTAATCCAAATATAAAACCAAGATGGAAGAAAGGAGAATCTGGTAATCCTGCTGGTAGACCGAAAGGAGCAAGAAACTATAAGACTTTATTCAGGGAAGCCTATGTTGCTATAGCTAAAGATTTAAGATTGGGTAAAAATCCTGATGTTTTGTTGGTTGAAATTTTAAAAAGAGGAATTAAAGAAGCTTTAAAAGGAAATTATCCATTCTACAAACATATTATAGACAAGATTGTATGGGAAACCAAAAAGTGAAACTAGTGTAAGTTTAAGAGAAGAAAGATTAGAGAAATTAGAAGAAGAATTATGGAATTGGGTTAAGGAAGATTTATTCTAAACAAAATCCATTGACTAACTCTGTAGCACAACAAAATGGTTTTCCTTTTGATGGACAGTAGTACTTAGAACCATCTGGACAATTTATTGGGCTATAACCATTACAAGAATCAGGACCAGTATATTTTTCTAAAGTGATTTTTCTCTTTGAGAAAATTACCACTCCAATAAGATCGCTTTTTTTATAGATATTTGGATAAAGTTCTATTTGTTTTAGATTATCTTTTTTTCGGTTTAGTGGGTATTCCAAAGAAATGGCCTTGAGGAACTATTATTTGATTTTTACTCTTATCGTCAATATAACTCATTGTTTCAAAATCATACACAGCTTCAAGCTCTTCGCCATTCACAAAGAATGTCCCATTTTTTAATTCAATCTTATCTCCTCAAGTCTAATAACTAAAGAAATAATATTCTTGCCTTCTGTATTTATCACAACAATATCTCCTTTATTAATGTTTTTAGTTTTCTTTACTATGATGGAGTCTCCTTTGTGTAAATAAGGTTGTAATCCATCATTCATCACAGTACCACGTTCAAAGAATAAGCTACTAATGATTATTGCCAGGAAAATCACCATAAAAACTTTTGCCATTTTAGCTCCAACTTTTTTATAAGTGATAAAGATTATTGTTAGCCAAGCTAAAATTGAGCCCACCCAGAACAGTATTGTGTGCCACCGAAAATACCACGCAGGAGGATTTTGACAAAAAGAAGAGGGGGTTGGAATAGTTAGGTGAACATAAAAACCCAAGCTAGATTGGATAACTAAACTGACAACTGCACCAACAATTGTTGCCACAACTACCCATAAAAATTTCTTCAAAATTGTTTTTTGTTTTATTTTCTTGGTTAAATACAGCTATATCTTCCTGATTCTTCATTTTTTAGGGTAAAGTCTGATTTTTAGTGATTTTTAGGACCTAAAATTATTAAAAATTAATGTAAATAAGCGACTTTTTTGCTCTTTTAATGTTAACTTTCTATAATTATACCTCTTAATTTACCATCGGAGAATTTCCAAAATTTTTTATTTTTACACTTTGAATATTTGAAAATCATAAACCTTAATATATTTATTTATAATTATTTTAGGTCCGGATTTTCAAACTTTACCCTTTAATATGCTATAATTAAACTCATAAAAGCCTAAAAATCTTAAAATTTGTATATAAAACTATGGATTTGAATGAGTTTTTAACAAAAGAAATTAAAGACAGATTCCAACTCTTTAAAGGATTGAGGAGCGAAGATGAAGATAAAAAAATACTTGAAAAAGTCTATAAAATTTGCATTGAAGAGATTATTTCATTTATCCAAGAAAATTTGACTGATGAAGAAATCAAAAAATTTTATGAAGCGGCAAAAGAAAATAACATTAGTAAATTATTAAAGCTTTTAGAAACTTTTTTCTTAGACAGTTATAATTCGTGGCGCTTAAAAATTCGAATTTCCAAGTTTTTAGATAATCTTTTATTGAAATCTTTGGATAACATAAAAAACAATGAATAAAAGAGAATTATATAAAAGAGCAGAAACTAGATTAAATTTTGAGGATAGAAATACTTTCAAGAAAGTAGAAATAAACGGAAAAATTATTGCTGTTCCTGTACCAGAATCTTTACAACTTTTTGTCAAAGATAAAAAACTAACTGAAAAAGGGCGGTGGTGGACAAAGTATTTTTACGAAGAGGTCTTAAAAACTATTCCAGAAGATTCTAAGCTTGAACACATAGAAAGTAATTTAAAAAGTGCTTTGTCTGCATTAAAGGAAAGTTGCCCATCACAACTTTATGATTTACTCAATAAATCTATCAGGTTGAGAATAGAAAGACTAAAAAGCATAAAATATTATGAAGAAATAAAAACTTCAAATTCTCCATTTTTAGACTTTATAGATTTTCTAAAAAGTTATTATCAAAAATTGGATCCATTTTTTGTTGAAAATTTTTCTCTGCCAGTTATTTTAAAAGTTAAAAAAGAAATCTATAAAATAGCGGAGTCAATAAAAGCAAGCTACAAAGATATAATAGATGATGAGCAAAAATTTAATCTTCTTATTTCTTTTATTGAAAAGAAGTTTGTAGAGACAAGCAAGAGTTTGTTTGTAGAAAAAACTGAAGGTAAGGTTAAGTTAAAAGATGTTGCCGAAACTGTAATGAAAGAACTAAGGAATAAAGAAAAAGAATTAATTTGGGAATTTCAGGGATACTTACAAAAAATTCCTCAATTAACCACAGAAAATATAACCGAAATTTCTTTCAGTAAAAAGACTCCAGATAGTACAACAAAAAGAAAAGGGGTATCTAGAAAAATAAGGGATATATTAAGAAAGATTTTTTGGACTCTAGGCCTTGCAGTAGTTTCTGTTGCTATGGTCAGTAGTCCGATTAAAACTCGTCAACCGATTAAAACTCTCCCTAAAATTGAAATTGTCAGTGATAGAGATGTTGTGTCCAAAACTTTTAAACCAGAAGATTATGATATTGAAACTTTGTTAAGATCAATAAAAGAACCAATTACAGAAAAAATTGAAATTCCAAAAGAACTACTTTTAAGACATTCAAAGGAAAGATTTTTAAGGTTAGAGCCCGGTGAAACTTTTTATATAGAGGATTTATACCGATATATTCAAATATTAACAAAAGAAGTTTTCGAGAAAAAACCAGATATAAATGAATTAAAAAAATTTGTGACAACTGTAAGGTTTCTATTAAGCGCCAAAGCTTTAAATCCACAAGCTATAAAGTTTAAATTAGTTGAAAATAATGGTTATTTATCATTAGAAGCTGTAGATTATTTAGAAAACATAGAAGTAAAAGAAACTATTAAAGGAGATGTAGTAATTATTGGTAACGAACTTGAATCAATAGTTGGAGCCATTTCTGCCGCGAAACAAGGTAAAGTTGTGATTTTAGTTTACGATGGTCCTTTAGGAGGATTAAGTTCTGATAAGGGAGGGAATATGCGCTATTTCGATTTTGTATCAAGCGCGCCAATAACTCCAGAAATGAGAGAGCTTTTTGAAGCCCTTGAAATGACTCAACCAGGTAAACAAAATGTGATTCCAAATGGAGTTGAAGAAAAATTATTGACACTTCTTCAAAAATATCCCAACATTAAATTAATTAAAACTAGAACTTTCAATAGTATTTTGGTGAGAGTAGAAAATAATAAAATACTTTCAATTAAAACGGAAGAGGGTAGAGAGATAGAAGCAGAAAATTATATAGACTCAACTCCAGATGGTGTTTTGGCAATAAAAGCAGGTGTGCCTTTTACTATTGAAACTTTAAATCTTGCTTATGGGGCGGTTTTTGACCTAAAATATCTAACCAAAGCCGATTTAGAAAAGCTAGAAAATATTGATATTGACGAAGTATTGAAAATATCTGGCGTAACTTTGGAAGAAGTAATGGCACATAAAGAATTGAAAACCCTCTACGAAGAATTAAAAAATACTCCCCAAGGCGCTAATGTGTATGAATTTTACACTCGTTGGGGCTATCAATTTTTAGCTAAGGCTTTTAAGTTTTATTTGAAAGCTAAAGCTTTAAAAAATCCAAGTGATTTATTATTACAAAAAACAGCAGAGGAGACAATGGTCGATGGATTTAATGTGGCAGTTAGAGATTCTGAAATAGGGTATGAAGCTACTTTTAACAGCCTGAGTTTTAATTCTGATAAGTCTTATCACCAAGGCGACCACAATGTTTTAACAGATAATGATTTACTTTTCCAAATCATTCGTCGTTCACTATTAGAATTTGAAGAATTTACTAAGAAACTTATAGGTAACCATATTGAAATTAGAATTCCTGAAGAACTTTATGTAAGAGGGCAAACAATCGCTTTTAATAACCTTCCCTTGAAAGGTATGTTAAATTCAGAGGGAAATGCGGTATTTGTATATGGTTGGGATGTAAGAGGCATAGGAGAAAGATATCCAGGAGATGAAACAATGGAATTATATTACAATACATTAAAATATCTTGAAAATTTTTCCAATCGTCATCCTATAGAAGTGAAATGGGAGGTTTCAGCTTTTCACACGCAATTAATGGAAAACCTATTTGGGGTAGGAAAAAATTTTTGCAATCCTGATGCTGCTCCAACTTATAGAATTATTCAAAATCTAATGCTAGTTATGGAAGAATTAGTAAGAAATTTAGATAATGAAGAATATTGGGGAAGTAGGAAAATTTTAACCAGAAAAATACCATTATCACCTAAAGTTATAATAACAATCTCATCTTCTCCAGAAGCTAAAGTAAAATTTAAAGGATCACAAATTGTGTTTGAAATTCCTTGGAAATTGCTGCTTAGAACCGGTTAATAAAAATAATGAAAATTATGTTCTTTTTTTATTTCGTCACAAGCTTGGGTTGCAACTCCGCACTGCTTACTTTATTCGAACCCTTGAAAATATTATAAAGCAAACTCCTTGGGAAGTAAAATTAAAGATTAGGAATACTTATGAGGTTTTAAGTGCTTTATAATTAAAAAACAACTATTTTACAACTATTATGCCTAATCCAAATATAAAACCAAGGTGGAAAAAAGGAGAATCTGGAAATCCTGCTGGAAGACCAAAAGGAGCAAGAAATTATAAAACTTTGTTCCGTGAAGCTTATGTTGCTATAGCTAAAGATTTAAGATTGGGTAAAAATCCTGATGTTTTGTTGGTTGAAATTTTAAAAAGAGGAATTAAAGAAGCTTTAAAAGGAAATTATCAATTTTATAAAGATGTAATGGATAGAATGTTTGGGAAACCTAAAGAAAGAATAGAAGAAGAAACAAGAGAAAGATTGTTGATAATTGATAAAGAGGATGAACGATCACCAATTATATAATCCCTTTAGATATTTAGTTTTCAATATACCCCCTAAAGAGTCAAACGCCCCCTTAATACCAAAAGTTGCTATTCCTATATAGCAGTCTTTGCTCGGATCATCTAATAAGACTGGAGCCCCTGAATTTCCTTTGTCTATCTTCGCATCAGTTTTAAAATAATATTCATCTAAGCTTCCGCTTATAATTCCATTTGTTACTGTTAATGTTTCTCCTCCATAAGATGGATAACCTAAAATTAATATTGGATCGCCTATATTAACAATATCAGAATTACAAGCTTGAATATATGGGAAGTTTCTATCTTGTATATCTACTGCCTTCTTGCTTGATTCATTCCATTCTTTTTCTAAATATAAAACAGCATAATCTAAATCCGGGTCATATATATCGGTAATTTTTGCTGAATAAATTTTTGTTGGTGGGCTTTGAAAGTTTTCTGGAAACATAACAATACAATGAGGAAAATAACTGTTTTTTACTACATGATAATTTGTAAGAATAAGCCCATCCGAGCTGATTAAAAAACCCGTTCCTACATCAAAGTTTTCTTTAGTTTTATCAACGGCACATTCAATTTTTCCAACAACATTTGAATATTTTGATATAAATGTATCTTGGTTCGTAGTTTCTCCATAATGGCTTACATAATACCCCGCTATAGCACCAATGAGGAGTAAAATACCTCCGAGTACTAAGCCTATGATTAGGAAATTTTTAGCTTTTTTAGGATCCCTGTCTTTATTAATAAGCCATGCTAAAATTGCTCCCAAAGGAATAAAGCCTATACAAACTAGAGAAAGTAAATACCACCAATTTGAAACTTTTTGAGGTTGAGATTTTAATCCTTGTAATTGTATTTCCTCAGAAGGTTCAGCATTTTCTGACTTTAGTTTATAACCACAATTACCACAAAACTTATCTTCGGGTGATATTTGAGCTCCACAATTCGGGCAATTCATTTTTATTGGCGGTTAATTTTAAATAACCCTTCCAAAATTTTATCACAAGTTTTCGCATCCTCAATTCTTCCTTGTTTTTCAAAAAGTTCTCTTGCTTTTAAAATTTCTTCCTTTGCTTCATCATATCGTTCTAAAATTGTTAATAAAACCCCTAAATTTGCATGTGCTTCTGCGTAATTGGGATTTATCCTTATTGCTTCTCTGTATTCTTTCTCTGCTTCATCGTATCGTACTAGGCTTTCCAATAAAGATGCAAGGAAAAGATGTATTTCTGTATTATTTGGATCAATTTTTATAGCTTCTTTTAATTCCCTTTCTGCTTCTTCATCGTATTTCCCTGATCTTGCCAACAGTTTTCCTAACTCATAATGTGCTATTGCGTCATTTGGATTTTTTTCTATTCTTTCTTTTAATTCTTTTATTGCAGCCTCTTCACGCTCTTTTTCATATTCTTTTTTTGATTTTCTTAATCCTTCTTCTTCATCTTGAATTAATTTTACTCCACAATTTGTACAATATTTATTTGTAGCGGGGTTTTCTTTTCCACATTTTGAACAAAAGACTAAATTAAAAGTTTCGGTTTTTTGCTCTTCTATTATCTCTTTTAAAATTTTGTTAGCTATGTTTGTATATCTAATTGGAGCAAAAATAGAGTTATCACTAATATCTATCTCATGTATTTTCTTTAGTAAGTTTAACAATTTTTTCTTTTCCCCTTCATTTAGATATTCAAGAGCTTTTTTAAGAAGAATGAAATAATGGCAAGCTAATTCTGCAACCGGCATAACAGATGGGGACCAATCGTTAATTATGGTATATTTACTTCCTATTCTTTCAATTGTAACCTTAAATTCGAGTTTAGGATATCTTTCTGAATAAAATGAAATTATATCTTCCTTAGGCATTAACTCATCAAAATCAAACTGAAAGTTCTTTTGAATTATCTCTTCTATGGTTTCTTTGAAAAGATAATTAGCCGCAGGTTCTGTAAGGAAAACCCATTTGAGCTTAATTGTGTACAACGAAAACAAAGCATACAAAGAAGGTTTGTCAATAAAAGATAATTCGCATCTATATACACCCTTTTCGCAAATCACTCTTGCTTTTGCTACTTCCATAATGTCGAAAGAATTATTGTTGGAAATCTCTCTATCCTCAGTATCTTGATTCTTTTCTAAAGACAAAAATGTAGAAGGCAATATTATGTTATTGTTTATATCTTTTACTATAACTGCTCCTTTAAAAATAACATCTTCCCAAAAATTTTTGTTTCTAAGCATAGTTTCAATTACACCTTGTTCTAAAGTTTTTCTATTGGAATCGTGTAATGTTATTCCTAAAACAAAAGAACCCATATAACGAGCCAAAATTGTTTAAATATTAAAAGTATCACAGGTAATATAAGAAGAAATATTAAGGAAATGGTGTAATAGAAATAATAAGCTACTTTTTCTGGCGCAGGGAAAAAAGGAGAGGAAAGAATATATCCAAATCTTTCTCCTTGAAGAATCTTTAATTTATCACTTTTATATTCATTAACAAATTCTTCGTGGGTTAAATATCTAATTCTTTCCTCATCCATATTTATAAATTTTATAAAAATTTTTAAATTTTTTACAAATTTTTCATTTTTTAAAAAAGCTGATACTGTTTGTTTGTGCGTAAATTTGGTAATTGAACAATAAAAAGTTTATTTTTAAGCTTTTTCTCTAATTTTTTAATACTATTTATTACATTCCTTTATCTATGTTTGAATATTTTATTTTTCTTTTACCTCAAAATAATAATTACATTTTGTTCCCCATAAGCCTAGCCTTTTTTCTTTTGCTTGTTTTTCTAAATAATCAAATTGCTTCATAAATTGGAATGGTTCATAAATATAATTAAAAGCATAACCTTCTTTAATAAGTTCAGCATTTATTAAAAGTCCATTGGGAAGGAATACATATCTTAAAAGCCTTCCATATTTATCTCTATTAGAAGATAAAGGATCAGGAATAAGATAAACATATTTACCTTCTAAAAGTTCTTTGGTTCTTTGGCTTGCTTCTTTCCCAAAACATTCTTCTGGTTTATAAGGGTTAGGAACTTCTGGTGCATCAATTCCTAATAATCTTACCAATTCTATTTTATTATTAAGCTCTACTTTTATTGTATCCCCATCTATTACTTCTGCTACTTTATAAAGAGCTGGAGCTTGTTTAATTATAGGTTTATGAGGAGCAAAATAACCAATAATTCCAGCCAAAATAATTATTATTGCTAAAGATACACTCTTATTTAATTTTGATTTGGTTAGGATCATGGATAATAATCTCCGCTCTTCCTTGATAGGTTCGAATTAATCCGCTAATTTCTACTACTTTACCTTCATATTGTTTAGGATCAGAAAACTTATAAGAATCAGAAGAAAATATTACTGAAGAAAAAGGACAAGTTCTATAATCTGGACAAAAATTAAGAAATATATTACCCTTACGAGAAATATGAACATTATCAACCTTTCCTGTTACACATTTATTTTCTCCAACATATTTTTCAGCTTCTCTAAAATCAATACATGGTCCAGATGGTTTTTCGAATCCTTCATTTTGTTGTTGAGAAATAGATGGCTGAGATATCCTTTCTGTAGTAGATGGTACAGTAGAAGTTATTTTTGATAGAGATAAATAAATAAAACCACCGATTATAAAAGCAGCTATTATGATTGCTATGATTATTTTATTTTCTTTACTCATTCCTGATTTTTAGTTAATTG
>Ga0080004_1097388_pt1 | contig 13778 bp, 7 predicted proteins | sample WasSprMetagenome_FD_69207 | JGI IMG/M metagenome (GOLD analysis project Ga0080004, IMG submission 69207) | Sulfidic aquatic microbial communities from Washburn Spring, Yellowstone National Park, USA - WS (SPADES assembly) (version 2) | ecosystem: Environmental > Aquatic > Thermal springs > Hot... | reverse complement strand
TCATTGTGTAGACAATTTTGTCAAGATTAGGTGTTTCAGCTGATGCTAATACTAAACTCCAGTAATCTGCACTAGTTATAGTTGGTCTTAACCCACCTACTACTCCTTGTATTATCGGTGGACTAGTTACAGCTATACTTCTTAAAGGTTCTCTAGCTTCGCTAGTGATATAAGGTAGAAGCGATTTACCTTGGACACCGAATTTAGTTGGATCTAAACCAGCTAAATCTAGTATTGTAGCTGTTATATCCGGTGGTTGAACTAGTTCACCAACTTCGCGATGTTTTACACCTAATCTGTCAGGTAATTTAATTATGAGTGGTATATGGGCAACTTCTTCGTATAGTGGTGCATATCCTTGGTGATCGCCTACTATTATCGATTTACCTATTAACTTATGTTCGCCTAGATAGAAACCGTGATCCGAGGTAAATATTATAGCTGTATCTTCAAATAATCCAAGCTCTTCTATCTTCTCGATAAGCCTGTTAATCCATTTATCTACAAGAAGAGCTTCAGCAGCGTATAGAGCTCTGATATGTTCAAGTTCATCTAAAGTTAGATAGTTTGAAGGTCCGTAAACTAGGTATATAACTTCTTCACCACTGTAACCAGGGTCTAGAGCTTCTATAAACCATCTAGGTGGATCCCATGGTTCGTGAGGATCGAAGAAATCTACATAGAGTAGAAATGGTTTATTCATATAGTTCTCTTCAAGCCAATGCATAGCTTCAATAGCTGTTTTAGCTGGTATCCAATCTTCTTCTCTAACTCTATAAACATTATTCCTTAAATGCTGGATAGTTGTCTCAACACTCCTAAGTTTAACAGGATTACAAGGAAGTTTAACATCTTTCGGAGCAGTTCTAAACCTATCATTCTCTTGACCTCGAATCCAAATCCATCCATCAAAACCTCTATCATAATTAAACCCATCCTTAAGAATATGAGGTGTATCAACAATCAACATACTCATATAACCAACCTTCTTAAGAATCATTGGCAACGTAATTTCATTCTTAGGTAGAGGCTCCCACCCACTATAAGTAAAAGTATATCTACCAGTCAACAAATCATGTCTATGAGGAACAGTTGGAAAAGAAGCTGTATAAGCCCTACTAAAAACAATAGACTCAGAAGCAAACTTACTTAAACGAGGAACTCTAACAACTCTATTCCTAACCCTAAAACCAGTTAACAAATCAAACCTAAAAGTATCTGAAAGAATAAGAACAATATTATACCTATGCTCATCCATATCAATCACCAATTATTTAAATTATTTATAACGAATCTAATTTTACAAACCTATAAACCCTGAGGATTAAAACTATTTCTTGTATTATCAATAAATTTATATAAAAAATAACTTTAACTTTATAAATGAGACTACTTATTTTATTTAAGTTATTTTCTTTTTATGAACCATCCTATTGCTAAACCTACTACAAATAATACTACTGCTAATATTATTGTTGTTGTCCATTCTGTTTCTCTAACAGTTGTTGATACTGTTGATAATATTGTTGATAACAATGTTGTTGGTTTAACAACTGTTGATACAATAGTTTTCTCAACACTTTGAGTAACAACAACAGTCATAGTAACAGTACCTACACCAGTAACAAGAGTAGGTGTAGGTGTAGGGGTTGGAGTTGGTGATGGTGTTGGAGTAGGTCTTGGTGTTGTTAGAGTTGGTGTAGGCGTAGGTGTGGGCGTTGGCGTAGGAGTAGGTGTTGTTTTCGGGGTTGTTGGTGTCGGTGTTGGTTTCCAACCTTTTGGATAGAGCTGTACCAGTTGCAATTTAAATGGTTCACACCAGAACATTGGGTTAACTCCGGGGTTCTCGGCTGATGGCCATCCTTCCCAGTAATCAGCTACGTAGAATAGTAATTTCTTACAGTCTCCAGTTGTTATAGCTACTCTCTCAAGGGTAACAGTTTTTATTATTTCTTCTGCTAAAGCTATTTGTTCAGGAGTTCCAGGTAATAGAGATAACGCTTTATCAAGTAATTCACTTAGTTTCGGGTTGCAGTATCTTGCCCAATTCGGTGAGAAATTACCTATAGGTCTTACGAATTGGCAATGTAAAACTTGATAGTTATATGGTATTACAAATGGATTTGAAGCGAAGGCGAATAGACCCCAGTAGGATCCTACTTCAAATCTTCCGTATTGAGCATATTGCCAGAAAGGTACAGCCTCCAGCATTATAACGCTTACATCTATACCAAAGTCTTTCCACATAGCTGCAGTAGCTTGCCCAAGATCAATAGCATCTCTTTCATATGTTGGTATAACTATCGTGATTTTCCATCTAGAGCCGTTAGGTAGATACCAGAAGCCATCAGCACCTTTCTTAAATCCTAAACCTGTCAAGATTTTCGTAGCCACATCTGGTGCATATTTCCACCAACCTATACCCCAGATCCTTGTTATCATTTCTCTACTCCACTCTCCCTTAATATAACCTCTAGCCTTTGCCCACTCATATATCTTAAATGGGATAGTTTCATCAAACACCTTGAACTTCGATCCATCAGGTAACGTTATTTCTAAGTCTCTTAACCACGGTAATAATCTCTGTTCCCAATAGAGTGTAGGTCCTAAAGTTCCTGTTGGTAAGACGAATACTCGTTGAATTCCTTTATATGCCTCGGTCATAACCTTTGTCATGTTTATAGCTAATGTCAGTGCCCATCTAACTAATGTTATATTATATGGATAAATCATGTGGTTAAAGTATATACCTCTGTTTGTTGGATCAAAACCCCAGAAATATGGCCACTCAGAGAGCCACGGTCTTATTCTTCCACTCATTGCCTTTAGTATAGTTTCAAAAGCTTCTGGTGATGGATCAAATATTGTATCTAGTTCGCCTGCGAGAACAGCTAAAACTTTAGCTGATTCCTCCAGGAATGCTCTCATCAATACCCATTGGGGACCTCCGTACCATCCATATTTCTGTATTAAATCGCCGAGATCTGATCTTAGGTGGTCATCTCTTCTCTTCCATAAGAACCACATACCACCTGGATCATATGAATGTAGTACATAGGGGCCTATGCATACTGGTGGATAGAATTTATCTGTATGGATATTCTCTATACCAACTTTCTCGAAGTAATGTTTAGGCATAATGTATATTGCATTCCATGCTTGTACTACAAACATATAGTGTGCATATGGATTAGGTTTCTTAAGATTTATTTGAACAGTATACCTATCTAAAGCTTTAACATCTTCAACCCATGTTGTTACAGTGGCATACCAATTTAAGTTTTTATTAGCTCCAATAGCTTTCAATGTGAATACAACATCGTCTGCTGTAAATTCAACACCATCACTCCAGTATACCCCTTGCTTAAGTTTTATGATAAGAGTTCTAAAGTTGTTTTCATATCGAGGAACATCAACTGCAAGAACATTAACTAAAGCGCCTTGGGGATCTGATAGATTTGCGAACCATAGAGAATCTACACAGAATTGATGTATATGTCCCTGAGGTATCCCTATAACCCATACATTAAAGTTATCAGGTGTAGGTGTTCTACCATGTATAATATCGAGTATTACAACATCTTTTCTTTCTACACCTGGTGGTAAAGGTAGTTGTGAACGTACTTGAGGTATTATTGCTGCAGATATAATTGATAGAATAACCATCGTCATTAATAATGTATTTAGGTGAACTTTCCTAAACATATTAGATATACCTCTATATTAATCTCTTAGCTTAAGATTTATATGTTTATATGGTGCTTATCTTTAATATAAGGTTTCTACTTATTTATGTAGAGCCAACATCTAACATATCTTCTATTGTTGATAGTTATCTGTGGAGGTACCTCCTTACTACATCTAGGCGTTGCATAAGGACATCTTGAAGTGAATTTACATCCAGGTGCTAGAAATTCTTTAATCTCTATTGATGATAGTTTAACTAGTTTTACTTTATCTCGAATACTAATATCAGGTTCTAGGATAGAGTTCATTAGTAGTTGGGTATATGGGTGTAGAGGTTCTCTATAAACATCTTCTATAGGTCCTCTCTCTACAAGTACCCCTCGGTAAAGAACTGCTATCTCGTCACCTACGTAGTATGCTGTTGCAAGATCGTGTGTAACGTATATTATTGAAGATCCAAACTTATACTTTACCTCTCTAAATATATTTAATATGTTTACTCTTAGAGAAGCATCCAGCATTGATACAGGTTCATCTGCAAGTAGTAGGCTAGGTTTTGTAAGTAATGCTCTTGCAATAGATATTCTTTGTAGTTCTCCTCCTGAAAACTCTCTTATTTTCTTACCTTTAACTCTATCTAAACTTAATCCAACAAAATTTAGTGTTTCCTCTATTAATGTTCCGTCTTCTTTTCTATCTAAGCCTAGGAGATACTTAGCAGTATCAAATAGATAGCTATCAACATTTCTTAAAGGATTAAATGTTTCGTAAGGATCTTGGAATATTGCTTGGACTTCCCTCCTATACCACTTAACCTCAGAAGATCTAAACTTGAATATGTCCCTACCTTTATAATAAATAGAGCCTGCATCTGGTTCAATCATTCTCAGTATTATTCTTAGAAGTGTTGTTTTACCACTACCTGTTTCACCTATTAAAACGAAAAGCTTCGGTTCTTGTATTGGAAGAGAAATTGTTACCTCATCTAAAGCTTTGAATTTCCTAAGTCCTAGCAAACCGTAACCAAATAATTTCGTTACTTTATCTGCATATATTAAATAATCATTCAAATTTATAGTCATCATCTTCACCTCTTTACGTACAGCCAACACGAAACAGTTCTATCTTTATCCATTTTTATTGTTGGCGGTTTCTCTCTTCTACATATATCCATTGCGAATGGGCATCTTGGGTGGAATCTACAGCCAGGTGGAGGGTTAGAGAGATCTGGTGGAGAACCTGTGATACCTTTCTTAACAGATTTCTCACCTCTTTTTATAAGTGATGATATCAAGATTTTTGTGTATGGATGTAGAGGATCTCTGAATATATCTTCAGCATCTCCTTTCTCAACAATGTTGCCTGCGTACATGATAGCAACTTCTTCATCCATATATGCATGTACTCCCATATCATGGGATATTATTATCATAGATGATTTTCTATCCTTTTGCCATTCTTTCAAAGATGTTAGTATACCAAGCTGAGTTACTACATCAACAGCTGTTGTAGGTTCATCTGCGATAACTATCTTGGGGTTCAATATCAAAGCTAAGGCGATGACGACCCTCTGCCTCATACCTCCTGATAACTGATGTGGATAAGCATTTACAGCATCGATAGGTATACCGAATGCATTGAATGTATCTCTAATATACTTGATCAACTCTTTTTTGTCTACCTCTAATCCATGGAACTTAAGAGTTTCTACGAAACTATCTCTTATCCTTTTCATCGGGTTTAAGACGTTCATAGAATTTTGAGGTATGTAGCTAATAACTTTCCACCATATCTCTTTAGATAGGTAAGCTCTATCTACCTTTAGAAGATCTATATATCTATTAGATATCTTTAGTAGAATAGCTCCTTGTTTAATCTCTAGTGGTGGTTCTGTAATTCCATAGATTATCTTGGCAAGAGTTGTTTTACCACATCCAGATTCTCCAGCAATACCTAAAACTCTGTTTAAACGGAGTTCTAGAGAAACATTGTTAACAGCATGAATAAACTTTATACGTTTGCTTTTATACTTTACAACGTATCCAGCATCTACATTAACTACTTTCAAAATTTCATCATTTACTAAAGATACTCCAAGCACTCTCAAACACCTCTACGCAGTTATTAAGTACTCATCTATCTTCATACCTATTATATATAGTGGGAGTACTAATGCTACAAGGAATGCAACTGGTATTAAATACCACCACCACAATCCTAAGAGAAATGCTTGATATCTTAAAGCCCAATACAATGTTGTACCTATAGTTGGGATCTCCATCTTCATAGCACCAAACATAGCTACAGTTGTTTCCATACCTATTCCCCACAACATTAAATTTATGAAACCCACGAGGATATACCTTATGAGGTACGGCATAAACTCCTTAATCATAATCATATACGAAGGTAACCCAGATAGATAGGAAGTGTATACAAAGGTTCTAACTTTCAAACTAGATAGGATGGATATTAATGCTCTTGAAGGCCAAGCCCAACCAAATATAGATAAGATTAGTCCTATAGTAGGCATTGTTATATATTCTCTCCATGTGAATATCATTACTATTAGTACTGGTAGAGGTGGTATCGTACACATTGTATCTATGAAAACCATTACTCCTGATACACCTCTTCTCAATAGTGTTACGAGTGCTGATAATAGTATAGCTATGATTATCGATGTTATAGCTGTTGTCAATCCTATCATTAATGAGTTTCTAAGAGCTACAGGTACGAGATCTGCTAAATTTTGTCCTGTAAGCGTTGTCCCAAACAAGTATTGAGGATTTGGCGGGATACGTAGTGGATGTGTAAACCATTTAGTAGGATCAATTTTAGTGAAATAAGCTGGGTATATGAACGTGTACAAGATTATACCTACAATAATGGATACTGATGCTATGAAAACCTTATCTTTAACCATATCCTTGAACCCCATTTTTCCACCTTACTGACCTGGATATCTTATCCTAGGATCTATCAAAGGATATGTTAAATCAAGTATAAAGGTAGCTATAGCTACTCCAACTATAGCCATATAAGCTATGCCTAGCATTAAATTGTAATCAGCATTAACTATAGATGTATAGAAAAGTATGCCTATACCAGGGTAGGAGAAAAGGTACTCTACAAGTGCATTACCTGTGAACATCATTCCTAAGCTAAGAAGTAGATATGTGTACTGAGGAACAAAAGCATTCCTTGCCACATACTGGAATATAGTACGCCGAGGTGCTCCTCTAAGCTTTGCATACTCTATAAAATCTTCATACTTCATCTTCAATGCCAAGTTCTTCATAGATAAGAAAGACCCCATCCAACCCCATATGATTATAGCTGTTAATGGTGGTAAACTTCGTTTAAACATATCTTGTAATACGTACCAGAAAGGCATTCCTCGAACTATGCCACCAGCTGGTATAGATAGTCTAAGTATGAGAACATAGAATATTAGATAAGCTAAAGCAAATATAGTGAAAGGTATTGGTTGAAGACCTAGCGCTATATATTCAACAGCTTTACTAAGTCTCTCCCTCTTAGTCAAAGCAGCTAAAACTCCTGTCATATTGCCTATAGCCCATGAAGCTAAAGATGCTAATAATAAGAGAAATATAGTATAAGGTAATGCTGAAGCAATTATTTCTGATACCTTTGCAGGGAAATAAGTTAGTGAGGGACCCATATCCCCAATTAAATACCTATATAAAAACTTTACGTATTGTATATGGATAGGATCTCCTATTCCAAATAATTCGTATATTGTTTTCCTCATAGCCTCTATCTCTTCAGCTCTTAATCTCGTACCATAAGCTAGAATCCTAGCTATAAGATTATCAGCAGGATTGAAAGGCATGATACGTGAAACAATGAATACTAATGTCAACCCAATCCATATAGTAAGCAACATTCTTAAAAATCTTTGAATAACGTACTTAACTAGAGGATGCATATACAAGCACCAAAGATAGGAGTACCGCGTGTACATTTTTAAACTTTATATTTAATTTTTGCAGTATGTAATTGATGAACATTAAAAAATTATTTAAGAAATTGATCATTAAATGAATTACTCAATTCATGTTATTATCATAGTTCTGTTATGCTTTCTTTCTGTACTTTGGTTTGTTTTAATGTGTTGTTCTCAATGTATATTAATGTTCCTTCTACTCTAGATCTTATATATAGTTTGCTGTTTGTTTCTAGAATTTCTATTGGGTATGGTGGGAGTAGGTATTCTTTTAATCCTATAATAGCTTTATTATTCTTTATAGGTGTAAATATTATTATTTCTGCTTCAAGTTCTTTAAGTGATACCTTGATTCTTTCTTTAGGTGTTATGATACCCCATTTACCTGAGAATACCATGTAGTATACGTAGTTTCCTTCTTCTACTTTATGTGGTAGATCTTCTAGAGATACCTCGTCTTCTATTTCTACACCTTCTCTATTGATATTGATCAAAGCTACAGCGTATGTGTGTTTGGATTTAGAGGCTATTTTGAGTAATACTTTTTCGTTGTAGGGATCTCTGAATAGTATATCTCTTGTTGGTAGACCTGGTTCATCAACTTTAACAACTTCTCCATCTGGTAGAACTATCGATTTTATTAAGTTTATATCTGTTTTCTCTGGGTGTCTATCTGTTATATAGATAGGTCCTCCGCTAAATACTCTTGTGATAGCATGGATTTTTGCGTATGGGTCGTAGGATATCCACATATCATAATCTGGGTAAGCTATGTAGTTAAAGAATAGAGAGTTGTAGACACTGAATAAGGTGTGTAGTTTTGGTTCTGCTTTCCAGAACGGTATATAGTCTATAGATATTCTCATAACATTACTAGCGAAGTAATTGCTATAATCTTCAGGAGCCATAGACATACAGTTAAGTATCTCAAGACTGTTTACCTGTGTTGATATCTGTAGAGCTATCTGTATATTCCTCGCTGCTTCAGCTGATGTGTATAAACCTTGGTATAAGGCATGTATAGACCACTGATTATCAATTTTAACGAAATCGAATCCTTGGTTTTTAACCCATCTATGGAAAGATGTGTAGAATTCAATTGCTTTCTCTAGCTGTGGAGGTGGTACATATGAATCTACGAAAGGAAGTTTATAGCCTTCAATACCTAGCTTCTCTACAACGTTTTTCTCGAATCCACCCCAGTGGATGTTTATTGTATGCCAAAGACCTACGAGCTCAAGCCCTAGTTTCTTAAGCTCTTCAACAGTTCTAGAAAATCCTCCTGGAAACTTCTTATCATCAGCATTTAGATCAGCTAAAACTCTTAAAAACCATTCTCTTCCTTTACGAACTTCTTTCTGCCAACCATCATCGATTATAGCCCATTTAATATGTACACCTCTCTCAATCAAACCTCTAACAATTTTCACAACATTTTCATGGTTTAGATCTTCTGTTAAGAGAGCGTTCCACGAACACCATCCGAAGTACTTCAGAAACACAGGTTCTTTTTTGAATCTCCTAAGTTTTAGTGGAAGTACTTTAGAAGATTTTTCAACTACTTTCTCAACAGCTTTATAAGGATCTTCATCGAAAGCAATTGTAGCTACAACACTTCTCCTAATAATTGTTCTAGAGGAGCCTGTGAAAAGTTTTATCTTAAGACCTTCACCTATGTAAGCAGTTAAATCACCGCTACTCCAAGTAGCTATAGCTCCAAACTTATTACCTAGTTTTAGCAATGTGAATACTGTGTATAGAGGTATAGATTCTGGTGATATAATCGATGGGTATGTCCAGCATGGGTAGTTTTTAACGAAATCTATATGGCTTATAGATACTGCTTTAGGTGGGTATTCAGGAGCATCAGGTGGTTTCTCAGCTGTAGGTGTTCTATCAACAGCTAGAGGATTGTAGTAGCTAAAAGCGTTTCTGCACATATATGCATAGCTTGGGTGTAACGTTAAAGTGAGAACTTTTTCAACACCTTTTATATCTAGAACGAATTCTCCAACAAACACACTACTTAACGGTATAGGTGAAGATATATCTATAGATACAATACCGTTATCTACGATTATATTTGTTGTTGCATAACCACATTCTAGAACAACTTTTTTCTCTTCTTCTGATAGAGTTCGACAAGCAGTTCTAGTTCCATCACCAAGAATTATGTATACATCTTTAAGTAGAACTTCAACACCATCAACATATATCTTCATAACCTATACCCCGAACCTATGGATATAAGTATATGGTAAAAAATAAAAATCTACATGAAGTACTGTACCTCATACTATAGAGACATGTTTATGGAGCGAAAACATGTTCTTCGCTTATCGTGAATGATGCTACAAGTCTTGCATCTCTTGATGATGCACCTACTCTAACTTGGTATTCCCCAGGTTCTACAACCCAGAGTTTTCTATCAGGATCATAACTCGCCAGCTCTCTTATAGGTATTGTAATCTCTATCCTCTCTTTTTCTCCAGGTTTCAATAACTTCGTTTTCTTAAAACCTTTGAGTTCTTGGAATGGTTTCGGTATTCTTCCTTTAGGAGCTTTTATATATATCTGGACAACTTCTTTACCAGGGTAGGTACCTACGTTAATAACGTCGAGAGATACCTTTACAGAGGTACCTGTTTTCTCTGCTTTAATATCTCGGTACTCGAATTTTGTGTAACTCAACCCGTAACCGAATTCATATGCAGGTTCAATATCGAATGTATCGTAGTATCTATAGCCAACGTATATATCTTCACAATAAACAACAAATCTTGGATTATCCTGCGGTATACCTGGATAGCATTCAGATGATTTAGCAACTGGAACATCTTTCCAATCTTTCGGAAATGTTATAGGTAGTTTACCGCTTGGACTAACCCTCCCTAGTAGGATATCTGCTACAACTTTCCCAGCTTCTTGACCTGGTAACCATATAACTAGGATTGCATCTACTTTATCTCTCCAGCTAACAATCTCTACAGGACCTGCTATATTTAGTATAACGATAACTTTCTTTTCCTTGCTGTGGAAATACTTCGAGACTATATCTATAAGTTTCTGTTCATCGTCTGTTAGATAGAAATCTCCTTTAACAATTTTTCTATCCCAACCTTCTCCAGAAATCCTTGTTATAACTATTAATGCAACATCGTTTCTCTCAGCATATTTCGCTACATCTTCTTCAGATACTATATCTTGGGGTATATGCTCTAACAGGATTTCGTCTCTATAGAGTTTATCTAGTTTATCTTTCCCTCTCTTAGACAATACATAATTTTCGTATTTAGAGGAAAGCTCTTCATCAACTATAACTTCGCTTTTCTTAAGACCTTCAAGAATAGTTACAACATATCTCGGATGGTTATGCCCACTACCCATACCACTTTTAAGTGTTTCCACCTGACCTGTACCGAATACAGCTACTCTTGTCCCTGGTTTTAGAGGTAGAACATCGTTATTCTTTAGAAGAACAACACCTTCTACAGCAGCTCTATAAGCAACCTCAGAGTGTTTCTTCCAATCAATTTCTCTCCTACTTTCTCTAGCCACAGCGGTTCTCTCAATAAGTTCAAGAACTTTCTTAACAGCTCTATCGAGGTAGTGTATAGGTAGAGCACCTTGATTAATAGCTTCGATAACCCATTTAACTATATCGTCGTTTCCAGGCATTATAAGATCTGTACCAGCTTTAATCTGTTCAACAGGATTATCACCAGCACCCCAATCAGTCATAATAAGACCTTTGAATCCCCATTCATTCCTTAAAACTTGTGTTAAAAGCCATTCGCTTTGACATGTATATACACCGCTAAGTTTGTTGTAGGAACACATAATAGCCCATGGATCACCCTCCTTAATAGCTATCTCAAAAGCTTTCAAATATATCTCCCTCAAAGCTTTCTCAGACACAATCGTATCCACGATCCTCCTATTAACTTCTTGTTCATTAGCAACAAAATGTTTTAAAGTAGCTGCAACACCTGTAGACTGAACACCTCTCACAAATGCAGCAGCCATAACCCCGGATAGCAACGGGTCTTCAGAGAAATACTCAAAATTTCTACCACACAGAGGATGTCTATGGATATTAAGACCAGGTGCAAGAAAAACAGAGGTATTATAGTACTTAACCTCTTCACCCATAGCTCTACCAACTTCCTCAACAACCTCAGGATCCCATGACGAAGCAAGCATTATAGGTGCTGGAAAAGCCGTTGCATAATACCACAAATCCCCAGAACCCTCGATCCTTACACCTGAAGGTCCATCAGTTAACGATATAGGTTTCACATCTCTAACAGATCTAGTTTCACCAGCAGCACCAGGAACTTCTTTAGCACGACCAACACCAACAACAAGCTTAACCTTATCCTCTATAGAGAGTACAGCAATCAGATCATCTATCTCCCAAACCATAGACATCAACATATCTATAAACAAAACTACAAAGATAAAAACTTATCTATCAAATTCATTCAGCTTTAAATCATTACATTGTTTATACATAGTTTTTGAAATTTGGAAAAAGTTTATTTTATGATATTTTGAGTATTTGTAGCTGTGTTTGTTTATATAGTTCTACTGTTATATTGTTGATGTATGCTCTATCTCTTATTATGTGTAGCATTATAGCTATAATGTTTTCACCGTTCTTTAGCAGAGGTTCCGATATGTAGAATTCTTTTTGCGGTCCTTCATCTACGTATCTACCTACGAATTGACCATTTACATATATTAATGCTCTTACATCTGAAGCATTGATAACAAGTTTTACAGGTGCAACAACATCTTTAACTGGGTGGTACGTGAATCTACCTCTAAGCCATACTATTCTACCTAAGGAATTCTCGAAAACTATAGGTAGTTTAGCTGTTCTCCAAGTACTATCGTTGAAGTATTCTCTGTACCAACCTTCTTCAAGACCTTTACTATAGATTTTAACACTCCAGTTACCAGATACCCTATAACTGTAAACTTTTATTGATGGATATAACTGTGGAGCCCACTCAATAGCTATAGCTATCTCGTTAACACCGTCAATAAGATAATCAGTTATATCCATAGGACCTCTATATAGACCTGTATACCTCTTGTTAACGAATATCAATGCTCTTGGATAGTAGTTGCTATACATAACTTTTCCTAGATCTAAGATAAATCTATTGCTATTCTTCTTCAACTCGATAGTCTTTATATATAGTCCTCCACCCATATCTATAGCGATAGTGTCAACAGCTTTCTCAAGTATTTTAGGATCAGATAATGTGTTGATCATATCTTTCGGATTCTGTAGATACATTGAGAGGCTAAAGTCTTTCCCATAGGGAGGAGATACTTTCACATATTTCCAGTTTGTTAAAGGTATTTCAACTACTTTCCCTATGTATATATCTCCTACGATACCGTTCGGTGTATAGACAATACCGTCGTTTGTATGACCTGTCGACTCCAACACTATATCTAGACTATTTCTCTTAGATCTCAAAACTTTCGATACATCAACTTCAATGCTATGGTAATCACCTTTAATTGGAACTCCGTTGAGTATAGCTGTTGCATAGTCGTTGAAGTAGTTTATATACATAGTCTTGTTCTCTAAGTTTCTATAGATATCATCAGGTATATCGAATTCTATTCTGTATATTGCATAGCCATTGAATAACATACCTATTCTCTCTAAAGGAGTTTTAGGTTCTATAGATATCCCTACCTGTGGTAAAGGCTCTTCAGCTACCCTCCATACCTCTTCTACACCTATCTTAACACCTAATCCACCTCTATAACATTTACCTAGGTAGAATCTGTATAAAGGACCTACAATATGCTCTACACTTAGTGTTTCCTCTCCTATATCTATCTTCGTAACAGGTTTAAACGATATCAATACAACATCACTACAACTATCTTCATCAAGTTCTAGTTGTAGTGAAACAGTATCCCCAACGATCTCAGCTTTACCAATGAAGTATATATTGGATATAATAGCAATTGGGTTCGGAATTTCATCTATATACCAAGATCTAGATGCTCTTCCTCTAGAAATAGCTACTATATACAGCTTACTATCGCTACTACCTATAGCTACGAATTTATCTTCATCGCTATGCATATA
>Ga0080004_1112309_pt1 | contig 13786 bp, 13 predicted proteins | sample WasSprMetagenome_FD_69207 | JGI IMG/M metagenome (GOLD analysis project Ga0080004, IMG submission 69207) | Sulfidic aquatic microbial communities from Washburn Spring, Yellowstone National Park, USA - WS (SPADES assembly) (version 2) | ecosystem: Environmental > Aquatic > Thermal springs > Hot... | reverse complement strand
GGTTCTAACTTTTCTTCCATCGCTCCACCAATATAATGTTAATTTACTTATTATTAAATTTGCGTCTAAGTAAACTTTTTATCCTCCATTTTCTAAATTCTTTTAAATGACAGAAAAACTTTTTTGGCAAGATGCATACTTGAAAGAATTCGATGCAAAAGTTTTGGAAATTAGAGGAAAAGAAGTTATTTTGGATAAAACCGCTTTTTATGCTAGAAGTGGAGGCCAGCCTGGGGATACAGGAGAAATTAATGGGATAAAAGTTATTGATACTTATTATGATTCTAATGGAAACATTGTTCATTTGTTGGAAAGAGAGCCAGATTTTAAAGTTAACGATATAGTTCATGGGAAAATTGATTGGGAGAGAAGGCATAAGATAATGCGATTGCATACAGCAGCTCACATAATTTCTGCCGTTTTAGTAAAAGCTTTTGGCAACATAAAATTCACAGGAAGCCAAATTTATGAGGATAGAGCAAGAATGGATTTCAATTTGGAAAAGCTTGATGATGAAGTTGTAAGATTTATCGAAGAGAAAGCTAATGAAATTATAGAAAAAGATTTACCAGTTTTTTCTAGGATAATTAGCAAGGAAGAATTAGAAAATCATCCTGAGTTGAAAAGGTTGATGGATGAAAGCAAGTATGAAAAGTTTGATGTTTTGAGAGTTGTTGGTATTGATGATATTGATTTGCAGCTAGATGGAGGAACTCATGTTAAATCAACAAAAGAAGTTGGAAGGATAAAAATTGTTAAGAGGGAAAATAAAGGAAAGAACAATAGAAGGATAACGATTGTTGTAGAGTAGAGTTTTTGAACCATTTTCTATTCTTTCAAAGAATTTATAAGTTTATTTTGTATATAAGTCGCAACGTTATAGTAGTTAATAATTTAAATTCTTATTTCAAATTATTTTGTATGAAGGAGCCAAAGGAATTTAACTCGTTGATTACTAAACTTTTCCATAGAGACGATTTTACGCGAAGCATTTCCGAAGCGATAGAAAAAAATCAGCATTTTAACTCAAAGCTTATAGAAGTTACACCAACTGAACTTGGGCCAGAAATTTGGTTAAAAGCTAAAGATGAGAATGAGATAATATCCGCTGCAAAGGAAATAACGAAAGTATACAAACAAAATCTAAGCTTAAGAAGGAAGATATATACTGGCTTAAAAATAGATTTCCCTTCTTTTTATTACAAAAACCAATTTGGAGATTTTGGTTATAAAGGGGAAAGCGAGGAAATAAAAGATAGAGCAGCTGCTGAATTAATAGAAGCGATTCAAGCTTCAGAATCTGTAGTGCATTCTACAAAGAATGGGGAAATTTCTTTTGGTCGTAATCCTGTGGCTGACGTATTCTACAGTATTTTATATGATTTTGATAGAAAAAGATTTCCAGAAAGGAAAGTTGAAATAGAACCTAAGGTTGAAAATCAAAGTTTTATAGAAAAGCACAAAAAAGCTTTAAGTGGCATTGCAATTGCTTTAGGTTTGGGTTCTTGCATAGTTTATCCAAGCATAGTAAAAGGCCAGCTTACCTTTGACCCTAGCTTAACTATAAATCACTTAACAAAAATAAGCCCCTACATCCTTCAAAATATGAATTTTTCAATTTATTCTTTAAGATTTTTATCATCTCCTCCTAGTTTACAGCGTGAAGATTTTTTAAAGAGAAACTGGAAAAAGTTCATGGTTTTAATTCCTGTAGGATTGGGTGCATTATCTTTCTATCTCGATGCTTCTTCTACAACAATTGATTTGCCTTACTTTAATGTAAAAATCCCAGGCTTGCTAAACGCAATCAAAGCAAAAGCATATTCAGATTCTACAGGTTTAGATTGGAATAGAAGCTTAGATTTAGCTTTGCATACTGATACTTTAAATTTCCTTTCCGGTGTTTTTGGTAAGGAAACAGAATTCTCAAAAGCTATTCATGTTTATAATGAAATTCAAGTGGATAAGGAGTCAGCTTACAATTTATTAAAGCTCTTTTTGCAAGACGGAAAGATCTCACAAGACGAAATTCAAACAGCTCATACTTATGGCCAACTCTACAAAGAGCTAAACGCTGATAAAGATTCAAATGCTTACAATTTATTAAAGCTCTTTTTGCAAGACGGAAAGATCTCACAAGACGAAATTACTGCTACAAGTTATTATTTGAGAACAAGAGATAATTTAATTCCAGAAAAGTTATTACCATTTTGGTCTTTTGAAGAAAGAGGCCAGCTAGCTTATGAGTTTTGTAGACAATTGCTTTTGGATGGAAAAATTACTGAAGAAGAAAAAAGAATAGCCGATCTTATGTTAAATTTTAGAAAACCAATGGTAACAGTTTGGGGAATTAAAGAGGGGGTAATTTTAGATATTTATAAAGACCATGATAACGACGGATTTAGTACTTATGAAGAATTGCTGGCGGGAAAAGATTATTTAAATCCTTTAGAAACTCCTTTGACAAACGATAGTGAAGTTTACATCATAATAGTTAATGGAAGTGGCGGCGGTTATTATGCCCCAGATATGGAAGCCGCTTTAATTTTTCAATACTATGCACTTAAGTATGGAATTCCTGAAGATCACATCACATACTTTGCTAAATATAGACAGGCGGGAGATCGTTGGCAGGGGGATCCTCTAGAAAGAGTGAGTCCTTACAGAAAAGAATTTTTCCCAGAAATAAAGGGCCATTTATTGAAGGATTATCCATTAAAAATTAATTATTTGGATGAAAACTGCACTAAGGCAAATCTTATAGAAGAAATAAAAAGGGTTTTGCAATTAACAGATAGTAATGATGTTATCTATATCCACAATAGTGGAGAAGGACCAGGTTTTAAGCTTTTCAACGGCTCCGGTCCCCTAGATTATGAAATGATATACATTCCTGACATGGTAAATATAATGAAATCAACTCCAAGGGAAGGAAAATTAATTTTAGTTAATGAGACTTGTGGCGCTGAGTGGTATGTTAGAACGTTAAGAGACGCAATGATAAGAGAAGGTTCACCGCTTAAAGATTATGTTGGAATAGGAGCAGTAAGTGAAAAAGAACTCTCAACCGGTATCTTTGACTTCATTTTCTTAAGTAAACTGAGAGATGGATACAGCATAAGAGACGCAGTACCTTTGGAATTTCGTGAGTTAGATGAAGTAAGCCATCCAGTTATTTATTTGGGAGAAGGCAATTACGATTGGATTAAATATTATAATCCTTTTAAATAATAAAGTCTAATGTTATTATGGTATCTAGGAAGGAAATCTTAATTGTAATTGCTTTTGTTTTTCTTATTTTATCAGTTAGTTACTGGCAAATTTTTCTACCAGCTAGACATATTAAGACCTTATCGAATATTACGGAGCCATATTCATTGTTTACTCCTTCTCTGAAAAATCAGATCGATGCACACCTTTCTGCAATTGATTGCATTCCAATGCAATATTACTTCGATGATTCTTATGTTTGTTTTGTTTGCGATGATTTTGATGCATGCTTTGGTTATGGATGGGTTTTGAGAGAAGGAGGGAAAAAGATAAATCCCACCGGAATAACAAAACTAGAAAATGTTAAGAAGTTTAGTGTTAAAAATGCAAGGTTTTTCTTAGATGACTTAACGGATAAACTTAACTGTAACGTCAAGAATACTTCTACATTGCAATGTGATTTTTCAGTTTTTATAGTCTTTCAAAAATGGGAAACAACACCAATTATATTGCTATTAAATAGAAGCAATTTTAGCAAAGCTTCAGAAGTAATATGCACAACTTTTAATAAAACACTAGCAGAATGTTCTAATAATGTTTGCGCATGTGGTAATACTGTAGTCTATTTAAAGGAAAATGGTGAGATATTCTATGGTTTCAAATAGAATACCTTCAATAGCATTACTACTAACTTTTGTAGTGACCAGTGTATTGCTGGCATCGATTGGTCATTCTCAAGCTATTTGTCCGAACCCTTATGCTTGCGGTAGTTGTATATTATCCTATTTTCCCTGTTCAGGTACGGCTGTTTGTGGTGATTGCTGTTTTTATACACAAGTAGGTTGTCTATGGTTTAATTGTTGGTATTGTGGTGGAGATTGTAACAAGCCTTCCTGTAATCCTTATGTAGATAGTTCTAATACATGTTGGTATAATGGTCAGGCAGTTTGCTCAAGTAGTGGTTGGACTTGTAGCTATGGAAGCTCTTGCAACGTATGCTCTGGTTATAAAACCGCTGAGTGTACTTCTTCTGGATGTACAAACTACAGATGTATAAAAGATAGTTGCGGTGCACAATGTGCTAGCGATAGCGATTGTAAATTTGGTTGGTATTGTGATAAAAGTAATTGTGTATGTAAACAAGCTAGGTGTACTTCTGACGCAGACTGTGACGACCAAAATCCTTGTACCATAGATAAATGTATAAATCCAGGAACAGCAGATGCATCTTGCCAATATACTAATGTGGCAGACGGAACTTCTTGTGCTGGAGAATGCGGAGTATGCAGTTCTGGAAGCTGTGTGCCAAGTTCTTCGTTATGCCCAGCTACAGATACTGACGGAGGATATAATATTTACGTTCGAGGTACTTGTAGCAGTAGGTATTGTAGTTCAAACTTTTACTGTGTAGTCTCTGGTAGCCAAACAGATAGTTGTATTGGTGACTATAGTGTATTTGAATTAACTCCATCTTCATACATTTGTAGCGGGAAGACAGTAACTTGTCCTTCTTCAGGCTGTTGCATGGGCGTTTGTAGTAGTGGCGCATGTTCTTACAGTTATCCAACACAATCCTGTACGAAAAGTTGTACTTATAACACATGTTCTAACGGTAAATGTGTATCGACTACAACAACAGTTTCAGGAACTCAAGCTTGTCAAAACGATTGCACTTGGGGACCTTGTGTTGCAACTTGTCCTTCTAATAGCTGCTCAAGCGACGCTGATTGTTCAACAACGACCACCACAACTACAACCAGTACTTCAACAACTACATCAACCAGCACTACAACCTCTTCTACAACTACCACTACAACCTCTTCTACAACTACCACTACAACCTCTTCTACAACTACCACCACATCTACAACTACAACAACAATTCCTCAATGTAGAGTAAACTCAGATTGCCCAGCTATAGATACTGACGGAGGAGCAAATATTTATGCTCAAGGTACCTGTTATTGGCGCTCTTGCGATGCTTCTGGAAAATGTCAAGTTGTTAGTAGTGCAACAGATTCTTGTAGTGGTAGTACTCTTTATGAATGGTACCCAAGTTCAACTTCTGTAAACTCTTGTACTTATGGAATATACGATTGTAATATATACGATTGTTCAAACCTAGATTCATCTTGTACAATTTCCGGAAATCAGTTAATAAGGTATGGTGATGATTATGGCTGCAGCAATGGCGCTTGCAGGAAAATAGATAGAAAAGCATGTGAAAGTTATACTTGCGATAGTTCAAAAATAGGGACAACTCAGACATGTGCAGGAACAACTTACTATTGCTGCTCAAATGGTTGGCAAACTTCTACTTGCCCAACAACTACAACAACAACTTCTACTACCTCAACAACTACAACATCAACCTCTACTACCTCCACCTCAACCTCCACTACAACCAGTACTACAACAACTACATCAACCAGCACTACAACCTCTTCTACAACTACAACAACAATTCCTCAATGTACTTCATTAACTCTTACCCCATCTTCCGGACCACCTGGCTACACTGTAACACCTTCAGTAGCTTACAGTACATGCAAGATATGTGATTATCAAGGTTGCAGTGGTTCAAACTGCAAAGGAACTCAAATATCAACAGATAACAATCCATTCACTGCTCCATCTTCGCCAGGAACTTATGGTTATTATGCTTGCCCAGGAGGAGGCTACGCTACTATAACTGTTACACAACCAACAACTACAACCAGTACTTCAACATCCACCTCCACTACAACCACTACTTCAACAACTACAACCCTACCACTTTGTACTTGCTCTGATTGTGGTCTCTACTCAAACTTAAACGATTGCAACAAAAACTCTAATGAATGGCAAGAATGCATTTCAACTACTTGCTCAGCATACTGGTGCCAAGGCTATGCAAGTTGCTATAGACTTCAATGGAAATCTTGCTCAAACGTACAATCAAAAGTTTATATTTTAACTCCATTCATAGTAAGCGGAGGAAACTTAAGCATATCAGTAGTTTTTGAATGTAGCCAATGGGATTCTTCAAGTAAAAACTTAACTCTATCTTTAAAAATAGATAACCAAGATTGGAATGAATGCTTCTTAAACAAAAAAGGTTTAATGACAGATTTTGGATGGAATAGCAATTGTAATAATATGATGTCTAGAAATTGTGGTTCCAACAATCAATGGAGTTGTGATTCTCAAGCTTATTGTAAGCATCAAAACTATGATTTATGGGCAAAATCCAATTTTAATAATCATTATATAAACGTAACATTCACTTGCAAGCTTCCTTACTTATCAGGTGGAACCCATTACTTAAATGTGACAGCAACAGTCTATAGCAATAAAGTAACATTAAAGCCAACTACAATAACATTTAGAATAGAAGAAACAAACGGAAGAAAAATACTGGAAATTCTTTTGTTCCCAATAAAAATCTTAAGAAACCTTTTGCCTTTCTAGAATTTTTTATTATTTGATAAACTTGGAAAATTGGAAATTTCATCTAATCATGCGATTTAAAAATAGAAGTTGTTCCTAGAAACTACTAAATGCTAAAACTCTGGATATTCATAAGAAACAAAAACTATTGCAACTATTGCTGTTCCATACTTTTTCTTGGGAACGAAACTTCTCGTATAAATTTCCATATCTTTCAGTTGATAATCCGAAGGAAATCTCGATTCAAACATTTCCTTTATGCTTCTCATTAAAGTCTCTTTTGCTTTCTCTTCTTCATCATTTCCATGATATTCTGCAACCAACCCGCCAATTTTATTGTTTTTACTATCGTAAACCCAACCTATTATTAAGCCTGCAGTAACTGTTTGACCCTTTTCTCCGTTTGCCACCGCCATTATAGTTTCTGCTACGCTCCCAAATTTTAACTCTCTTTTCTCTACTTTTCTCGCTTTTTTCGGCATTATAGAAGAATAGGTTATTATGTTTGCATTATGAATTCCTGCATCTTTTAAAGCTTGGTCAAAAGAACCAGCATGGATTGTTATGTCGCTTTCTCCAATTCCACTAGTTATAAAATATTCGTATGGAATTCTATTGCCAATCAACATTTCGTTTCAGCCTCTTGATGAAAATTAATTATAAGTTTCAAGTATTTAAATCTTTTCTATGGAGGCAATAATTTCTCATGCAGATGCAGACGGTATAATTTCTGCCTCTCTTCTAATAAAATTTAAGCCAAAAGCTTCTCTATATTTTTCATCTTCAACATTTCTGCATAAAACAATTTGTAGACTTTTAGATTTTGATTTAGAAACCTTATACATTCTAGATATTTCAGCGAACAGAAGAACTATTTTACTTTCTTCTGTTTTCAATAAGGCAATATGGATAGACCATCATCAATGGGAAAATTTAGAAATTCCTAAGAACGTTGAAGTCTTTGTGGAAGAAGCAGAAAGCGCGGCAAAAGTTGTTGCGAAAGTTTTAAAAATAGAAAGCTCTCTTATAGAAATTGCGAATGAAATAGATACAAACAATGTTAAAAGCGATGAAGCTAGATTTTTTAGAGATTTGGTTTCTGCAATAAAATGGAAGTATAACAAACTACAGTCATTAAAATTCAGACAAATTGCAAAAATTCTTGCTTTCAAAGGTTTGGATGAATTAGAAAAAGACGTTGAAAATGCGAAGATTATAGAAGAGCATATAAATTGGTTAAATTCTTTAGCTTCAGAAATTTTGGAAAAGACAAAAGAGTTTGAAGTTAACGGAAAGAAAGTTTTAATCTTTGAAACGGCAAAAAGCTTACCAGTTTATTTCATTCATGAAAAGTTAAAAGAATCTAAAAATTTTGATATTCTTTGCGTGTTTTATAGAAAGGTTGATATAAAGAGGAAAATTCCCATAACAAAAATTGAAATTAGAAGCAAAAGCGAAGATGCTCTAAAGATTGCTAGAATTTTTGATGGCGGCGGTCATAAACTTGCTGCTGGAGCAACATTAAATAAATGTTTAAGCGTTGAGGAGTTTTTGCAAAAATTAAAGGAAATAAGCTAAAAAATTATACTTTTTGATATAGTTAGTTAGGCTTAAAGCCTTTTTGTGGGTTTTAGATTTAAAAAGGAAAACTAAAAATAATATGATAAAAATGACAAAATGGATTGTTGAAAAAAACGGTATTTACTGGCCTTCTGATGAAATGAAAAAAATCGCTTGGGTAAAAGATGAAAAAATTTATGAAGAAGCAGAAAAAGATCCAATAAGTTTTTGGGAAAATTTGGCTAAAGAAGGAATAACTTGGTTTAAGTCTTGGGACAAGCCTTACTTAGCGGAACCTCCTTACTTCAAATGGTTTATGGGTGGGAAGCTAAATGCTTCATACAATTGCTTGGATAGGCATGTAGCAACGTGGAGAAAAAATAAAGTTGCTATAATTTGGGAATCGGATTTGGCGGATGAAAGAAACAGAATTTTAACTTATTTTGATCTTTATAAGGAAGTTAACAAGCTTGCAAATGTTTTAAAAGAATTAGGAGTAAGAAAGGGGGATAGAGTAACTATTTATTTGCCAATGATTCCTGAAGCTATTATCGCAATGCTAGCTTGCGCAAGAATAGGAGCAATCCATTCTGTCGTTTTCTCAGCATTTAGTCCAAACGCATTAAACATAAGAATGATTACAGCAAATTCTAAAGTTTTGATAACAGCAGATGGTTACTATAGAAGGGGTAAAATAATAAATCTTAAGGCTAATGCAGACGAAGCTTTAAAAAATACACAAGTAGAAAAAGTTGTTGTTGTGAAAAGAGCAGGAAATGAAGTTAGCATGCTTGAAGGAAGGGATTTTTGGTGGCACGAATTGATGAAAGTAGCAAAACCTTATTGTGAGCCTGAGATTATGGATAGCGAAGATACTTTATTTCTTCTTCATACTTCCGGGACTACTGGAGTTCCAAAAGCAGTTCAACACTCAACAGGAGGTTATTTGGTTCAAGCTTATTGGACAGCAAAATGGAGTTTTGATTTGCATGACGAGGATATTCTATGGTGCACCGCAGATATTGGTTGGATTACAGGGCATACATATGGTTGCTACGGAAGTTTAGCAAACGGAGCAACTATTGTAATGCATGAAGGAGTTCCGGATTATCCTATGCCAGACAGATGGTGGGAGATAATTGAAAAGTATGGAGTTACAATTTTCTATACTGCTCCTACTGCAATAAGAATGTTGATGCGATACGGAGATGAATGGGTTAAAAAACATGATTTATCTTCTCTAAGAATTCTAGGAAGTGTTGGGGAACCAATAGATAGAGATGCTTGGCTTTGGTTCTTTAAAATAGTTGGAAATGAAAGATGCCCAATAATAGATACCTGGTGGCAGACTGAAACTGGAGGAGCTATAATCAATTCATTACCAGGAATAGGACCATTTATTCCAACTTTTGCTCTTAGAGAATTTCCAGGAGTCAAATGCGACGTTTTAGATGAAAATGGATTAAAAACAAAACCGAATCAAATGGGTTCATTAGTTATACTTCCTCCATTCCCTCCTGGAATGCTTAGAGGTCTATGGAATGATGAAAAAAGGTATATAGAAACTTATTGGAGTAAGTTTGGGAAGGAAGTTTATTATACTGGAGACGGAGCCTATTTTGATGAGTTTAGAAGAATAAGAATTACGGGAAGAGAGGATGACGTCTTAAAAGTTGCAGGCCATAGATTATCAAACGCAGAAATTGAGGATGTGATAAATTCTCATGAGGCTGTCGTAGAGTCAGCAATAATAGGGATGCCGGATCCGATAAAAGGAGAAGTTCCGCTAGCTTTAGTTATACTAAAAGAAGGAATGCAGGCGAGTGAAAATCTTTCTCAAGAAATTATAGATTTGGTTGCTAATAAAATAAGCCCCATAGCAAAACCAGCTAAAGTAATTTATGTCGATGATTTACCGAAGACTAGATCCGGTAAGATAATGAGACGTGTACTAAAACGTTTACTAAAAAATGAGGAACTAGGAGATTTATCTACTCTTGCTAACCCAGAATGCGTTGAAAAACTAAGAGAAATCTTTAAAGAAAATCTTTTAATAAAAGTTTAAGTTTAGGAAATAAAAAAATATATGGCAATAATAACTTTAGCTGAATTGACTCCATTGGCATTTTGTATTCAAACTGATGACCTTTTTGACTTTAGAGTTTTTCAGTCAAGTTTTGGCGACCATATAGTTTTAAGAGAAAGGAATCTTGAACTAAGTGAGTTTATAGTTCAAATGAAGAGAGACTTAAATTCAAGCATGAATCAAGTAAAGTTTTTGGATGGCTACAAACTAATCTTAGTTAGAAATCTAGATAAGATAATGTCATTAGTTCAATCGAGGTATTCTACAATTGATGGGGCCACCGTAGATAAAATTTTAACGTCCTGCAGGCAGCTAATTAAAAAAGTTTTGGTTGCGGAGAATTTTCAAAAGATTCAAGAATTAGAACCAACATTCAAAAAAGAAGTTTTGTTAAAAGTTTATTCTTTGCTTTCCAAAACAATTAAGTAAACTCCAAACCGATGACGGCTGATGGGCGAATTGATTGATGATAAACTGGCTGGCTCAGAGGGGAGAATTAAAAGTAGCTCTAGCCTCTTTAGTAAAAACTTCTATTTTCGAATAATTTCCATTCCAATCGACTTCTAATGCTCCAATTTGTTTCGGGAGCAAAATATTTAAGTTGCTTGTAATTTTTGCCTCTTTTTCGTCTATTTTAACATTAAAGTTTGAAAGTGGTAAAATTCCGTCATTTTTAATAATAATAACTAAACCTTCTTTAGATTGAGTTGCAGCGACTATTTCAAGACTATAAAAAATGCTTTTTATTTTGTCCATTGGCGCTTTCAAGAAATTTCCAATTGGTTGCAAAGGAAATCCAATATTTGTTAAATAAGGTGAAAGAAAGTAGTAAATTATAAAGAAAAGAAGAAAAAATAATAAGCCTTTTACTATGTTTCCGATTGCTTTGAACAAAAGAAATATTAAAATCGAAACAATCAAAATTCCAATGGCTATTTCTATCATTTTTTCAATTGGATTTGTTATTTATTTCTTTTAATGCATATTCTCTTGCAAATTTTTGAAAAGCATCTTCTTCCTTTTCAAAATAAAGGTTATCGATTACTATTATCTTTAATTTTCTTAAGTAGCTGGCAACTCTTGGAGAAATGCTATTTGTGATAACATAAACTTTATCTATCTCTCTAAATTTTTCTAAAATTTTTTCAATTTCTTCAATTGAAGAATCAATCAATTCTTTACCAACAATTACTAAAAGTCTTTCATTTTCCCTCAAGAACTCACGATAAGTTACCATATGTTTTTTAGTTTGTGGGAAGAAATTAAAATTATCGGGACCCGTAGCTCAGCTTGGATAGAGCACCTGCCTCCTAAGCAGGGGGTCGCGGGTTCGAATCCCGCCGGGTCCGAAATTCTTTTTTATGCATATGAATGTATAAAATGGAGGTTTTAGTAAGATACGGGGAAATATTTTTGAAGTCAGAGCCTGTAAGAAGAATTTATGAAAAAATATTGGTTAGAAACATTAAACGTGCTTTAAGAAGGGAAGGAATAGAGTTTTCTTTAAGAAGAGAAAGAGGGAGGATTTTCATAGAAGGAAATGAAGAAAAAATAATTGAGGTATTAAAAAATGTTTTTGGTATTGTCTCCGTCTCTCCCTGTTATCATCTGGAAACTTGCGATATTGAAAAAATAAAAGATTTTGTAAAAAGTAACTATGAAAACTGGATAAAGCCGGAGCAAACTTTTGCTATTAGAGCTAAAAGAGTCGGAAGTCATGAATACACAAGCAAAGATTTAGAAAGGGAAATTGGTAAAGTTGTTGATAGAAAAGTCAATTTAGGCAATCCAGATATTACAATATTTGTTGAAGTTAGAGGGAACGATGCTTATATCTATACTCAATTTATAAAAGGGCTAGGAGGAATGCCAGTTGGAAGCAGCGGAAAAGTACTATCTCTTCTTTCTGGAGGCATAGATTCTCCTGTAGCTTCCTTTCTAGCAATGAAAAGAGGTTGTAAAGTTTCTTTCGTTCACTTTCACAGCTATCCTTTAGTTTCAAACAGAAGCATAGAAAAATCAAAAGAAATAGTAAAAATTTTGAATAAGTATCAGTTTAGAAGTGTACTTTACCTCGTTCCTTTTCACGAAATTCAAATGAAAATAAAGGCAACAATAATTCCAAAATACAGAATCATTTTTTACAGAAGGTTTATGCTTAGAATAGCAGAAAAAATTGCTAAAAGAGAAAATGCAAAAGCTTTAGTTACAGGGGAAAGTCTAGCTCAAGTTTCTTCACAAACTTTAAGCAATATAGCGACAATAGAAGAAGTAACTAAAATGCCAATTTTGAGACCATTGATAGGAATGGATAAAGAAGAAATTATCCAAATTGCGAAGAAAATAGGAACTTATAATATTTCTATTTTGCCTCAAGAAGATTGCTGCACCCTTTTTATTCCCAGACATCCTGCAACTAAGTCTGACGCTAAAACAATAAAAGAAATGGAGAAAAAGCTTGATGTTAGAGGAATGGTGAATAAAGCTTTGAAAGAAACGGAAAAGGTAGTTATATAGATATTTTAATCTTGCTGTAAACATACTATTATGAAAAATAGATATGTCGGAGTTATGTTAATAATAATAGCTGGTCTAATTGGCTTCATAATGTACTCATTCAACATAAGAGTTGTAATTTGAAAATAACAAAACATGCCGTAAAAGTATAGCAGAAAGTAAACCTCATCGTTATATTTAAATTTAGCATAAAATAAAATATGAAAGTTTTTTGTGAAGTTATGTTGAATCAAATATTTCCGGCATTAAGAGCCAGTTTAGCCAGAGAGATGATTAAAAGATTTAAGATGAGTCAAAAAGAAGTAGCAAAATATCTTGGAGTTTCTCAACCTGCAATATCTTACTATAAAAACAATTTAAGAGGAAAATCGAGATTTTTTATTAAAAAAGAAAAGGCAATATCTATTGGAAAGAAGTTTTTAGAAAAAGCTGTTAAAGAAAACACAAACATATATTTTAATATTTGCAATATTTGTAAAGAAGTCAGAAGAGAGGCATTTGGCAAAAAAATGCAAAAAGACTTTTTATGTCTTATTGAGATAAATAAGTAAAAATTTAAGAAGCTATAGATGAATAATTACTGTAAGGGTAATAGAAAAGGATTTAAATACCAAAATGAATTCTTAGATGCATCAACAAACTACAATCTTAATAATTGGAATATTAGTTATAATTGGCTTTATAGCAATATCATTAACAGATATAGTCTGAAAGCATTTCAAAGCCAGAGCGTTCAAACTACTAGTAAGGTAACTACTCAAACGACAGAAACAACATCTCAAACAACTCAACAATCCCAACCTAGAATAATTGATGTGGAAATAAAGGAGTAAAACTGATACGGAGCTTTTTATTTTATAATTCCTCAATTCTATTTATCGGAGGGTCCGTAGTCTAGTGGTTAGGACGCCACCCTGACGCGGTGGAGATCCCGGTTCGATTCCGGGCGGCCCCAAAAATTTAATATTCGTTACAATTTTTTTT
>Ga0080004_1128623_pt1 | contig 13791 bp, 16 predicted proteins | sample WasSprMetagenome_FD_69207 | JGI IMG/M metagenome (GOLD analysis project Ga0080004, IMG submission 69207) | Sulfidic aquatic microbial communities from Washburn Spring, Yellowstone National Park, USA - WS (SPADES assembly) (version 2) | ecosystem: Environmental > Aquatic > Thermal springs > Hot... | reverse complement strand
GAAGACCAGAGATCGCGGTTTTCAGCACCACGCCCGACATCAGCGCCGACACCGGGGAAGGGGCCGCAGGATGCGCTTCCGGCAGCCAGACGTGCAGGGGCACCAGTCCCGCCTTGGCGCCGAAGCCGGCGAGGGCGAGCAGAAATGCCACCGTTGCCCAGAAAGGGCTCGGGGTGGCCGCGCGCATGACTTCGAAGGTATAGGCACCGTGCCCGCCCTGGATCACGCCGAAGGCGAGCAGCAGGGAGACTGCCCCCACGTGGGCCATGAGCAGATAGAGGAAGCCCGCGCCGCGGATTTCCTCCACCGCATGGTCGGTGGTCACCAGGAAATAGGAGGCGATGGCCATCACTTCCCAGGCCACCATGAAGACGTAGGCGTCATCGGCCAGCACCACCAGCCCCATGCCGGCAAGGAACAGGTTGTACCAAAGGCCAGCGGTGCGCGCGGCGGCCCCCTCAAGATGGCGGAAATAACCCGCCCCATAGAGACTCACGCCGAAGGCGGCCAGCCCCTCCACGACGAGGAAAAAGGCGGACAAGGCATCCAGGCGCAGATGGAAGGGCAGATCGGGCAGCCCCAGGGGCAACACCATGGCCTGGGTCGGGCCCGGCAGGGCGGCGATGCCCGCTGCCGCGAAAACGAGTGCGATCAGCGCCGAGACGAGGTAGAGGAGGCGCCCGGGGGTGAGAAGGTGAAGGCCCCCCACCGCGGCCCAGGCCAGCAGACAGGCCCATGCCAGGTGCAGCGACGGTCCAGGGAGGGAGGCCATGCAACCTTTGCCGGAAGAGTTGGGAGTGGGTGGATTCTAGTGTTAACCGCTTGCAAGTTCAATGTTAATCGTATTAACATTTGTGGTTGGCACCCAAACAAACCCGCTATGGAGCAGCGCACCGCCCGCCTCACCATTCTCATCGATCCGCGCAAGAAGAAACTCTTCGAGGAGATTTGCGCGCAACAGGACCTCACGCCCTCGCAGGTCGTGCGGCGTCTCATCCGTCAGTACATCATCGAGCATGCGGGCGATCGCAAGCTGCCCGACTGGCTGATCCGGGGCAGCGGACGCGGCTGAGACGGCCGCCACGCTGCGCTGCGTTCAGAATTCGTTGCGAATGCGGTTGTAGCCCTTGACGAGCTCGCGGTTGGCTTCCGCCACCGACTCGGAGAAACCGGCCACATCCGGCGTCACCCGCTCGATACGGGCGAGATCGGCATCGGAATGGATGTTGACCGTGGAGGGAATGTAGAAACCCGGCGGCACGGTGCACCCTTCCACCACGGAATTGTGGCGGACCACCGAGCCATCGCCGACGGTGCAGTTGAACAGCACCGAGTTGAAGCCGATGAAGACGTTGTTGCCCACCCGGCATGGGCCGTGCACGATGGAGCGGTGGGCGATCGACGTGCCTTCCCCGATGATCACGCCCCCGCCGGCCTTACAGTGGATCACCACACCGTCCTGGATGTTGGAATTGGCGCCGATGATGATGGGTTCCATATCGCCCGCCTCGTTCACCTCATCGGCGCGGATCACGGCATAGGGGCCGATGAAGACGTTTTCCCCAACGATGACCTTGCCGCACAAAATCGCGGTGGGATCGACGAAGGCGGAGGCGGCGACGACGGGCCAGTCGCCCCGGGGATTCTTGCGGATCATGGCGGCTTCCCTGGCAAAAGCTGCAATTTTAACGTGAAACGAGGGGAAGCGTTTTTTCGCCCGTTCCCCTCCCAGCCTTCGGTCGCCCTCACCCTAAGGGGGGGCACAGGGGGCTTCCGGCCCATCACATTCGTTTGGGAAAGGCCGGCGATGAGCCGGCCAAGGGACGTCTCAGCCGGCAAGCGCCAGGGCACGGACTAGGCGGCCCAGCACAGTTTTCCTAGGCGGTGCATGGACGACCAGCAGGTCGAAAGCCTCATTGTCTGCAGCGACATGAAGGCCAAAGGGTGCGGCGCGACTCACCAGCACCAGGTCGGGTTCGCAGGTGGCGATGAGATCGCGCACGCAGGCGGACATCGCACCCCCCCGGGCGAAAAGCTGCGCCGCGTCGGCGCCGAGGCGTGCGGCGAGATGCCGGAGCCGCTGCAGGAAAATGGCTTCCAGGGCAGCCGTGGCCTGTTGCGGGGTGAGCCACTCCGCTTCTGAGGTTTCCCAGCCGGGCCGGTGGGGCACGATCGTGCCCAGCATCAGTTGCGCGCCGTGCAGGTGGGCGAGATCGCGGGCGTGGGTGGCGAGGGTTTGACCCGCCGGCGACAGTTCCAACAGGGCGAGGATGCGGCGCCAGTGTCTCATCGGTGACCTTTCGCGCTTTGCCAGCGGCTCCTTCAGCCGGCCGCCTGCAGGGGACCGGGCAGCGGTTCGTTGGAGGCGGCTTGTGGACGGCAGACGTGGAAAATGCGCTTGTCGCAGCGGGCGCACAGTTCGGGGTCGAGTTTGGGGTAGAGGGTTTCGATGGGGCGGCTGCGGACGGGGAAGAGGTTTTCGCGGCCGATTTGATCGAGGGCGCCGGTTTTTTCCAGGGTTTTTTGGGCGGTCTCCTTGAGGCGGTAGAAGTACAGGCCGCCGCCCAGGGTTTTGCGGCGGCGTGCTTCGTGGGCCAGCATTTCGGCGCCGGCGATGTCGATGAAGTTGATGCCGGAGGCGACGATGAGGACGTGTTTTTGTGTGGGCTGGAGGGTGTCGATGGCGTGCAGGTGCTGCTGGACGTGATCGACGGCGCCGAAGAAGAGGGAGCCGTTGATGCGGACCATTTTGAGCTGTGGGCATTCGGGGTGGCCGCTGGCATCGATGTAGTGATAGCTGCCGGGTTCGGGGTCGGGGACGACGGCCTGCACCTGGGGGCGGGAGGTGCGGGAGAGGTAGAAGAGGAGGGAGAGGAGGACGCCGAAGAAGATGCCTTTTTCCAGGTCGATGAGGGTGCCGATGAGGGTGACCCAGAGGACGAGGGACTCGGTGCGGCTGACATGCCAGATGGTGCGGATGTGATGGAAGTCGATGAGTCCCCAGGCGACCAGGAAGAGGATACCGGCCATGGCGGCGGTGGGCAGGTAGGCGGCAAGGGGGGCGACGAGGAGGAGGATGAGGACGAGGGCGAGGGAGGCGAAGACGGCGGCCAGAGGGGTGCGGGCACCGGAGGCGTAATTGACGCCGCTGCGGTTGAAGGAGCCGCTGCTGGCGTAGCTGGAGAAGAAGCTGCCGATGAGGTTGGACAGTCCCTGGCCGATGAATTCCTGGTTGCCGTCGATGCGTTGTTCGGACTTGGCGGCGATGGCGCGGGAGATGGAGACGGCTTCGGTGAGGGCGAGCATGGTTACCACCAGGGCGGGGAAGAACATATCGCGCAGGGCCTTGAAGGAGAAGTCTGGCGAAGAGAGGGGTGGCAGGCCGGCGGGCAGGGCGCCGACGGTTTGGATGCCGGTATGCTGGGGGCCGAAGTGTTGGTTGAGGAGGAAGGCGGCGAGGGAGCCGATGATCATGGCGGCGATCATGTAGGGCAGGCGGGGCAGGAAGCGTTTGACGAGGATGCCTGCGGCGAGGGTGATGAGGCCGACGGCGGTGACGTAGGGGTTGATGTGATTGGCCTGCAGGACGAGCTGGTGGAGGATTTCGTGCAGGGGCAGGCCGCGGGGCATGTTGAGGCCGAAGAAGTGTTTGATCTGGCTGCCGGCGATGAGGAGGGCGGCGCCGGCGGTGAAGCCGATGACCACGGTGTGGGAGATGAAGTTGACCAGGGTGCCCATGCGTGCGAGCCCCAGGAGGAGCTCGAAGAGGCCGACGAGGAAGGTGAGGGTGAGCACCAGGGAGATGAACTCGGGGGTGCCTGGGGTGGCGTGGGGGGCGACGGAGGCGAACACCGCGATGGAGATGGCGGTGGTGGGTCCGGAGACCAGATGCCAGCTGGAGCCGAAGAGGGCGGCGATGATGGCGGGCACCATGGCGGCGTAGAGGCCGTACTGGGGAGGCAGGCCGGCGATGATGGCGAAGGCCACCCCCTGGGGCAGCACGATGAGGGCGCCGGTCAGTCCCGCCAGGGCGTCCGCCCGGAGCGTTTCCTGATTCACCATCGGCCACCAGCGCAGGAAGGGGAAAAGACGGTAGAGCCAGAGATTGCAGGCGGGGTCGGCGGTGGACACTCGGGACATGGGCGGAGGAGGCGGGAAAAATAACAGCAGTATCTAATATTTAGGCGTGCCCCGCAATGCGGGCCGGGTTGCGGCGGCGCCGGCGCTGCGCATAAAATAGCGCCCAAGCCGCAAGCACCGCGTGCCAAGAACAAAAGCGGTCCGTCCCCATTGATGGGAAACCCGATTGGTGGAAATCCGGCAGCCAGCCTCCCACTGCCCGCGCCTTTCCCGGCGTGGGCAAAAGGCCCTGCCGGGTCTCAAAGGGGCGGCCTGCCCGTGGAAAGCCTTCTTAAACCACCCGAAAGAGTGAGGAAAATGAGCAAATCCATCCCAGCCATCCTGCTCGTGCTGCTTTCTTTTGCCGGGAGCGCCCTGGCGGAAGGAAACGCGGCGGCGGGCAAAAACAAGAGCTCCATGTGTGCGGGCTGCCACGGCATCGAAGGCTACCGCAGCGTCTACCCCGATACCTATCGGGTCCCCAAGATCGGCGGACAGCATGCGGAATACATCATCGCCGCGCTCAAGGCCTACAAGGCGGGGGAACGCAAGCATGCCACCATGCGGGCCATTGCCGGCAGCCTTTCCGATCAGGATATGGCCGATCTTGCGGCCTACTATGCCGACGCCAAATAAGAAAGGGACCACCATCATGATGAGCCGCCTTCTCCTTTCCACCCTCATCCTGGGGCTTGGCACGGCGCTTCCCGCGGCCGCCGTCACCGGCAACGCCCCAGCGGGCAAGGCCAAGAGCACGGTCTGTGCCTCCTGCCACGGGCCCGACGGCAACAGCCCGACCCCGGCCTTCCCCAAACTGGCCGGCCAGAACGATGATTATCTCGTCCATGCCCTGAAGGCCTACCGCGACAAAAGCCGCGTCAACGCCATCATGAACGGGCAGGCCGCCAATCTTTCCGATCAGGACATCGCCGATCTGGCGGCGTATTTCGCCAGCCAGTCGGGTCTCAAGTACAAGCGCTGAATTTTCATCTGCCCACGCGCAGCCGGGGTGTGGCCCTGGCTGCGCGTCTTGTCTTTGGCCTGCGATGCCTGTGGAGCGTGCGGGCCCGCTTTCCTTTGCGGGTGAAAGCCCTCATTCAGCGCCCGCCGGTCGCCGGACGTTTCGCCAGTTGGGCGTCGATGCAACCGAAATAAATTCCCGCATCGGGTGGGGTGTGGTGACGCTGGGCGTGCCAGACCATTTCCCCCAGACAGTCGATCAGCACGTGTGCGGCATCGTGTGGCGCAAGACCTCTTTCGAGGAGTGCCGTGTGGCGGGCGCGGATGCCCGGCGGCTGGTCGATGGAGAGCTGTTCCCGGAGGGCCAGATGCAGGGCGAGGTGGAGGAAGGGGTTGGTCTCGCCCGCTTCCACGGGGTAATCGCGGTCCAGGTGGCGCTCGGGTTGGGCGAGTACCGGGTGGTATTCCGGATGCAGCAGGATGACCTCGATGGCCAGGGTCTCCAGTCCGGCAAGGGGCTCGCCCGCCCGGTATTTGCGCCAGGTCTCGAAGAAGAAACGGCGCGCCGCTTCCCGCGAGGGATCAAACATCGCACTTGAAAAGCCCGACCACGGCCGAGTACTGGAAAAGCTCGTTGCTGTCCCCGAAGGGCGCGATCTCGCCGTTGCCGTAAAAGCCGATCACCGGCATGCCGGGGAAACGGTTCTTGACCAGTTCCAGGTCGCGGTCGATGCCGCCGTAGAAATACGGGCCCCGGCCCATGCAGGGAAAGAGCAGGGCAAAATCGGGGCTGGCCCCCAGCGCCCGGTGCACCCGGTCCAGGGTGAGGCGCATGTCCCGTTCTGCAGCCAGGGGCTGCCGCAGGGCCCAGAACAGGCGTTCGCCCGGAGACAGGCGGGCCGACAGCGTCACCGAGCGGTCATCGGCATTGGTGGAGATGACCGGTGCCAGACGGTAGCGTCCCTCCTCAATCGCGGTCTTTGGATCCCCGAAAATGACACCGGCAAGGATGAGGTGGAGGGGAATGCGTTCCAGGGCGCGCACATCCAGGGGCAGTTCCCGCGCCAGGGTGTTGAGGGAAGGTTGGGAGGCGACGCTGATCACGTCGTAGCCGCTCACCTGGGTGATTTCCATGGGCTGCGAGAGGGGACGTACCCCTTGGGAGACGCCCACCGCGCCGCGGGCACCGCGGATCACGCTTTCGCAGCGGCCGTTGCCGGCGAGGCGGCCCCCGCACCAGACCTTGAACGGCCCGCGTCCCGTGGCATCTCCCGATACCCCGCCGAAGCGCCGCCCCGGCGCCTTGATCCAGGCACTGTTGAGGGCATTGGGGGCGGCCAGCGCCAGAATGAGTTCATCGCCTTCTTCCCCATGGACGGGGGTGAGGGAGAGTCCGCCGCCGAAGACCATGGCCGCGGCCGCCGGGGCATCCAGCACCCATTCCTCCTCGGTGAAGATACCGGCGGCGGAACAGCCGACGATCTGCGTACAGTTGGCGGCGCGCAAGGCGGCGCGCACCGCCGGTTGGGGATCGGGGGCGAATTCCGGGGTGAGGAAAAGCAGCACGGCCTTGGCGTGGGTAAGGCCGGCGCGGGCCATCGCGGTCGCCACGGCCTGCCGCGCCAGGTCCTCATGGGCGGTGCGGCCGGTGGCCAGCGCAGTGGCAATGGGCATGGCTATTCCTCGCGCGTCTTGTGGGGATATTCACACAGGTCCCGGATCAGGCATTGGGAACATTTGGGCTTGCGCGCCGTGCACACATAGCGCCCGTGAAGGATCAGCCAGTGATGGGCATCGTGTTTGAACTCGTCCGGTACGAATTTTAGCAGCTTGCGTTCCACTTCCAGCGGCGTTTTGCCCTTGGCCAGGCCCACCCGGTTGGCGACACGGAAAATGTGGGTATCGACGGCGATGGTGGGCTGACCGAAGACGGTGTTGAGCACCACATTGGCGGTCTTGCGGCCCACGCCTGGCAGTTTCTCCAGCTCCTCCCGCGAGGCGGGCACCTCGCCGCCGTAACGTTCCACCAGGATGCGGCAGGTGGCGATGATGTGCTTTGCCTTGCTGGGGTATAAGCCAATGCTGCGGATGTAGGGAATGAGCCCTTCTTCGCCCAGGGCAAGGATGGCTTGCGGCGTGTTGGCATCCCTGAACAGCTTACGCGTGGCGAGGTTCACGCTCCTGTCGGTGGCCTGCGCCGAGAGGATGACGGCGATCAGCAGCTCGAAGGGGGTGCGGTATTCGAGCTCCGTGGTCGGGTTGGGGTTTTTGGTCCGGAAGCGCTCGAAGATTTCGCGGCGCTTCTGCGCGTTCATGCCGCGTGCACCGCCATCTGCGCCCGGGCTTCGCGGCGGGCATCGAGCCAGTTCTTGGTGGCGATCAACAGGCCCAGTCCCATGAAGGCACCGGGCGGCAGCACGGCCACCAGCAGGCCCGGATAATCCGCCGGCAGGAGGTGGATTACCCAGTCACGGGCAACCGGGCCGAATACCAGGTCCAGACCGGAGAAAAGCGTGCCCTGGCCCACGATCTCGCGCACGGCACCCAGCACGGTGAGAACCAGCGTCAGCCCCACGCCCATCATCAGCCCGTCGAAGAGGGAAGGCAGCAGAGGGTTCTTGGAAGCGAAGGCCTCGCAGCGGGCGAGCACGATGCAGTTGGTGGTGATGAGGGGAAGGAAAATTCCCAGCACCAAATAGAGGGGATGGACGAAGGCATTCACCAGGAGCTGGATAGCGGTGACCAGGGCGGCGATGATGAGGATGAACACGGCGATGCGGATTTCCTTCGGCACCACGGCGCGGATCACAGAGACGCTACCGTTGGCCACCACCATCACCAGGGTCGTGGCGAGTCCCAGGCTCAGGGCGTTGACCGTGGTGTTGCTGATGGCGAGCAGGGGACACAGGCCCAAAATCTGGACCAGGCTGGTATTCTGTTTCCACAGGCCATTGCGGATGATTTCCTGATAGACGCTCATCGTCTGGGCTCCTTTGTGCTGCGCGCAGGCCGGTTGAAGAGGGCCACGCCTTCCTTCTGGTAGAAGCTCAAGGTGCGCTGCACCGCTTTCACCACGGCGCGGGGCGTGATGGTGGCACCGGCCCGGTAGGGGAAGACACCACCATCTTTCTGCACCTTCCACTGCATGGGCGGGATCCCGGTGAGGGATGTGCCCTCGAAGACGCGGATCCAGTCGGAACGCGCGGCATCAATGTAATCGCCAAGGCCCGGCGTTTCATTATGCGTGACCACACGCACCCCGGCCACTTCGCCATTCACCTTAACCGCCACCAGGAGACGGATGCGGCCGCCGTAACCATCCGGCGCCACCGCCTCGAAGACGAGGGCGGAGGGCGCCCCCTTGAGCCGCGCCCGGTAGACGAGGGAGGGTTCGGTGGTGCCCAACTCCTCCGTGGGCGGCAGTTCGATGGCATCGGCCAGAAGGTCGTTGTCGAACCACTGTGGTGGCAGCGCCTGGGTGATGAGGGCAAGTTTTTCCCGCTCCTCGCTGGCGGCGATGGTGGCCCGGGTCAGGTGGAAGGTATAGGCAAGGATGCCGGAGCCCAGCACGGCGAAGGCGAAGAGCAGGAATCCGCTGCGCAGCGCATTGCCGAGGGCGGGATTCATGGACGCTCCTGCTGCCTGCCATGGCCGATGACCTGCGGCTGGGTGTAGGTGTCGATGAGGGGAACGGCCATGTTCATGATGAGGACGGCGAAGGCCACGCCGTCCGGGTAGCCGCCGAAGGTGCGGATGAGATAGACCAAAAAGCCGATGGCGGCACCGAAGATGAGCTTGCCCCGGGGGGTGGTGGGGCCGGTGACGGGATCGGTGGCGATGAAGAAGGCCCCCAGCATGGCACCGCCGCTTGCCAGATGAAACCAGGGCGCCACATAACGGTCCGGATCAAAGACATGGAACCAGAGGGCGGCGGCGAACAGGGCCGCCAGCATCGCCAGCGGGACATGCCAGGTGATCACGCGCTGCTGCAAAAGAAAGAGGCCACCCGCCAGATAGGCGAGGGCCACCACTTCCCCACCCCGTCCCCCCAGGTGGCCATAGATGGGCGCCCGGGTGATTTCGTGCACGGTGTGTCCCAGCTTGAGCTGGGTTTTCAGGAAATCGAGGGGTGTGGCCATGGTGATGGCATCCACGGTCACCCCCGCCGGCAGCCGGCCGGTGAAGGTGTAGCGCAGGGCCTCGGCAAGGGAGAGGTGGGCCTGGGCCAGCATGTCCACCGCCGGCCACTGGGTCATGTGGGCCGGAAAGGAAACGAGGAGAAGGGCATAGGCCGCCATGGCGGGATTGAACAGATTGTTGCCCAGCCCACCGTAGAGATGCTTGGCGACCACGATGGCAAAGAGCGTCCCGCCCACGATCAGCCACCAGGGCGCAAGCGGGGGTAGGGAGAGGGCCAAAAGCCACGCGGTGACCAAGGCACTGCCATCCTTGAGGAAAGGGGCCACGGGATAGCGACGCAGGCGCAGCATGAAGGCTTCCGCAGCCAGTGCGGTCGCGGAGGCGAGGACGAGGCTTATCACGATGGCCGGCCCGAAATAGACCACATAGGCGGCGATGCCCAGCCCCAAGGCGAGCAGCACCTTGCCCATGATGAGGCTCACGCTGACGGGCTGGGAGACATAGGTCATGCTTGATCCTCCCCGGATTTTTCCATGACCTCGCGCAGCTTCGCGCGGCGGGCTTCGATTTCCTGTATTTCCTGCAGCTTGTCGGGGGGCAGCGCCTCCACGTTGCGGGGAACGACGCCGGCGCGCTTGGCCTTGGCGCGTTCAATTGCGGCCTGGATGGCGGCGCGCTTGGCGTCCGCGTCGGGGTTGGGCATGGCCGCGGTGGCCTTGGCGGCGGCGGCCTTCTGCGCGAGTTTCTCGGCGCGTTCCTTCTTCTCCCGCTCCAGGCGGAAGAGATGGAACTGATGTCTTTCCCGCGCCCGGTCGGCAGCCTTTTTCTCCCGTTCCCGCGCCCAGATCTCGCTCTTGGCAAAGCGGTAATAATCCACCAGCGGGATGTGGGACGGACACACATAGGCGCAGCAGCCGCATTCGATGCAGTCGAAAAGATGGTGCTCCTGCGCCTTGCCGAAATCCCGGGCGTGGGCGAACCAGTACAAATCCTGCGGCTGCAGGCGGACCGGGCAGACCTGGGCACAGCGGGTGCAGCGGATGCAGGGCAGGGCGGGCGGCGGTGGGGGAAAGAGGCGCTCGCTTCTGGCGATGACGCAATTCATCGCCTTCACCACCGGCACCGCCGTGGAGTGCAGGTCGAAGCCCATCATTGGCCCGCCCATGATGTAGCCTGTGGTGTCGTCCCGCGGCTCACCGGTGAGTTTGACCAGCTCGGCAAGCGGCGTGCCGATCAGGGCCTCGAAGTTCTGCGGCCGCCGCACGTTGCCGGTGACAGTGACCACGCGGGAGATCAGGGGTTCGCCGTGACGCACGGCACGCTCGAGGGCGTGTGCCGTGCCCACATTGAAGATTTGCACGCCGACGTCCGTGGAGCGCCCGCCGCTGGGCACCTCCCGGCCGGTGAGCAACTGGATGAGCTGCTTGCCGCTGCCGGAGGGGTAGAGGGTGGGCACCACCACCAGCTCGAAATCGGTATCGCGGCAGGCCTCCCCCATGGCGGCAATGGCTTCCGGTTTGTTGTCCTCGATGGCGACGATGACCTCGCGGGCGCCCAGCAGATGGCGCATGATGCGCGCGCCCTCGACGATGGAGGGGGCACGTTCCCGCATCAGGCGGTCATCACAGGTGATCCACGGCTCGCATTCGCAGCCGTTCAGCACGAGAATGGGGATGGCCGCATCGGGGGCCGGGTTGAGTTTCACGTAGGTGGGAAACACTGCGCCGCCCAAGCCCGCCAGCCCCATGTCCCGCAGTCGGTTGCGCACCTCACTTACGTTCAGGTTCAGATAGTCGATGGGGGAACGCTCCACCCAGCGTTCCTCGCCATCCGCCTCGATCACCACACACAATGCCGGCAGGCCGGAAGGATGGGGGACGGGGCGCGGCTCCACCGCCAGCACCTTGCCCGAGGTGGGCGCGTGCACACTCACCGAAATGTAGCCATCCGCCTTGCCGATGAGTTGCCCCTTGAGTACCCTCTCCCCGGCTTCCACCACCGGCTTGGCCGGGTTGCCGATGTGCTGCAGAAGCGGTACCACCAGAAGGCTGGGCAGCGGCGCGCTGCCGATGGGGCGGCTGTTGGATTCCAGCTTGTGCTCGGGCGGATGCACCCCGCCGGGGAAGGGGTGAAGGGTGCGCATGGCTCAGGCGGCCTTTAAGGGAATCACCGGGTATTTCCATTTCCAGGTGGTGATGTCCTCCTGTACCGGCACCATGCGGATGCAGTCCACCGGACAAGCAGGCATGCACAGCTCGCAGCCGGTGCATTCGGAGGCGATCACCGTATGCATCTGTTTGGCCGCGCCGACGATGGCATCCACCGGGCAGGCCTGGATGCAGAGGGTGCAGCCGATGCAGAGCTTCTCGTCGATGACGGCGACGGACTTGGGCTTGACCACCCCATGGGCGGCGTTCAGGGGTTTGGGTTCCACCCCCAAAAGTTCGGCCAGCTTGCGCACACCCTCCTCCCCGCCCGGCGGACACCGGTTGATGTCCGCCTCACCCCGGGCGATGGCCTCGGCATAGGGACGGCAGCCGGGATAGCCGCATTGTCCGCACTGGGTCTGCGGCAGGATGGCATCGATTTTGTCCACCAGGGGGCTTGCCTCCACCTTGAAGCGGACGGCGGCAAAACCCAGCACGAGCCCCAGAAAGAGGCTCAGGCCCCCCATGACGACGATTGCATTGATCATAGGCGAAGCAACTTGGCTGACCAAGCCGCCGGAAGGACCGGACCCGCGGTAGCCGGTGGGCGGGGCTTGGTCATTTCACCAGTCCGGAAAAGCCCATGAAGGCGAGGCTCATGAAGCCCGCCGTGACCATGGCGATGGCCGTGCCGCGAAAGGGAGCCGGCACGTCGGCGCCTTCCAGACGTTCCCGCATGCCGGCGAACACGATCAGGATCATGGAAAACCCCAGCGCCCCACCCAGGCCGAAGAAGAGGGACTCGACGAAATCGTGCCGCGCCTGCACATTGAGCAGGGGAATGCCCAGCACCGCGCAGTTGGTGGTGATGAGGGGCAGATAAATCCCCAACACCTGGTAGAGCAGGGGAAACATCTTGTGCAGAAACATTTCCGTGAATTGCACCACCGCCGCGATGACCACGATGAAGGAAAGGGTGCGCAGGTAGAAGAGCTCGCTGCCCAGAAGATATTCGTTGATGAGGTAGCTTGCACCGGAGGCGAGGGTGAGCACGAAGGTGGTGGCAAGCCCCATGCCGATGGCGGGTTCCAGCTTCTTCGACACCCCCATGAAGGGGCACAGGCCAAGAATCTTGACCAGCACGATGTTGTTGACGAACACCGTGCTCACGAGAATGAGCAGATAGGTCTCCACGATGAGCCGGTCCGGCGGCCAAATAAAACGACCAAATTATCCGCTTTGTGCGGAGGGGCTGCAACCCTGCGCCGCCGCGGGTTTTCCCTGCCCTATAGACCAAAGAGGGCCGTTTCCGGCTCGGTATAGGGCAAGCCCAAATCCTCCGCCACCGCCCGGTGGGTGAAGTGGCCCACGCAGAGCTGCAGGCCCGCGCGCAGATCGGCGCGGGTTTTGAGCGCGGTCTGGGGATCGGCAGCGAGGGCCTGGGCGAGGGCCGGGGCGGCGGCGAGGTGCAGTTAACAGAACAGCACCTGCCCTTCCTTGAGCAGCGGGATCTCGGCGGGCTGCGGTTCCTTGACCTTCACCACCATGGGGCAGCGGTAAACCGCCTCCGCCGTGGCGACGATGCGGGCCCCCGCGGCCTGATAGTGCGCGTCGCTGAAACCGATGTGGGCGCCGGCACCGCTTTCCACACAGACCTCGTGGCCTGCCGCCACCAGCATGTGCACGCCGGCGGGCGTGGTACCCACACGATATTCGAAATCCTTGATCTCCTTGGGGATGCCGATGCGCATGGGGTTCCTCGTTGGTTAGATTTCCACCTGCGTACCCAGTTCGATCACGCGGTTGGTGGGGATGCGGAAGAAACTCATGGCGCTTTCCGCATTGCGGGCCATGTGGATGAACAACTGCTCCCGCCAGGGTGCCATGCCAGGCAGACCCGTGGCGATGATGGTCTCCCGGGAAAGAAAGAAGGAAGTCTGCATCATGTCGAAGGTGAGCCCTTTCTCCCCGCACAGGGCAAGGGCGGCGGGAATGTCCGGTTCATCCTTGAAGCCATAGTGCACCACTACGCGGTAGAAGTCATGACCCAGGTCCTCGATCTCGACCCGTTCAGCGGCGGCAACGAAGGGTCGGTTTTCCGTGATCACGGTGAGAAAGACCACCCGCTCGTGGAGCACCTTGTTGTGCGCCAGGTTGTGCAGCAGGGCATGGGGCACGCCGTCCTTGCTCGCGGTGAGGAAAACGGCGGGACCCGGCACCCGCACGGGCGGATGGGGCAGAAGACCCTCGATGAAGGGTGTGAGCGCGATGGCCCCAGAGTTGAGGCGGGCGAGAAGGAGCTGGCGGCCCCGCTTCCAGGTGGACAGCAGGGTGAACACCACCACCCCCACCAACAGGGGGAACCAGCCTCCCTCGACGATCTTGAGGGAGGTCGCCCCGAAGAAACCCACATCCACGGTGAGGA